>Ga0209628_10000019_pt1 | contig 72948 bp, 58 predicted proteins | sample TergutCu122P4_FD_187285 | JGI IMG/M metagenome (GOLD analysis project Ga0209628, IMG submission 187285) | Cubitermes ugandensis P4 segment gut microbial communities from Kakamega Forest, Kenya - Cu122 P4 (SPAdes) (version 2) | ecosystem: Host-associated > Arthropoda: Insects > Digestive system... | reverse complement strand
GGCAGCCAGATCCTGGGTTTTCTCGTGCAGCCGAAGTCAGGGGAGTTCATCGTCGATTTTTGCGCCGGAGCGGGTGGAAAAACCCTGCAACTGGGTGCCATGATGCGGAACAAAGGTCACCTTTATGCGCTCGATGTGGCCGAAAAACGGTTGGCGCAACTGCGTCCTCGCATAGTGCGCGCGGGGCTGAACAATGTGCATCCGATGCTGATTGCGCATGAGCGTGATGCCCGGCTCGAACGCCTTGCGGGCAAGGCCGACCGGGTATTGGTCGACGCGCCATGCAGCGGGCTGGGAACGCTGAGGCGCAATCCCGACCTCAAGTGGCGGCAAACGCCCGCTGCGATTGATGAGATGGTCTCAAGGCAGCGGGCGATTCTCGAAGCCGCCGCGAGGCTGGCGCGTCCCGGCGGGCGCCTTGTTTACGCCACCTGTAGCCTGATCGGCGAGGAAAATGACGGCGTGATTGACGCCTTTCTTGCCGCTCATCCCGAATTCGAGGCGCTTTCAGCCGAGGACATTCTCACGCGGCAGTGCATCGCGCCCGGCACGGGCGAGCGCCTGCGCCTGTCTCCGCTCACGCACGGCACGGACGGCTTCTTTGCCGCTGTACTGATGCGCAAATTTTTTTCAGCCAATAATTTCTAGATTAGCAAGAATTTTTTACAAAAAATTTGTAAAATTTTTCACGAAATTTTACAAATTTTTGACTTTGTCTATTGTGGAAATCCGTACCAATTGAGTTATATAATGGCTTTGCCAGTTTGCAATAGCGTGCGTCATGCCTGTTCCCATTGGGATCGGCAAGTTTGTGTGTACCGCGATTGCTTTTTTTGAGGAGAAAGTTCATGCCAAACGATCCGTGCAGCCAGTTTGGACTACGGCTGAGTGAAATCAGAAAGAGCAGGGGTTGGTCTCAGGAGCGTTTGGCTTCCGAGAGCGGACTGGCCCGGAGCTACGTGGGTGGGGTTGAGCGCGGACAACGCAACATCGCTCTGCGAAATATTTGCAAGCTTGCCGGAGCGCTTGGGTTGTCACCGTCAGTCCTGCTTGTTCTTCCTGAGTTTTCCAGTGGAGGAATGGTTGGGCGTCTCAATTGATTTGTGCTGTTGTAGTTGCGCAGGGCGAGTTTGAGTTACTCAACCTCCTGATTCGGAATTCTCCCCGATAGTTCATTCCATTACGGCATTGCCGTGCCGCCTCCCTCAAGAGGGAGGCGGTTCGAGGTTTCGCCGCGTGTAGCGTCGGCCCAGCAGTTCGGAGTCTCGAACAGCCTCACCCGTTCAAGGCGCAGTGCGTTGCCACAGGTATCGCGGTAGGCCGCATCGAGAATGCGGAAGGCTGCGGCGGCGAGGTTTTCGGCGGTCGGAACCATGTCGAGGATCACGGTCTTGTGCTCAGGCAGGGACGCAAGAAATTCCACCACATGGGTATCTTTTCGCCAGACGAGAAATGCGTGATCCCACTGGCTGACCACTTTTTCCCAGGCAATGCGCTTTATTTCGCCGAAATCCATCACCATGCCATTGTCCGAGCAGCCGGGAGCGTCGATGACTCTGCCTTCGAGGGTGATTTCAATCGTGTAGCGGTGCCCGTGTAAATGTCGGCACTGGCTGGCATGATCCGGGATGCGGTGGCCGGCATCGAATTCGAGGCGGCGGGTGATGCGCATGATTTACTTTTGTATACAGGGGCGTAAATTATAGCACTGCCCTCGCGTCGGCTTGGCGTGCAGGATATCATGTGATTTTCCGCACCATGAGAAGGGAATAATCGTTCATGTTTGTTCCAGGATTTTTGCGCCGTTTGTTCAAGCCCGCGCCCGCTGCGCCCGCTGCGCCTCCGCGTGCGGGTTTCGGCATGCGCGAGCGCGTCGTCCAGTGCATGGGGCCGCGCGGGCTGCATCGCATGGCCTATACCGAGTGGGGCGATCCCAACAACCAGAAAGTCCTGCTCTGCGTTCACGGACTCACGCGAAACGCGCGTGATTTCGATATGCTCGCCCAGGCGCTTTCCGATGAATACCGGGTGGTTTGCCCCGATGTGGTTGGGCGTGGACGCAGTGACTGGTTGAGGGTGAAATCCGATTACACATTCCCGCTCTACGTTTCGGACATGATTACCCTGATTGCGCGGCTGGGGGTAGAGCACGTCGATTGGGTGGGCACCTCGATGGGCGGCCTGATCGGCATGCTGCTTGGCGGTCAGCCGCATACCCCTGTGCGTCGGCTGGTGCTCAACGATGTGGGGCCGTTGATTACCGCTGAATCGCTACGCACCATCGGGGGCTATATCGGACAGAATCCCACATTTGCATCCCTGGCCGATGCAGAGAGCTATATCCGCCAGATAGGAGCCTCTTTCGGCGCGCTGACCGACGAACAGTGGCAACACCTCACCCGCTACAGCGTGCGCCCCGTTGAAAAGGGTTATACCTTCATGTACGACCCGGGACTGGGCGACCCCTTCCGCATGCTGCCCATTCTGTTCAATGTCAAGGCGTGGGACGCATTTGACCGTATTCAACACCCGGTGCTGGCGATACGAGGCGCGGAATCGGAATTGCTCAGACGCGAAACCTGGCTGGAGATGGGCAAACGCGGCCCCAAGGCCAAACTCGTCGAATTTCCCGGCATCGGCCATGCTCCGATGCTGATGTCCGAGGATCAGATTGCGGTCATTCGGGATTTCCTGCTCACTTCCGGCGAAGGAGCCAGGAGCGGGCTTCATCAGGCGTCATGACCACGCGGGCGGATTTTGAGCCGACTTACGGCCCTGAAAATTTGCACGGCGCTTCCACACTGCTTTTTCCTTTCGTCGGACAGGATCTGCTGATTGGCCCGGATGCGGAACTGCCGCGCCCGGAAGAGGTGCAGGCATTGGGCGAGCCTCTGCGGACGTTTCGTTTCGGAACGCTGGAGGGTCAGGACTGTGTGCTGAAAGTCTGGCGAGACATTTCCATCCCTGAAGGTTTCTCAACCGGCGACTACCGTGCGCTCTGGGGACGGTGGCCGGAAGGGCGTCTTGCGGCTCTTGTCCGGGCCAGACAACTCGCCATCTGGGTACTGCACAACCTGTTTTGTGGCGCCTGTGGTCAGCCGATGGTCTTGAGCCCGACGGAAATCGCCTGTGTGTGTCCGGCTTGTGGCTATAGGGCTTACCCGCGCATCTCTCCCGTGGCAATCGGTCTGGTCATCAAGGGGGACGAGATCCTGCTTGCGCGCTCAGTGCGCGTTCCGCGCCTTGCGCCGGGGATGTATAGCGCGCTGGCCGGTTTCGTCGAAGCGGGAGAATCCGCCGAGGAGTGCCTGCATCGCGAAGTGCGGGAAGAGGCGGGGATCGAAATTTACAATCTTCGCTATTTCGGCAGCCAATCCTGGCCGTATCCGCACTCGCTGATGATCGGTTTCATCGCCGATTACCATTCCGGCGAACTGGTCGCGCAGAAAGACGAAATCGAAGACCTGGGCTGGTTCAGGTTCGATAGCCTGCCCATTCTGCCGCATCCCGGCTCGCTTGCCAGACGGATGATCGAGTTTGTCCGCGCGCAACGGCAAGGCCGAGCCGGGTTGAAAACAACCCCCATGTGTTTTGACGAACCCAAAATATCACTGCTGTGATCTGTTACCCGGTGTGATGCGAACCTGCGGTTCGTTCTGCGCGTGCGTCGTGCTCTAATGATCTTCAGCGCATTTTGTTGTGGGAGGCGTCCGTGAACAAAGAGCAACGATTCCGGCTGGTTACGCGCAGCGATTTTGATGGCTTGGTCTGCGCCGTACTCCTGAAAGAGCTTGATCTTCTGGATGAAGTCAAGTTTGTTCACCCCAAGGACATGCAGGATGGTCTGATCCATATCACCGGGCGTGATATCACCACCAATCTGCCTTACGTTCCTGGCGCGCATCTCGCGTTCGACCATCACTTCTCGGAAACCCTTCGCAATCCCGGTCGACACGACAATTACATCATCGACCCGAATGCGCCCTCCGCTGCCCGCGTCGTCTATAACTACTACGGCGGCAAGACCACTTTTCCCAACATCTCCAATGACATGATGGAAGCGGTCGACAAGGCGGACAGCGCCCAATTCACTCTTGAGGAGATCCTCGATCCAAAGGGGTGGGTATTGCTCAATTATCTGATGGACTCCCGTACCGGCCTCGGACGTTTCCACGAGTTCCGCATCAGCAATTACATCCTGATGATGCAATTGATCGGCTATTGCAAGCAGCATACCATCGAAGAAATCCTGGAACTTCCCGATGTCAGGGAACGCAAGGATCTTTATTTCCAGCACGCCGAAAAGGCCAAAGAGCAAATCACGCGATGTTCCACTGTACACAGAAATCTGGTAGTGCTTGACCTGCGCAATGAAGAAGTCATCTATGCCACCAATCGCTTCATGATCTATGCGCTATTTCCGAAGTGCAACATTTCCATCCACGTCATGTGGGGGCTGAAGAAACAGAACACCGTCCTGGCTGTCGGAAAATCCATCCTGGATCGTTCCAGCGGAACGAATGTGGGCGAATTGATGCTCGGTTACGACGGTGGCGGGCATGAGGCGGCGGGAACCTGCCAGATCGCCAACGAAAGAGCCGATGACGTGCTCAGGGTGTTGATCTCGCGGATCAATGCCGACGGTTAAAAAAACCGCGCCGTACCCCTGCGGGTACGGCGCGGTTTTGTTGAAAAAAGATGCGTATTACCCGTTGCCGCCCTTGACCGACGGCAGCTTGGACACCAGACGCAGACTCATCGTCAGACCTTCGAGCTGGTAATGCGGGCGCAGGAAGAACTTGGCGCTGTATTTGCCCGGATCGCCCTCGATATCTTCGACGACGACCTCGGCGGCCGCCAATGGCTTGCGAGACTTGGTTTCCTGGCTCGAATTACGCGGGTCGCCATCGACGTAATTCATGATCCATTCGTTGAGCCAGCGTTCGACATCCGCACGTTCCTTGAAAGAACCGATCTTGTCGCGCACGATGCACTTGAGGTAATGGGCAAAGCGGCAGCAGGCGAACAGATAGGGGAGACGCGCGGACAGGTTGGCGTTGGCCGTGGCATCCGGATCCTGGTATTCGATGGGCTTTTGCAGGCTTTGCGCCCCGATGAACGCAGCAGAGTCGGTATGCTTGCGGTGGATCAGCGGCATGAAACCATTCTTGGCCAGTTCGGCTTCGCGACGGTCTGAAATGGCGATTTCGGTCGGACATTTCATGTCTACGCCGCCATCGTCGGTCGGGAAGGTGTGGCAAGGCAGATTCTCGACCACGCCGCCGGACTCGACGCCGCGAATCGCCGTCGACCAGCCGAACATCTTGAAACTGCGATTGATGTTCGTCGCCATCGCGTAAGCGGCGTTGAGCCACAGGTAACGATGGTGGTCTGAGCCGCCGGTGTCTTCCTCGAAATTGAATTCGTCGACCGGGTTGGTTTTGATGCCGTAGGGCATGCGGCCCAGGAAGCGCGGCATGGCCAATCCGATATAGCGCGAGTCGTCTGATTCGCGCAGGCTGCGCCAGGCGGCGTATTCGGTGTTCTCGAAAATCTTGGTCAGGTCGCGCGGGTTCGCAAGTTCCTGCCAGGAACTCATTTGCATCACGGCAGGATCGGATCCCGCGATGAAGGGGCAGTGCGCGGCGCTGGCTATTTTCGCTATTTCTCCAAGCATTTCGACGTCCGGCGCGGAGTGGTCGAAATAGTAATCGCCGACCAGGCAGCCATAAGGCGCGCCGCCGAGTTGTCCGTATTCCTCTTCGTAAATGCGGCGGAAAATCGGGCTTTGATCCCAACCGACGCCCTTGTGACGCCTCAAGGTGCGATGCAGATCCTTCTTGGAAATGTTCATGAAACGGATTTTGAGCATCTCGTCCGTTTCGGTGTTGTTCACGAGGTAGTGCAAACCCCGCCACGCCGCTTCGAGTTTCTGGAAATCTTCGTGATGGATGATCTGGTCGATTTGCTCAGACATCTTGCGGTCGATTTCCGCGATGATCGCCTCGATGGTGCGATAGGCGTCACCCGACAAGGTGACGGCGGAGGCAACGGCTTGCTGCGCGAGTGTGCGTACGGCCGATTCCACGGCGGAACGCTGTTCTGGCGACTTGGGTTTGAATTCTTTTTCAAGCAGGGCAGCAAAATCAGTCTGTTCGGCGAAGGACGCGGCTGCCGTTGAAGCGGTAGTTTGGGTGGCGGACATGGCGGTCAGTCTTCCTGTTTATCGTTGCCGCCTTCGGCGGCGGGAGAGGTTTTGCTGGCGGGAGCGCTGGCGAGCGATTTGAGCAGCGTCGGGTCCTGCAACACGTCGCCGAGCAGGTTTTCCGCGCCAGTCTTGCCGTCCATGTAGGTCAGCAGATTGTTCAGTTCGGTGCGGGCCTGCAAGAGTTGGCGCAATGGTTCGACATTCTGGGCAATTGCGCCCGGCTTGAAGTCGTCCATGCTGTTGAAGGTGATGTCGATTGCAACCTGTCCTTCGCCGGTCAGCGTGTTGTCGACGGTAAAGGCCACCCTCGGTTTGATGGCTTTCATGCGCTCATCGAAGTTGTCGATGTCGATTTCGAGAAATTTCCGATCCAGAACCGGCGGCAGTTCTTCCTTCGGGGTTCCGGACAGATCGCTCATGACGCCCATCACGAACGGCAACTGAACCTTTTTTTCTGCACCGTACAATTCGACGTCATATTCGATCTGTACGCGGGGAGCGCGGTTACGCGCAATGAATTTCTGTCCGCTTTTTCCGTTAGACATGAGAACTCCTTATGAAGTCAAAAGGCGGTGCGGCAGCGCCGAACCTGTAGCATTAAAAAAACAACCGGTCTTGCAGTCCTGCATGAAATTCCTGTTGCAACATTTCGGCCATGACGTTCGGGCTTACCTTTCACCCGCGAGATAGCGAACCTGATCCGTGGCATCCGGCATCAATTCCTGGATGATGGCCAGGAAATCCGCTCCGCCAATCCGCTCGACGCGGCGGATCAAAAGCGGGGCAGGGTGGGACGGTTCGTGGCGCTCGAAATATTCGCGCGCCAGCGCCAGCGCCTTGTACGCGTCAGCGCGGGTGTTCAGCGACGAGGGAAGCGGCCCCGATGTTCTCGGCGCGGCAACCGCGCCCTGGTTTTCATCCGTCTGAGTCTGGACGGGCGTTGAATCGGAGGGCGCCTCTTCCTGTAATTGCGCGACGATGAAACGGTCGAGACGGGTAATGATTTTCGTCAGCAGGTCGATATTCGGCCAATATTCCGATTCGAGCCGTACCTTGAGCGTGGAATTGATCGAGGCCAACGAAGAAGAAATGGTGGAAATGGCGGCCAGACGATCCTGGTTTTTGTCTTTTTCCGCGACCAGCATCCTGGAAAGCTGGTCAGGAGAAGAAACGAGTGATTTTCCTTCTTCCTGTTTGCCTTCGAGCACTTGTTCCGCAGTGAATATGGTCACCGTGCCGATGGAGGTTTCCAGGAATGCCGTTTGCCGCAAGGCGTGGACGAGTCCTTCGCGTTCAGATATTTCCGAGATGGCATTGCTGCGGAAAAGGGGGTCGTAATCGCCGTCCGTTTCGATCCGTGGGTATAAATGATCCCAGTCATTTTCGATCCATTGGCTCATCAGAGCCAATCCCTGGGCCAATCCAGGCAATCCGTATTTATGCAGGGCAGCCCGGCAGACCTTGGCGAGAATGCGTAAATCCCGGCTCTTTTCGAGCAGGCCGTTCCCCATTTTGAAAACTTCACTCCAGTTGGGAGGCTGCGCCGGGATGACATGCTCACCCACTTGTCGTTCTTCCCGGGTGGTCGAAAGCGAGACGAACTCTGAAAACGCAACAGCATATTCCAGATCTTCTCCGGCAGAGCTTGCCGACTCAAAGAGTACGGGGCTGAAGATGGAATCCATCATGAGGAATGGTCAATACCATATAGAATAACTGGACTCGATTAGTCTATCTTGCTAAGATTTCATAGTCAACATAACATAATCAAATGGCCTTGATGGGGCTCGGCGGGCTCAAAAGGAGATATGCAAAGTGTATTCCAGGGTTATTCGTTCGGTCGCTTATTGTTTTGTTGGCATATTTGCCGGGTTTATTCTTTCGGGGTGTGGCGGCCCGAAGCTGAGTACGGGGGAGCGGGAAAAACTCCCTGTTCCGCTGGAGATCACTCTTGGCGCGCTGGAAAACGTTAACCCGACCCCGGATGGACGTCCTTCTCCGGTCGTCGTGAGAATATTCGAGCTTGCAAACGAGTCGCGGTTCCAGATCGCCGATTATTTCGAGTTGATGGCGCAGGGAACGGTGTCGCTGGAAGGGGACGTGCTTTCCAGCGAGGAACATATCCTGATCCCCGGCGAAGTCCGGGTCGTGCGCAAGCGCGCCGCGCTCCAGAGCAAATTCCTGGGAATCGCCGCGGGCTACCGCAATACGGGCAGCGTCTGGCGGGCGATCACGCCGTTGCCGGAGCCTTACCTTGCCGGGCGGCTCTGGACGAATGCCGTGTCGCCGACCGTGCGGCTGTTTGTGGTGCTGGACAAGGGCGGCGTGATGATCCGCGAGGATGAACCGTCCAAAAAATGAAAAACGGCAGCGGCGCGAGGCGGCTTCCGGGTGAAGGTTCCAGTGTGTTTTTTCATGTCACGATTTATCGTTTCGGGTAACGGATGAGCTACATCAACAAGGTTGTCTGGTCGGAAGGAATGTTCCTGCGCCCGCAGCATTTCCAGCAGCAGGAACGTTACATCGAGTCTTATATTCAGCGCGCAATCGCTTCTTCCACAGGTTTTTTCTGGGGGTTTTCCGCGCTTGAGATTGACGCCAATGCGTTGAAGCAGGGAATGATCGTCGTAAAGCGGGCCAGGGGGCTGATGCCGGATGGGACGCCTTTCGATCTGAACGAGGACAGGATTCCCCCGCTTGCTTTCGATTTTCCGCCGAACGCGAAAGATATCAGGGTCTGCCTGGCGTTGCCCTCGTTGCGGGAAGGCGCGGAAAGCGTCATTTACGATGAGAATGCCACCAGCACGGCGCGGTTCAAGGCGGAAGCGTTCGAGACCGGAGATGCCAATGCATCTGGCGCGAAAGAGGCAGAGATACAGGTGGGGCGTCCCCGGTTTCAGTTGAAACTGGAAACCGGGGTGCCGCATGGCTGGACGGCGATGGGGCTGGTCAAGGTCATCGAGCGCCAGACGAATAACGAACTGCGCCTCGATCAGGGATACATCTCGCCAACATTGCATTGCGGCGCGCAGGAAAACCTGTCCGGGTTCGTCCAGGAAGTGTTGGGATTGCTCAGGCAGCGAGGGGAAGTCCTTTCCGGGCGGCTGTCGGCGGGCGGGAGCGGCGGCATTTCCGAAGTCGGCGATTTTCTGCTGCTGACGTTCATCAACCGCTGGCTTCCGCTGATCCAGCATCTCGCAAGAATTGATCTGCTGCACCCGGAGCGCCTCTATTCGAACCTGGTCTGCCTGGGGGGAGAACTGGGTTCCTTTTCGACGGAAAACCGGCGCGCGCCCGAATATCCAGTCTATGTCCATGACGACTTGCAGGTGACGTTTTCGCTGCTCATGAACGATTTGCGCAAGGCTCTGGCGATCGTGCTCGATCAGAAGGTCATCCGTATCGAACTGGAAACCAGGAAATATGGGATCAGGATCGGGATGATCTCCGACCTTTCCCTGATCACTCAGGCTTCTTTCGTGCTGGCCATGAGCGCGGACATGCCCCCGGAAAAGGCACAGGCTCAGTTCCCGGCACAGACCAAGATTGGGCCGGTGGAAAAAATCCGCGATCTCATCAATTTGCACCTTCCCGGCGTTGCCTTGCGCCCGCTGCCGGTTGCGCCCAGAGAGCTTCCGTTCCACGCGGGATTCAATTATTTCGAGATTGATACCCGGCACGAATTATGGAAAGAGATGGAGAAAAGCAAGGCCATGGCCATGCATATTGCCGGGGAGTTTCCCGGTCTCGCGCTTGAATGTTGGGCGATACGCAAATGAGCGGCGAAAATCTTCTGGATGTTGGCGCGGCCCGGAGTCCGAATGGCGCGCGGCCCGTAGCCGGATTGGAATACGACAGCGCCAGCGGCGTAAACCCGCTCGTGTGGGCGGCCAACCGCCTTCTCGACATGATTGCGCAGATTCGCGGCATGCATCAGCTTGCCGATCCTGCGAAACTGCGCAATCAATTGGTTGCGGAGATCAACAGTTTCGAGCAGCGTGCGCAGTCGGTCGGCGTGTCGCGCGAGGATCTGATCGGGGCGCGCTATTGCCTGTGTACCGTCCTCGATGAAGTCGCGGCATTGACGCCCTGGGGGGGGCGCGGCGTGTGGGCCAGGCAGAGCCTGCTCGTTTCCTTTCACAATGAAACCTGGGGCGGGGAGAAGTATTACCAGCTTCTCGCCCGGCTTGCACAAAACCCTGAGCGGCACAAAGATCTGATCGAGTTGCTGTATTACTGCAATGCCCTGGGTTTTGAAGGGCGTTTCAAGATCGAGACCAACGGTTTCAGCCAGCTCGAAATGCTCAAGAGGCGGATTGCCACGATTCTCGCCAACTGCAAGGGAGGCTACGAAGCCCGTCTCTCGCCGCACTGGCAGGGGGTCAGTTCCACGCCGCCTGCCTGGAGGCTGGTTCCCCCCTGGGTTGTGGCGATGCTGTGCGCCCTGATTGCGGTAGGGATTTACATCGCGTTCCTGTTTTCACTGAATGATCGGATGAATCTCACCTCCAGGAGACTCCAGTCGCTGGCGATTCCGGAGGCGACCGTGAGGAAACCGCCCGTAGCGCCGCCAGCCGTCATAAAGGATCTGTGCACCCGCCTGATGGATAAAATGGACAAGAGTCGCGTCACGGTCACGTCATATGAAGCCCGTTGCATCGTCACCTTGAGGGGCGACGGCTTGTTCGAATCCGGGAACGCCGTCATCCGTCCTGCTTTTGTGGACGCACTCAATGACGTTGCCGATGCGATCGGCGCAGTCCGGGACATCCCGGTCGAGGCCACCGTATTGGGCCATACCGACAACGTTCCCCTCAGCGCTACGCTCAGGCTGCGTTTTGGCGACAACGAAGGGCTGTCACAGGCGCGCGCCGAATCGGTCAAGAGACAGCTCGACGAGCGTTTGGGCAATTCGCATCACCGCACCAAGGCAGAGGGGTACGGCGCAGACATTCCGGTAGGAGATAACGCGACGGCAGAAGGCCGCACGAGGAATCGCCGCGTCGAGATTTCCATCAGGCAGTCCGCTCCAGGGCAGTTCAGTCGATCGGGAGACCAGCAGTGATGTCTTCGTTTTTCAGATTTTTGCGCTCTCGATTCTTTTGGGTCTCGATCGGCGTCATCGTTCTCTGTGTACTGATCTGGATGTTCGGGGATCTGCTTGCATTCGGCGAGTTGCGTCCGCTCGAACCGGCATGGGTCCGGATCTGTCTGATCGGGTTGATTCTCGTCTATTGTCTGGTGCGCCTGCTGATCAGGCGCTGGCGCGCCGGGCGCATGAACGAGCGCATCGCCAATATGCTGCGCGCGAGCCTGACAGCGGAAGCTGCCGTGGACAAGGGTCAGACGGCCATTCTGAAAGACCGTTTCTCCGAGGCGCTCAGCATGTTGCGCAAGGCGCGGTTCGAGTCCGGGCCGACCTCGTTCTGGGATCGCATCGTGCGGCGCGGCAGGTATGTGTACGAACTGCCCTGGTACGTGATCATCGGCGCGCCGGGCGTCGGCAAGACCACGGCGCTGCTCAATTCCGGCCTGTCGTTTCCGCTTTCCGGCCAGATCGGCGCGGCGGCGATACGCGGCGCAGGCGGCACCCGGAACTGCGACTGGTGGTTTACGAATGAGGCCGTGTTCATTGATACCGCCGGCCGCTACACCACGCACGAAACCGACGTGCAGACGGACAAGGCGGAGTGGCGCGGCTTTCTCTCGCTGTTGAAGAAAAATCGCGCCCGGCAACCGATCAATGGCGTGCTGGTGATGTTGTCGGTAGCCGAACTGCTCGGACAGCGGCGGGAGGATTACCAGAAACACGCGGCCACCCTGCGCCAGCGGCTCGACGAACTGCGAAGCGATCTCGGAATGTCGTTTCCGATATACCTGTTGATCAACAAATGCGATCTGCTGCTGGGATTCGATGAGTATTTTTCGACGCTCGACCGCTCGGGCCGTGCTCAGGTGTGGGGCACGACCCTGCCGCTTCATCCGTCCGGGAAATACCAGTTCGACCTGGGGCAGTTGGCTTCCGAATGCGATCTTTTGCAGGCGCGGATCAACGCTGGCCTGATCGACCTGTTGCAGGCCGAACCCGATCTGGCCCGCCGCGAACTGATTTATGCCTTTCCGCAGCAGTTCGGCGCGTTGACGCAAGCCCTCAAGGGAATGTTGTCGGATTTACTGGAAACCTCGCGTTTTTCGGAGTCCCCGCTTCTGCGCGGTATTTATTTCACCAGCGCCACGCAGGAAGGCTCGCCCTTTGACCGGGTCGTGCATGTGCTCGAACAGAGTTTTCCGGTGCAGCGTCCGCCCAAGCAGGCCGTTGCCGGGGAAGGCAAGGCTTACTTTCTGCATGAACTCCTCAGCAAGGTCGTTTTCGGAGAAGCGCATATCGCCGGACGGGATTGGCGTGCGGAGCGCCGGTCATATGCGTTGCACGCCGGGGGATATGTCTTCAGCGTGCTCGCGCTGGCGGGCGCAACCCTGGCCTGGGCGACGAGCCGGCACAACAACCAGAACTATCTCGATGCCGTCGACGTGAAAGTCGAAAAGATGAAGGATGTTCTTCCCAGACTCCCGAGGGAGGCCGGGACCGACATCGGCGCATTGCTGGAGGTGTTGAACGGCGCGGAATCCCTGCTGGATACCGATGAGGTCAATGTTGACCATCCGCCGCTGAAGGTGCAGTTCGGACTTTTCCAGGGATCAAGCCTCAAGGTGAAAGTCAGGGGAGACAAGGGGCTGTACAAGGAACTGTTGAGGAAGCGTCTTGCACCGGCGATCGAGAGCAATCTGAAACGGGAACTGCGCCATGCCGTGGATACCAACAACATGGAGTCGAGGCCGGCATACGAAGAGTTGAAGGCTTACCTGATGATGCACGAGCCGGATCGTCTCAACGAAAAGGCTTTTGCCGAAGCGGTCAATTTCTCCTGGCGCGGCAGTTTCACGGACAGGGAAAGCGAGGAGTCGCTCAAACGTCATGTCAGGGCGTTGGTGATCATGGACGCGCTGGCGCCTTCCGAAGCAAAGGACGAACAACTGATCATGAAAGCCCGCGCCCAGCTCAACGCACAATCGCCTGCGCGGCGCGTTCTCAATCAGGTAAAGAGCAGTCCTGAACTCGATGCGCTACCCAGGTTTTCGATGAGAAACGCACTCGACGGACGGGAGTGGCCGCTCGTCGACAAGCGAGGGGACGCAGAGGGACATTCCTTCCTGTTCACGAAGGATGGCTTTGAGCTGTACAAAAAGGAACGTGATGGCGCCTTGAATCTCATCGGAAAGGATGAAGCGTGGGTACTCGGCAAACCCGTCCCCGCCAATCTGAGACGTGAAGTCGATCTCCTGTACGTGAGTGAATACATCTCGGAATGGGAAAGATGTCTCAACAGCATAGACATCGTCAAAATCACGAGGGGGATGCCTGAAGCGGCAGAAATCGTAGACCGTCTGTCCAGGGAAAACTCGCCTCTGCTTCTTTACCTGCAACGTGTGGCGCAGGAAACGGAATTGGCGAAAGAGCCGGACCCGAAAGACAACGCATTGGCCACATCAGTCGGCAGCCGCATCAGGCAAAAGGTTGACAATGTCACGGGATTCTCGGGAACCGGAGAGGCTGCGGCCAAACTGCTGGGAGACGAGGGCGGCGGCGATCCTGCGATGGAGGTCACCAGGCGTTTTGCCAGCCTGCGCAAGTTCGTCAATGGCGCAGGCGGGGATGGCGCCAATGCTCCCATCCTTCTGGAAATGAAAGAGTTCAATAAAATCAAGGATTTGTTGGATCGCGCGATGTACGTGGCTCCCGGTCAGCCGATGCCTGATACGACCGCCCTGAAGTCGTTGAAGAACCTTCCAGCGGGGAGGTTTCCGGAACCCTTCGGGGGCGTGATCAAGTCGGTCGCCGCTGCAAGCGATACCGCCATCACCACTGCCAAGAACATCAGGGTGACTGGTGAACTGAAGGATGAAGTAACGGAATTCTGCAAGAGGACGATTGCCAACCATTATCCGTTCAATTCCAGCGCATCGGCCAGTGTCAGGGAGGGGGATTTTTCGGACATGTTTGGCCCGGGCGGCAGAATGGAACGGTTTCGCCAGCAGTACAGGCCGGGGGAGCTGCCCTCCGAGTTCGATACTGCGCGCAAGATCAAGGATTCCTTTTTCCGCAGCGGAGATCGGCCCGCATTCTCTTTCACGATCAAACCGGTGGTCATGGATGGTTCGATCACGAACCTGACCCTGAACATCGGAGGGCAGCAGATACGGTATCGCCACGACTCTCCGGTATCGACTTCGGTGACCTGGCCTTCTTCCGACCCCCAGGTGCGTCTGTCCGTGTTGCCGCCCATTGATAGCGGCGTCAATGACATTACCGAGACCGGACTGTGGGCCTTGCACCGGTTGTTCGACAAGCACGGGCATTACCCGCGGGGCGCCTCTTCCGACGTTTTCGAAGTCGTGCTCAACATCGGCGGGCGCAGGGCAACCTTCGAGATTCGCCCCTCAAGTACGCCCAGCCCGTTTGATCTGTCGGAACTGAGAAGATTCAGGTGCCCGCAGGCCATGCCGAGGGGTTGAGCGCGGATGGATGCAAGGTTTCTCGAATACTACAACCGGGAACTGACGTACCTGCGGGAACTCGGGGCGGAGTTTGCCGCCTCGTTCCCGAAGGCGGCCGGTCATCTGGGCATGCAGGCGGGCGAGATCGCCGATCCCTACGTCGAGCGCCTGCTGGAAGGGTGTGCATTTCTGTCTTCCCGCATCCATCTGAAAATGGACGCCGAGTTTCCACGCTTTTCCCAGCGCCTGCTCGAAGTCGTTTATCCGCATTACCTCGCGCCGACGCCGTCGATGGCCATCGTCCAGATTCCGTTGAACCTGGACGCCGATGCGCAGGCCAGCGCATGCCTGCCTCGCGGCACAGTGCTCGAAAGCGGCCTGGTTCCGGGAACATCGACGCCTTGCACCTTCGTGACCGCGCAGGACATGGAAGGTTGGCCGCTCGAAATCCGGGAAGCGAGGGCTGGCGTTCCTGCCAGGAAACCAGAGGGGTTGCCCCGTTTGAACGGCGGCAGCAAGGAGGTACAGGGAGAAATCCGGTTGCGGCTGAGTTACCGGGCCCCGGCCGAGGCAGGGCGGCAGCATCCTGACCGGCTGGTGTTTTTCATTGCGGCCCAGGATGTGGTCGCAAGCCGGATATATGAAGAACTGCTCGGCCATTGCCTGGGCGTGACGGTGAGTTCCCCCGAGGGCGGCGAATCAATGACCTTGCCCGCCAGCGCCTTGCGGGCGGAGGGTTTCGGGGCTGATCAGGCGCTGCTGCCGACCGATCCGAGAGTCTTTCAGGGCTACCGGCTGTTGCACGAATATTTTGCGTTCCCGCAGCGTTTCCTCTTCTTTTCCATCAACGGGCTGCAAGCGGCGCTCAATCGGTTGGGCAAGGACGTTTTCGATCTGACCGTACTGATCGACCGCAATGTCGACACGCTTGCCGCTGCCGTGCACAAAGGCTGTTTTGAACTCGATTGCGTGCCGGTCATCAACGTGTTCCACCGTCAGGGCGTCCGTCTGGTGCTCACGCATTCGGCCGCCGAGCAGCATGTCGTTGCGGATCGCACCAAGCCCAGGGATTACGAGGTGTACCGGATCGACACCGTCGAAGGGTTTGATCGCGGCAACAACCCCGTGACCCGGTTTGCGCCTTTTTATCATTACGTCGGTCACGAGGTCGGCGGCCGCGAAGCCTACTTTACGACGCAGCGCGAACTGCGACGGGCATCGGAATCTTCGCAGCGTACCGGAGCGCGTTCGAGCTATGCGGGCACCGAGGTGTTCCTGTCGCTCGTCGACATGCATGAGGCGCCCTGGCCGGAGCAACTCGCCCAGTTGTCGCTGTCGATGCTGTTGACGAACCGGGATCTGCCATTGCTGATCCCGGTCAACGGCCCGCGCGACCTGTCGGTGAGAACGGATGCGCCCATGAGTTGGGGGCGCATCCTGCGCGGCCCTTCACGGCCCCGTCTTCCGGTGGCCGAACGGGAGATGACTTGGCGGCTCATCAGTCATCTGTCGCTGAACTACCTTGCCATGCGCAACATGGATGTCAAAAGCGGCGCGGTAGCGATGCGGGGCTTGCTCGAGCTGTACGGGGCGCTTGGCGACCCTGCCATGACAAGGCATGGACAGTCCATCGTCACGATGGAATCTTCTTCCGTGACCCGTCGTCTGCCGGTTTCCGGGCCGCTGGTCTTCGGGCGCGGCGTCGGCGTCAAGGCCACGATTGATGAACTGGTTTTCGACGGGAGCAGCCCGTATCTGTTCGGTTGCGTGCTGGAGCAGTTCCTGGCGCGGCACGTTGGCATGAACTCGTTTTGTGAATTGTCGCTCCACAGCGCGACACGGGGCATGATTGCCGCCTGGTCGCCACGTCTGGGGGGGCGGCCCGATGCCTGAAGTCAGGAACGCCACCGACGCGCCCGATATTCCTTTTGCGGAAGAAGCGCGCAATGCGCCGTGGCGTTTCGACTGGTTCGGAACCATGCGCTGGCTGGAAGCGCGCAATCCTTCGTTTCCCCGTTTCGGAACGGCACAGCGTCCGGCGCATGAAGTCGTGCGTATCAGTCAGAAGCCGACGCTCAGTTTTGCCCCGGCAACCCTGAGCGGCTGGGGGCGCACTTCCCTGGGCTACACCTGCATCGAACAAATGGCGTTTGGGCTATACGGGCCCAATGGCCCGATGCCCCTGCATTTCACCGAGTACGCGCGGGAACGCTACGAATACGATGGCGATGCCGTTCTGCAAGGGTTTCTCGATATTTTTCATCACCGTTTCGGGGTGCTGTTCTATCGCGCCTGGGCAAGCGTGCAGCCTGCGCCGAGCCTCGACCGGCGGGAGAAAGATCATTTTTCCCGTTATACCGGCAGCCTGATCGGCTACGGCGAGTCTTTCTACGACGAAAACGACTCGATACCCGGTCATGCCCGACGTCATATGGCGGGTCACCTTGTCAGATTGACCCGCAACCCCGAAGGTCTGGCCGCAATTTTGCGACGTTTTTTTGCCTGTCCTTTTCGCATCCAGGAATGGATGCCCCGCTGGCTCAAACTGAGGGAAGAGGACTGCACCCGCCTCGGAAACGAGGAGGACGCCAACCGGCTGGGGCGCGGCGCGATTTGCGGCATGTCGGTTCTCGACCGTCAGCATGCGTTTCGTGTCCATGTCGGCCCGTTGACGTTCGACGGGTATCGGGCGTTCCTGCCGGGGCGGACGCGCTTCTACCAGTTGCGCGACTGGGTGCGCAATTACGTGGGGTACGAGTTTTCATGGGATACCCGGCTCGTTCTGCGGCATGACGAAATCCCGTCCCTGCGTCTTGGCGCGGACACGGGCATGCTCGGATGGACGACCTGGCTTGGACGGCTCGCCGACGGGGAAGATCGCGGCGATCTCGTCCTGGAAGGGGAGAGGCCGGAAATCCCATAGCGGATGTCGTCGATATGCACTTGTTTCTATTTTCAATCAGTAAAACGTTGAGGTCCTTATGTCCAGAATCAGCCGTGTGGCACTTTTCGGGAAGTTGAATCCGGTTTTACACAAGGCCATCGAATCGGCCACCGTGTTCGCCAAATTGCGCGGTAATCCGTATGTCGAGCTCAGCCATTGGCTCTACCAACTGATCCAACTCGACGATAGCGACATGCATCGCGTTTTCCGGCATTACGGCGTGGATGGCGGCAAGCTTGCCGCCAATCTGCTCACCGCGCTCGAACGTCTGCCCTCCGGGGCGCTGGCTATCGAGGATTTGTCCGGCGACATTGATCTGGCGGCCGAACGGGCGTGGGTCATGGCCTCGCTCTCTTTTGGCGCGGGGGCGGTGCGTAGCGCCCATCTGCTGTGCACGTTGCTGACCGATAAAACCTTGCGCGGCGTCACCCTGGCGCTTTCGCAGCAGTTCACGAAAATCGACGCGGATGATTTACAGGCGCAGATGTCCAAGCTCATCGCGGGCAGCCCTGAGGACGGCTCGGTGAGCGCTGGTCACACCTATGGCGATTCAGCCCCCGGCGAAGCGTCAGGCGCCATGGCGCCGGCCGCCATGGGCAAGCAGGAAGCCTTGAACCGATTTACCGTGGACATGACCGAGCGCGCCGCCAAGGGCGAACTCGATGTCGTGACCGGGCGCGATGATGAAATCCGCCAGATGGTCGACATCCTGATGCGTCGCCGTCAGAACAACCCGCTGCTCACCGGCGAGGCGGGGGTCGGCAAAACTGCCGTGGTCGAAGGTTTCGCGCAGCGCCTGGCCAGCGGCGATGTGCCGCCGGGCCTGCGGGGCGTGCAACTGCGTTCGCTCGATGTCGGCCTGTTGCAGGCGGGCGCGAGCATGAAGGGAGAATTCGAGCAACGCCTGCGCCAGTTGATCGAAGAAGTTCAGCATTCTCCCAAGCCGATCATCCTGTTCATCGACGAAGTGCATACCCTGGTCGGCGCGGGCGGCGCGGCGGGCACGGGGGATGCGGCCAACCTGCTCAAACCGGCGCTGGCGCGCGGAACCCTGCGCACCATCGGCGCGACGACCTGGGCCGAATACAAGAAATACATCGAAAAGGACCCGGCCCTGACCCGACGCTTCCAGGTCGTGCAAATCCCGGAACCCGATGAAGAGAAGGCCGTGGCGATGTTGCGCGGCATCACCGGGGCGCTGCAAAAGCATCATGGCGTGCGGGTGCTCGATAGCGCCATCCGCGCCGCCGTTTCGCTGTCGCACCGTTATATTCCCGCGCGCCAATTGCCGGACAAGGCGGTCAGTCTGCTGGATACCTCCTCCGCGCGCGTGGCGGTCAGCCAGCACACGACGCCGGGCGAACTCGAAGATTGCCAGCGCCATATCGGGGTGCTGCGCGGCGAACTCGAAATGCTGCGCCAGGAACAGGCCGCCGGGATCGGGGACACTGTCGGACGGAGCAATGAAATCCGCAACCAGCTTGTGGAGCAGGAGGCGCGGGAGAGTGAGTTGAGTGAGCGCTGGGAAAAGGAAAGGGCGCTGATCTCGCGCATTGTCGAATTGCGCGAACAACTGGCCATGCCCGTCAGCGACGAAGCCTCGCCGGATGCTGGCGCGGAAACGCCCCCGGCCGAAGCGCCGCAGGAAGCGGGCGCAGCGGCGGAGAACGCGAATGGCGAGGATGCTGCCGCGCCTGTTTCGCGCGAGATGCTGCTTGCCGAACAGAAGAAGCTGGAACGGGAACTGGCCGGGATTCGTGGCGAACGACCGCTCGTGCTGGCGGCGGTCGACGAACAGGCAGTGGCCTCGGTCGTGGCCGACTGGACGGGCATCCCGGTCGGAAAGATGTTGCGCAACGAAGCGCAGGCGGTGCTCGATCTGGTCGATAACCTCGAACGCAGGGTCATCGGGCAGCGGCACGGGCTGACCACGATCAGCCGCCGCATTCAGACTTCGCGCGCCAAGCTCGACGATCCGAACAAGCCGATTGGCGTGTTCATGCTGTGCGGGCCGTCCGGCGTCGGAAAAACTGAAACCGCGCTGGCGCTGGCCGAGTTCCTCTACGGTGGCGAACAGAATCTGATCACCATCAACATGAGCGAATTCCAGGAAGCGCATACCGTCTCGACGCTCAAGGGCGCGCCGCCGGGATACGTCGGCTACGGCGAGGGCGGCGTGCTGACCGAAGCGGTGCGCCGCCGTCCGTACAGCGTCGTGCTGCTCGACGAGATCGAAAAGGCGCACTCCGACGTGCACGAACTTTTCTTCCAGGTCTTCGACAAGGGACGCATGGAAGACGGGGAAGGGCGGCAGATCGACTTCCGCAATACCGTCATCATCCTGACATCGAACGTTGGCACGGATCTCGTCATGAGCCTGTGTTCCGACCCGGATTTGCCGGTCGACGCCGATTCGATCGCGACCGCCTTGCGCAAGCCGCTGCTCGAAGTGTTTCCGCCTGCGCTGCTCGGCCGTCTCATCGTGGTTCCGTACTATCCTCTCAGCCAGGAGACGCTCGCCAGCATCGTGCGCCTGCAATTGCGGCGCATCCAGAAGCGGATTGCCGCCTCGCATGGCGCCTCTTTCGATTACGACGATTCCGTCGTCGAACTGGTCATCAAGCGCTGCAACTCGGCCGATGCCGGTGGACGTATGATCGACGCAATATTGACCAATTCCGTGCTGCCGACGATCAGCCGTCGCCATCTCGAAGGGCTTATCGTCGGGCAGGGTTTGCAGCGGATCGTACTGAAGGCCGAGGCCGATGACTTTGCCTACGAGTTCGAGATGCGCGACCTGGAAGCGTCAAGGGCGGATACTCAGGAGAACGATTGATCCATCGGTGAGCGCTCCCGGGGAGGGGAAACCGAAATGAGCAACGAAACAGGGGTGATCGCGCCCGTCAACGCACTGCCCGTCGGGACGAGGCTGGCCGAGTATGTCGTCCGCTCCGTGATCGGCGAGGGGGGGTTCGGCATCGTCTATCTGGCCTACGACGAGTTCCTTGGCCGGGAAGTGGCGATCAAGGAATACCTGCCGGGCAGCCTGGCGATGCGTGGAGCCGGATTGCAGGTGGACGTGCGCCAGGCCGACAAGCGCGAACTGTTCATGAAAGGGAAGCGCCGTTTCGTCAACGAGGCGCACATCCTCGCAAAGTTCAGACATCCCGCCCTTGTTTCGGTGCTGCGTTATCTCGAAACCAATGGCACTGCGTACATGGTCATGCCCTTCTACCAAGGCAAGACCTTGCGCGAAATGGTGCGTAACGGATTCCGGGCGAGAACCACCGAGGACCTGTTTGGCATTCTGCTTCCGGTGCTCGAAGGTCTGTCCCAGATTCATTCGGTGGAGTGCTATCACCTCGACATCTCTTCCGACAACATCATGATTCTGGAGAACGGCGCGCCCGTCCTGCTGGATTTCGGCGCGGCCCGGCATACGGAACTCACCGGCGAAGATTCGACCACGATCATCCTCAAACCCGGATTCGCGCCGGTCGAGCAGTACGGCTCCGACGACATCGAACTGGCATTGGGGCCCTGGACGGACATTTACGCGATCTCCGCCGTGGCTTATCTGCTCGTGAGCGGCTCCATGCCGCCCGTGTCGGTGACACGGATCATGAAAGACACGCTCAAACCGGCAGTGAGCTATGCCACGCCGGACTTGCCCGCCGGGTTATTGAAAATCATCGACGAAGGTCTGTCAGTACGACCGCAAGGGCGTCCGCAAACGGTCAAGGCCTGCATCCAGGCGATACTGGCATCGGAAGATTATGTTCCACCCGCCGCCGAAACGCTGCCGCCTTCCCCCGAGGTTGCGCCCATGGCACCGCCCGCGCCGCCGCCTGTGCCTGTCATGAATACGCTGTATCCCGGAGCGAATAGCATTGGCGAACCGGGACGGCGCGGCGCCGTCATGCGCTGGGGCGTCCTGTTTGCAGTTCTATTGGTTTTCATGATAATCGTCTTCTCCGTCCTGTCCGGCGGCAGGAAAGACGCCGATGAAAACAGGCTGTCGGGGTTCGGAAAGAGCGAGGCTGCCAGACCCCGTCCAGGCGGAGACGCATCGACCATGCCAAGAGAGTGAAAAATGGCGACAAAACATGATGTCATCATTCGGTGTTGCAAAAGCGTCATTGCCGTGGCGCTACCGGGTGTAACCGTTCTGCTGCTGGCTGGTTGTACGTCGCTGTTCGATTCCCCGCCGGGCGCGGAGAGCGTGCACGAGGAAGTGGCGCTCAAACGCATGGAGCAGGCGGCTTCCTTCACACCGCAAAGCGCCGCGGACAAGGCTGCCGGGGTCGCTACGGACAAGTCCAAAGCCGCAGCCCGGCAGGGAGCGGCCGATGCCATGAAGCGGAAAGGCGACCCGGAAACCGGGGACGGGGCGGAGGAGGGCGAAGCTCTCGGGTGGGAAGCGCCTCATCTGACGTTTGAACGGTTCAAGGCAGACATGCCGCAACTGGCGGTGTGGGGGCTGGATGAAGCCACGTTTCTGCTCGACGACAAACAGATAGAATTGGGCAAGATGACGCGGGCGGGCCGCATTGCGTTGATTGCGCCGGGACATCACCGGTTGCAGGTCAGGTGTCCGTTCGATCCGCCGTTTTCGGCAGATTTCTACCTCGTAAAAGACGATCGCGCCGTTTTGCGCGGACGTTGTTCGTCCGGCAGGCAGAACCGTGGTCGGTGAGGAAAAAAGGGAATAGAAATGCTTGAAATCCTGGGACTGACCTACAACGACCTTCCTCCCGTGGTGCCTGTTGCCGGAACGATTTCCGGCAATGGCGAGACGATCGGCAGGGGAAATGATAATGCCATCATCCTGCCCGATCCGATGCGGCTGATATCGCGTCAGCATCTGAAATTCTTCCTTGGGGCAGGGAATATATGCTGGGTACGCAATATCAGCAGCGGAAATCCGGTTTTCATCAACGATGCGGAACTTGCCTCCGGAATGGAGAGTCCGCTGCAGAATCATGACAGGATTCTTGTCGGCGGTTACGTATTGCAGGTGACCTACACGGCGCAGAAGCAGGAAAGGATGCCCCCGCCGCAGCCCGCGCCCTTGCCCGTATCGGAGGATGTGGGCGGTGACGATTTTCTTGCCGAATTGCTCGGTCCTGCTGCGGCGAAGGTAAGAGCCGAGGCGTCCGGGCTGGAGGCGAAGGCCCAGGCCGAGTTGCCCGATCCGTTCCAGTACGGTGTTGCGACGTCCAGGCCTGACGACATCATGCAGACGCTCAACGAACGCGGCATTGATCCCGACAGTCTCGAAGGCAAGGGCGATGAACTGATCAATGGCGAAGACGCCAGCGCGATGATGAACGAGTTGTTGCAAGACCCCCTGAATCAGTCGCGCCGTGACAGCAGTCTGGACCCCATGGCGATGTTTGATGAAAACAGGGGCGATGAAGCATTCGGAGATATTTTGCAGGCTGGCAAGGGCGCGGCATCGAACATTCCTTCCGGCGTGAATCTGACCCACGGCTCGGAACTCGATGCCCTGTTTCACTTGCCCAGCGCGGGCAATACATCCGCGCCCCCGGCGGCGGGTCCTGCTCCCGTCATGGTGCAGCCCGGTAAAGACACGGTATCGGACATTCCTCCCGGCGGCATGGGTCTGGTTCATGGTTCGGAACTCGACGCCCTGTTCGGCTTGTCCGACACGAAACCGTCATCCGGATTTCCGGCAGCCGACCCCGCGCCCGCCGTGGAGCCGCGGGATATTGGCGGACATTCGGGCAATATCGGCGATTTTGATGACATTGACAGCTTCATCGCCGGGTTGGGCGAGGAATCCGGCCCAGCGCTTCAGACACCTGTCGCCGACCCGCTCTCCGTCAATCCTGTGGCGGAACCCGTCGTACCGCCTCCGGCGCCCAAAGCGCCTGCACAACCCCGTGTAACCAGAACGCCCGAGGCCTCCGGCGCTGCCGGGCCTTGCGCTTCGCCGGACATGCAGGAACTCTATCAGGCATTCATCGAAGGGCTTGGCATGGAATTGGCTGGCCGGACGGCGCTGGACAAGGCTTTCATGAACATGCTCGGTCAGGTCGTGCGAAACTACACCCAGGGCACGGTAGACCTGATTGCAGGCCGCACGGTCGTCAAGCAGGCGGTCAGGGCCAATGTCACCGTGATTGCGCCGGAACGGAATAACCCGCTCAAGTTCTCGCCCGATGGCAACACGGCGGTGCAGGGCATGTTCGGACGGCCTTTACCGGGCTTCATGGGGCCTGTCGAGGCCATACGCAATGCATTTGTCGATTTGCGCGCTCACCAGATTGGCGTCATCTCGGGCATGCAGGCCGCGTTGAATAATGTGCTGGATCGTTTCAACCCGGCAATGCTCGCCGACAAGATCCCTCCCAGAGGCATGCTTGAGAACGCTTTTTCGGTGTCGCACAAGGCCCGCCTGTGGAACGAATACGGGTATTACTTTCACGCGCTTCGGGAAAAGGCCAGCGATCATTTCCATGAGTTCTTTGGAGAAGCCTTTGTTGAAGCCTATGAAAAAGCGATTTTGGCGGTGCAATCCGGTGAGAGGACAGGCAGGTCATGATGCGGTTGTCTGTAGCGCGCCGGAGTGAGCGTGGAGGCCGGGAGGCAAACGAAGACTCGGTTGGCTTTTGCGCCAACGAGACACAGGGCTGCTTCGTGCTGGCGGATGGCACGGGCGGGCACGAGGGGGGCGCGCTCGCCTCGGACACTGTCGTCAAACAGGTATTGGCCCATTTTTCCGCCACACCCAGGATTGACGGCAATTCGGCCTGTACGCTGATGACGGCGGCGCGTGAGGCCCTGTCCGATGTGCGCAAACTGCATCCGCAGTTCCCCGAGATGAATACGACGATAGCGACTCTGTTGCTGGATGCGGAACGCGGGATTGTCTACTGGAATTCCCTGGGCGACAGCCGCATCTACCTGTTCCGTAGCGGACGCGCGCATAGTCTGACAACCGACCATAGCATTCTGCAATCCATGATTGATGCCGGTTTCTTTACCGGGGAGGTACGCGGCAATTGCAAGAGGAACATGCTGTACGCGGCGGTGGGATGTGAAGACATGCCGGAATGCGCCATCCATGATGAGCCGTTCCCCTTGTACTCAGGCGACATTTTCCTGTTGTGTTCCGACGGATTCTGGGAAAACGTCAGCGAAGACGTCATGGAGGAAATGCTCCGACAGGCAAAAACCCCGGAGCAGTGGATCGACGACATGATGGAAAAAATCCCGACCCCCTACGCGGCCGATCTGGACAATTTCAGCGCCCTGGTCGTATGGGTCGGGGAGCAGGAAGCGGTGACGACCCGTATCCTGACCGAAGATTCCCAGCAGGAGTAAGCGTCAATGGGCAAGGGCAGGGCGGCGATGGGCAAGGCGGCAATGGCAGCAAAGAGGATGCTGCGTTTTTTCAAGCGGCCGCCCGATTACATGATGGGCTGGTTTGGAAAACTGCCCTCGGTGGGGGACTTTGCCGGCAAAGGCATGCCAGTTCCCCTGAAGGAGACGGTCCACGGATGGATGTCTTCCGGAATGGCGGCGCTCAAGTGCTCGCGTCCGACAGACTGGCAGGCTGCCTACCTGGTCTCGCCTGTCTGGCATTTCCTCATTGGACCGGGGATCTGGGATCAATCCGCCCTGATTGGCTGCCTTGCGCCGAGCGTCGACAAGGTGGGACGTTACTCGCCTCTGATCGTTCTGCGCTCGTTCGACAAATCTGAACTCTCCAGTGTATTGCCGCCGAAAAGTCGCTGGCTGTATCGGGTCGACTCGACGCTACGGCGGGTGATCGGCGAACGCATCTCGATCAGTGGTTTGCACGATCTTCTCCTGCAACTGATGGAAACCGAAGAAAGCGGATGGAATTCCACGGTCAATATCCTCAGCGATCTGGGCATTGGCAATGCCGGGGCCGGGGCCGGGGCCGACGCCAGCGCGCAAAAGGACTGGTTTGCATGGCCGGAGCTTCCGGAATTGCTCAAGGCGCGCGGCGTCAGCAGTTTCTGGTGGTCGGAGCCTTCTTCCGTACAAGGCATGAAACAGATCGTTCATAGCGGCGCGCCCAATGACAACCTGTTTTGTCTGTTGATGGACGGTGGCGTGTCGAATGAGTAATACCAGGAATGTGAGTCCTGCTGGCGATATGTTTCTGCCGACCCTGCTGGACAGGCTGTCGCAGCAGGGCGGAGGAGCCGTAAATCGGAGTTCTTTCCGCAAGACGGTGCTCAGAGATTTGAACTGGCTGTTGAACTGCACGAACATCGAGCGGCAATTGCCGCTGCAGAATTTTCCGCAGGTCAGGAAGTCCGTGCTCAACTTCGGCATCCCGCCTCTGGCGGGCGCGCGTTTTTCGGAATCCGATCTCGATGAAGTTGCGGCAGGCATCCAGCGCGCGCTTGCCTGTTTCGAACCGCGCATCCTGCCGGACTCCCTGAAGGTTTCCGTGATCCGGGACAAGGAGGTTGACGTGTACAGGTACAACCATGCCCGTTTCCGGATCGAAGCCAGTTACTGGTTCGAGCCTTATCCGATCGACATGGTCGTGCGCGCCCACTGGGACATGGAAACCGGTGGCGTGGAGATCAGGGAAGAGCAGTGAAGGGCAGGGCGATTCAACGCGCGATAATAACTGTTGTTTGTTGCCTTTTCGTGTCTCATGTTTATGCGCAAGCCAAATACGAAGAACTGAAAAAAGGTATAACAGAAAAACAACAATATTTTTCAAAAATATATGCTTCTTCCGATACATCCAGACAAAAAGATATTGTTCAGCAAGCCCAGGCTTACTTGACAACGATCGTATATGATTCACTGTTTCCCTATTGGTATGGAACGCCGTGGAGTTTTAATGGAACTACCAAAGTGCCCAAACAAGGAACCATTGCCTGTGGTTATTTTGTTACTGCGATTTTAAGTGATGCAGGGTTTCAAATTCCGAGAGTTAAATGGGCGCAATCGGCTTCCGAATCTGTCATTCTAAAGATTGCTTCAAATGTTCAACGATTCCGTAATCAACCGATGATCAAACTGATAGATTACTTGAACAAACAGGGCGATGGATTGTATATCGTAGGTTTGGATTATCATGTTGGCTTTATATCAAAGCGCGGCAATAGTTTGCATTTTATCCATTCAAATTATTATCATCCAGAAACAGGAGTTATGGCAGAGCCCCTCGAAGGACATAATCCTCTCAACGATTCCAGGTATCGAGTAATTGGAAAGTTATTGGATACCGAAATGACTCAAAACTGGATAAATGGCGTTAAATATGAATAAAAAACGGAAAGTCCAATAAGGAACAGCAAGGCAGATTCGCTCAGCGCTTGTTCCGTATGCCTTTGAGCGCATCCTGGGCGACTTTATCTCCCCGTTCTGCTGCTTTGCGAAGCCATTTCTCGCCTTCCTTTTTATTGCCCAAGTCGAAGTAGTATATCCGCCCAAGATTTGTCTGGGCAACCATTTCTCCCTGCTTCGCTGCCTTGCGAAACCACTTTACGGCTTCCGCTTTATTCTTTTTTACGCCCTGGCCGTCGTTGTACATCTTCCCAAGAATTATCTGGGCATCCGCATCTCCCTGTTCCGCTGCTTTTGTGTACCACGTCATGGCTTCAGCATAATCAATTTTGACGCGATCTCCCGTCCTGTATACCCGCCCAAGTCTCTTCTGGGCATCCACATTTCCTTGTTCTGCTGATTTGCGATACCATTTTCGGGATTCCTCGTCATTTCGTCCTACACCCCGCGCGAGGTAGTACATTTCCCCAAGTTCTCTTTGAGCATCCGCATTTCCCTGTTCCGCTGCCTTGCGATAGTACTCCACGGCTCCACGAGCATCTTTTTTGCCCAGGAACATATTCCCAAGTTTCCATTGGGTAAGTGCATTTCCCTGTTCCTCTGCCTTGCGAATCCACTTCATGGCTTCTTTACGATTTTCTCCTCCTATCTCGCCGTAGCCATACAATATGTCGGCAAGATTTACCTGAGCATCCGTGTTCCCCTGTTCCGCTGCTTTGCGAAACCACTTTTCAGCTTCCGCTTTATCTGATGTCACGCCATCACGCCCCCACATGTACCGCTCGCCAAGATCATTTTGGGCTATCGCATCCCCACGTTCTGCCGCGCGCCTGGTTGCATCAAAATTTTTCTGAGCGTCCGCTTCTGACTGTTCCGTTGCCTTGCGATACCACTTCTGAGCTTCTTTACGATTTTCTTTTACGCCCAGGCCGTAGTCGTACATCTTCCCAAGGTTTTTTTGAGCATCTGCATTGGACTGTTCCGCTGCTTTGCGAAACCACTTCAGGGCCTCTTTATCGTTTTCTTCCACGCCCAAGCTGTAGCTGTACATCTCTCCAAGACGATTTTGAGCAACCGTATTGCCCTGTTCTGCCGCGCGTTTGATGGCATCAAAATCCTGAGCATGAACCATCAGGGCGAAACATATCGCACATAACCCCATACCCCAACGCGGCATCCGAAACATTTCATCTCTCCCTTTGAAGCATCTTGAAAGTTACATGGAGCAGTGGCCGGTTGAGACCACGAGTACAAAGTTCCAAGTGACTATCATGCCATAAAAATAGGTTTTCCGGTTAAATTATAGCTCTACGATTTGCTGGTTGCATTTTATGAAATTGTTATGCTACCATTTGTTGCCTTCTGGCGAGAGCCAGCGGGGAAATTGCCTTCCTCTTTGCAGTTATCGCCCTTCTTCAGGAGTTATTTTATGAGCATAAGCGAACGTTGTGTTCAAGCCATGGAAAACTACTACAGAGACCGGATGAAACAAATTGGCAGCAACCACCCCAATGCCCACCCCATGGTTCGTATCGCGGATGGCAATGTTCTGGATTTGAAGGCGAAGAACAAAAATGGTCTGGATGTCATGGATTGCATCACTTTTGTTCTTAAAGTTCTGAGAGATGGCTGCAATCTTACAGAGTTGCAAACAGACCAGAAGTATAAAGGCGGCATATATCTGTCAAAATACCTGGTTGATCGGAGCTGGGGGGCTCATTTTTGGTGTCCTGATGTCTACAGAAAGGGAGTCACCAGAGGAGGGAGGCCGGATGGGGAACATACAGTCAGTTTCCAAAAAGCAATCAATGCGCCGAAAGTCGGTAGTTTGCCGTACAAAACAAGGGACTTCATCTATAAACCGCCATTCGAATATTACGGTGTCAAATTAAGTGGAATGGTTGTCGGGTACAACAGGCAAGAACCAGACACGGATGTAACAAATAAAACAGCAAATCAGCAAGCATTCGATCGTTTGAAGAAAGTGAAATTCTGTGTTGGTATATGCAGAGGCGGTGAGCACACCTTTTTGATGTCAAATGGAGTGGTCTGGGAAGTGCACTGGACGGAAATGGGAGGTGATTCTCTATATGAAAAAACTGATTTCGAAAAATTTATCTGGTTCTCCGGCATTGTGGTGACGCCCCCCGATTCCGGTTTCACCTCTCGGCCTATCTCCGAAATTATTGCGGCAATCAAGAAAGCGGACAGTGGATTCCTTTGCCGAAACCTTAATCTCTTCTGTAAATAATCACTTCACCCCATCGTCTTGAGATTCTGAATCACGTCGGCGATCACTTTTTGCGCGCTGCCGTACAGCATGCGGCAGTTTTCCTTGTAGAACAGGGCGTTTTCGATACCCGAATAGCCAGCGCCCTGGCCGCGCTTGATGACGATGACGTTGGATGCATAGTCGGCGTTCAGAATCGGCATGCCGTAGATCGGGCTGGATTTGTCGGTTCGCGCCACGGGGTTGACGACGTCGTTGGCGCCGATGACCAGCGCGACGTCGGCCTGATTGAAATCGGCGTTGATTTCTTCCAGATCGAAAATCTTGTCGTAGGGCACGCCCGCCTCGGCCAGCAATACGTTCATGTGGCCCGGCATCCGTCCGGCAACCGGGTGAATGGCAAATTTGACATTCACCCCGGCGCTTTCGAGCCATTCGGTCATCTCCCAGACCTTGTGCTGCGCGCCAGCCACCGCCATGCCGTAACCGGGGATGATGATGACCTTGCTGGCGTAGTGCATCATCGTTGCCGCATCGAGCGAGGAGACTTCTTTCATCATGCCTTCGATCGTGCCGCCTGCCTGCGCTTCGCCGCTGATTGGCTGGAACAGGATATTGGTGATCGGGCGATTCATCGCCTTGGCCATCAACTGCGTGAGCAGCGTACCCGCTGCGCCGACGACGATACCGGCAATGATCAGCGCCGGATTTCCCATGACGTAGCCTTCAAACCCGACCGCCAGCCCGGTAAACGCGTTGAACAGCGAAATCACTACCGGCATGTCGGCCCCGCCGATCGGCAGCGTAACGATGACGCCCAACGCCAGCGCGCAGAGGAAAAAGCTGATCAGAAGCCAGGCGGGAACGGGACTCTTGCTAATGGCATGAGTCGCATCGGAATGCGCACCTTGTCCGAGCCATACGATGACGATGCCCAGCCCAAGCGTCACCAAGGCCAGAACGACGTTGACGGTATTTTGCGCTGGCAGCCGGAAAGCCTTTTTCATCAGACCCTGCAACTTGGCAAACGCCACGAGCGAGCCGGAAAAAGAGACCGCTCCGATCAGGGCGCCCAGCGCCGCCAGCGTAAACATCGTCGCGCCATGCATGTGACCGCGCGCGAATTCGACGGCGGCAATCCCCGCTGCCGCGCCGCCGCCCATGCCGTTATAGATGGCTACCATCTGCGGCATGTCGGTCATCGCCACCTTTTTGCCGGAGACCCAGGCAATCAAACCTCCAATGGCAATTGCAATTACCATCAGGACGATGTTGTCCGTCGGCATGAACGGCGTCGATTCGCCCGGCGTCAGGAAAGTGACCGCCGTTGCCAGAACCATCCCCGCTCCGGCCCAGACGATGCCTTTGCGCGCCGTGACCGGAGAGCTCATCTTTTTCAGGCCCAAAATGAAGAGAACGGCAGCGATGAAGTAGCTTGCGTTGATCAGCCAACCGATTTCCTGCATGGCTTCAGTTTCCTTTCTTTTCGTTCTTGAACATGGCCAGCATGCGTTCGGTCACTACATAACCGCCTGCGGCATTGGCTGCGCCGAGCAATACGGCGACAAAACCAATGGCCTTTTCGAGCGGCGTATCGGCTTGCCCCAAAGCCACCATTGCGCCGACGAGGACGACGCCGTGGATGAAGTTGGAACCCGACATCAGGGGCGTGTGCAGAATGACCGGCACGCGCGAAATGACTTCATAGCCGGTAAAGGCGGCCAGCATGAAGATATATGCTGCAATGAAACCTTCCATGATTTTTCCTTGCTGCCTGACGATTACAACCCGAGAGCCTGTTTGACGCCCGCATGCCGGACCTCTCCGGCATGCGTCAGACAGGTTCCAGCGAGCACTTCATCCTCCCAATCGAGGGTCAATGTACCTTCCTTGATGAAGGGGGAAATGAAGTTGAACAGATTTTTGGCGATCATCTCCGAGGCATGCAACGGCATGCGGCTGGCGAGATGGATCGGACCGGCGATGAATACCTGATTGGCCGTGAGCACTTTGCTGTCGGCAACGGTTCCCGCGACATTGCCCCCTGATTCGGCGGCCATATCGACGATGACCGCGCCCGGTTTCATGGCGGCAACCATGTCCGCGCTGATGATTTGCGGCGCGCGTTTGCCCGGAATCGCCGCAGTGGTGATCAACACATCGCATTGCGCCACCGCGCGCCCCAGTCTTTCGGCTTCCTGGCGCTTTTCGTCATCGCTCAACTCGCGCGCATAGCCGCCTGTGCCGACAGCCGAAACGCCGGTATCGACAAACTTGGCGCCCAAGGACTCGATCTGCTCGCGCGTCTCCGGACGAACATCGTAAGCCTCGACCATTGCTCCCAGACGTCTTGCTGTCGCGATGGCCTGCAATCCTGCAACCCCGGCGCCGATGATCAACATGCGCGCCGGACGAATCGTTCCGGCCGCATAAGTGAGCATTGGAAAAAATTTGGGACAACGCGCCGCTGCGATCAGTGCGCACTGGTAACCGGCGATCGTTGCCTGCGAGGAAAGAACATCCATGCTTTGCGCCCGCGTGATCCGCGGCAGGAGTTCCATTGCGAATGCCGTGATCTTCTTCGCCTGTAGCATCCTGATCCGTTCGATGTCGGTATAAGGCTGCAACAGACCGATCAACACGGAACCCTCTTTCATTGCCGCCAGTTCATCGGCATCCGGCGGCTGAACTTTCAGCACGATGTCCGCCTGTTGCAGGACTTCCCGCCCGGTTGCTGCAAAGCTCTCCAGCGGGAAAGCATCAGCGGACAGAAACGTCGTGGCGCCGATATCCTTTTCCAGCAACAACTGCGCGCCCAACGTCTGGTAACGTCTGGCAACATCCGGCGTTATCGTAATGCGCCGCTCGCCTGGCACGGTTTCGCGCAGCGCGCCAATTTTTACTTGCTCCGACACATGAATCCTCGCTCGGCTAACATTTAATATTAAGACATGAACCTGCGTAGCGGGACGGCCGCCAATTTACTCATTTTTGAAGGCAGTCATCTTCCTTGAGAATGTCCGGATGAGCAACAAGGTTTTTTGTCACCGATTTGAGGCGAACGTCAGACGTTCTCAACCCTTTTTTAAAATGAAACGTTTCATGTTTATCAACAGCATGGCGTTCAGGTTTGGTCGATGCTCTTTTTGGAGGAAGCAACATGATTACGATGAATTCCGGAAGCCGCTTCAGAAAGCAGATGTTGCGCGCCGGTATGCTGGCAGCGATGCTTGTCTGGTGCGCCGGGTCGGCCATGGCCGAGCCGATGGTGACGTTTTCCGCCGAGGCCAGCCAGTCTGCCGTCAATGATCTGGCGCTGGCGACCGTGCGCGTGGAGTCTTCGGGGCCGGTACTCAAGGCGCAGTCGAAGAAGGTCAATGAACAACTGGAAGCAGCCTGGCGGCTGATTCGTAGCGTACCGGCGGTCAAGGCAAAAACCGGCAACACCAGCACGCATCCCATATATGGAAAATCATCGCTGGGCCGCGTCGAGACTTGGTCCGTCAGCTCCAGTATCGAACTGCAAACCGGCGATATTGCGGCGCTGTCTGATCTGATCGGCAAGTTGCAGGATGCCGGATTTGGCGTGGTCAATACGCGCATGGTTCCGTCGCCGGAAACGCGCGCCAAAGCGGTGGATGTGGCCACGCTCGATGCCATCGCCGCCTTTCAGGCGCGGGCCAGGACGATTGCTGGCGCTTTCAAGAAACCCTACAAAATCAAGGAAATGAATGTTTCAAGCAATGATGTTGGAATTCATCCGGTTGCGTCCAGAGCTGTTTTTTCTGAGAAACTCGAGTCGATGCCGATCCAGGCTGGCGAGAGTTTGATAACGGTGTATGTATCCGGAAAAATCGAACTGGCCGAATGATCGGGATAGGCGATGTCGTTTGGCACAGGCCGCCAAAACGCTTTTGATATACTGACAGGTCATGTTCTGGCGGCAACCTGAAATCAATCCGTTTCGCTGAAAGGAAGTTACATGTTTGAATCTGCAGAACTCGGACACGCGATCGACAAGAAAACCTTCCGGGCGGAAGTACAAAAACTGCGAGAAACCTTGCAGGAAGCGCAGTTCGAGTTGCGTGAAAAGGGGAAATTCCAGGTCATCGTGCTCATCAGCGGCGGAGATGGCGCGGGCAAGGGGGAGACGATCAACGACCTCTACAGTTGGATGGACCCGCGCTATCTGTTCGCCCGCGCTTTTGCCGCGCCGAGCGAGGAAGAGGCCGCGCATCCTTTCATGTGGCGCTTCTGGCAGGGATTGCCGCCCAAAGGGCGGATTGGTCTCTTTTCCGGTTCCTGGTATTCGATGCCTATTCATCGGCGCATCATCGGAGAAATCGGTCAGGCGTTTTTCGATCAGCGCATCGAACAGATCAACCGTTTCGAGGCGATGCTGGCGAACGAAGGGGCGTTGATTCTGAAATTCTGGCTCCATCTCACGAAGGAGGGACAGAAGAAACGCTTCAAGGCGCTGGAGAAAGACCCTCGCACCGCCTGGCGCGTGACCAAGGAAAGCTGGGAGAGCCTCAAGACCCACGACAAGCTCCAGGAAGTGGCCTCTCACCTGTTGCGCCTGACCAATACCCCTTGGGCGCCGTGGATCGTGGTGGAGAGCGCGGACGATAATTACCGCTCGCTCACGGTCGCCAAGCTGGTTCAGGATGCGTTGCAGAAACGGCTCCTGGATACGAAGGAGCGCGAGTATCCGGTTGCGCCGCCCCTTTCGCCTCGGACGGACTCGCTGGATGTACTCACGGCGCTCGATCTCAGCCTGAGTCTGAAACGCGAAGCCTATCAACTGCGTCTCGCAAAGGCGCAGGGGCGACTTTCCGAACTCGCCCGTTCGCCGGAGTTCAAGAAGCATTCGCTGATTCTCGTCTTCGAGGGGCCGGACGCCGCGGGCAAGGGCGGCAGCATCCGACGGCTGTCGGCTGCGCTCGATGCTCGCCAGTACCAGATCATGCCTACCGCCGCGCCTACGCAGGAAGAACTGGCGCAGCCTTATCTGTGGCGCTTCTGGCGGCATGTGCCCAAGAAAGGACGCATTGCGATCTTCGATCGTTCCTGGTACGGGCGGGTGCTGGTAGAGCGGGTGGAAGGATTTTGCTCGGAGGCCGACTGGCTGCGCGCCTACACGGAGATCAATGATTTTGAACACGAACTCATGATGGACGGCGCGATCATCTTCAAGTTCTGGCTGCATATTTCTGAAGACGAGCAGTTGAGGCGTTTCAAGGAACGCGAGGCGACGGCATTCAAGCGTTACAAGATTACCGATGAAGACTGGCGTAATCGCGAAAAATGGGGCGCTTACCATCATGCCGTCTGCGATATGGTAGAACGCACCAGTACCGGGGCGATTCCCTGGACGCTGGTGGAAGGCAACGACAAGCAGTTTGCGCGCGTAAAAGTGCTGGAAACGGTGTGCGACAAACTGGAAAAGGTGCTGCTGGCCGGAAAGGTCGGGCAGGGAGCGGAAGAACAGGTCACGATGAAACCGGGAAAACCGGGAAAGACCGAGACAAAAGCTGAAGGCTGATGAATGCCCGCCACCGCTCTTTCCGTCGTCCGCTGATCGCGGTTCTGTGCCTGGCCAGTCTGGCCGGGTTGGGAACCTTCGCATGGCGGGCAAATCATGCGCCACCGGCGTCAGCGACCGGGATGAGGGCAGGGGCGGGACCGGGAGTTTCCCGTCCCATGCAACAGGCGGCGCGGGTGGAAGTGGCGAAGGTGAAGACGCGGGAGATCGTCGACGATGTTTCGGCGGTAGGAACGCTGGTTTCCAACGGTTCGGTCATTCTGCGTCCGGAAGTGGCCGGGCGGGTGTCGGCCATTCGTTTCCGGGACGGCGTGGCCGTGCGTAAGGGCGATGTGCTGGTGGAACTGGACTCCGCCGTGCAGTCCGCCGAGGCGCGGCAGGCGAGGGCGGAACTGTCGCTGGCCGAGGCCAACGCAAACCGGGTCGAGGATCTGTTTGCGCGCCAGTTTGTGAGCGGAAGCGCCCGCGATGAAGCGGTCTCCCGTCTCGAAGTGGCGCGCGCCAATGTCGCGCTCGCGCAGGCGCGGCTCGAACGCACCCGCATCCGCGCGCCTTTCGACGGAATCGTCGGCATCCGCAAGGTCAATGTCGGCGATTACGTTCGGGATGGCGACGCGCTCATCAATATCGAGGATATCGCCGTTCTCAAGCTCGATTTCCGGCTTCCCGAGCGTTATCTCGCTCGTTTGCAGCCGGGGCAGAAACTGGAAGTGACGTGTGATGTGGCGCCAAACACGGTTTTTCCGGCAGTAGTGGAAGCCATTGATCCTCTCCTGGATGTCGATGGGCGGGCCGTGCTGTTACGCGCCCGGCTTGACAATGACGAGGGCAGGCTGAGACCGGGCGTGTTTGCCCGCGTGCGGCTGATCGTCGAGCAGCGCGACAATGTGATGCTGATACCGGAAGCCGCGCTGATTCCCGCGCCGGGTCAAACGCAATACGTGTTTCAGGTTAGCGATGGCGTTGCGCGTCAGGCGGGAGTTAAAACTGGCATGCGTCGCGCGGCGGAAGTCGAAGTCGTCGAAGGGCTCGCGCCCGACGATCTGGTGGTGGTCGCCGGTCAGTTCAAACTGCGTGACGGCACGCCGGTGGCGACGACCAGGGTCGACATCGACATCGCAAAACCCGAGTCCGAAACTCTTTCCGTCGTCAAGGACTGAACGGGGGAGGGCGCGGGCCATCATGGGCGTTTCCGAGCTTTGTATCCGGCGACCCGTGTTTGCCACCGTGCTGTCTCTGGCGCTGCTGCTCATCGGGCTGATGGCGTTCTCCAGGCTGACGGTGCGCGAATATCCCAATATCGACGAACCTGTCGTGACCGTCAGCGTCACCTATACCGGGGCCAGCGCCGAAATCATCGAGTCGCGCGTCACCAAGCCGCTCGAAGATTCGCTGGCCGGGATCGAAGGGGTGGACGTGCTCTCTTCGATCAGCCGTTCCGAAAACAGCCAGATCACGGTGCGCTTTCGCATCGAGCGTGACGCGGACAGCGCTGCCGCCGACGTGCGCGACCGCGTCTCCAGGGTGCGGCAACGGCTGCCCGACGACATCAACGAACCGGTGATTGCCAAGGTCGAAGCCGACGCCAATCCGATCATCTGGGTCGCTTTTTCGTCCGACCGGCATGATCCGCTGGAAATGAGCGATTTCGCCAACCGCATCATCAAGCCCCGGCTGCAAACCCTGCCGGGCGCGGCGGACGCGCGGGTGTTTGGCGAGCGCCGCTACGCGATGCGCATCTGGCTCGACCGCGCCCGCCTGGCGGCCTACAGCCTCACCCCGCAGGACGTGGTGGACGCCATTGCGCGCCAGAACGTCGAACTGCCCGCAGGCCGGATCGAGAGCCGCGAACGTGAATTCGAGGTCGTGGCCCAGACCGATCTGGCCGAACCCGCGCAGTTTGAAGCGGTGATCGTGCGCCAGGCCGCCACGCCCGGCAGCTACCCGGTGCGTATCCGCGACGTGGGCTGGGTGGAAGTGGCCGCCGCCAATGATCGCAGCGCCGTGCGCTTCATGGGGCGTCCTGCAATCTCCATCGGCCTCATCAAGCAATCCACCGCCAACCCGCTCGATCTGAAGCGCGCACTGGTCAGGATGCTGCCCGAACTGGAAGCGGAACTGCCGGAAGGCATGAAAATGACCGTCACCAACGATACGACGATCTTTATCGAACGTTCGATCGAGGCGGTGTTTTCCACGATCTGGGAAGCCGTATTGCTGGTGGCCGTCGTCTGCCTCTTTTTCCTGCGCAACTGGCGCGCGATGCTGATTCCGCTGGTGACGATTCCGGTGTCGCTGATAGGCGCCTTCGCGCTGATGCTCGTCTTCGGCTTCTCGGTGAACACCCTCACCCTGCTTGCGCTCGTGCTGGCGATCGGGCTGGTGGTGGATGATGCCATCGTGATGCTGGAGAACATCTACCGCCACATCGAAGAGGGCATGTCTCCGATGGAAGCTGCGTTCAAGGGCTCAAAGGAGATCGGTTTCGCCATCATCGCGATGACCATCACGCTGGCCGCCGTCTACGCGCCCGTGGCATTCATGACGGGGCGCACCGGCAGGCTTTTTGGCGAATTTGCGCTCACGCTCTCGGGTGCGGTGCTCGTATCCGGGTTTGTCGCGCTCACCCTTTCACCGATGATGTGCTCGCGCCTGCTGCGTCATGAGAGCAAGCATGGCGCGCTCTATAACGCCATCGAACGTTTTCTCGTCTGGATCATCGCGGGCTATCGCCGCATGCTCGTGAAGATGCTCGGCCTGCGCTGGGTGGTGCTGACGGCGTTTGCGGCGCTTGCGGGACTGTGCGCGCTGCTGCTCGGACAACTCAAATCCGAACTCTCGCCGATCGAAGATCGTGGCCGGATCATGGTGCAGTTTCAGGGGCCCGAAGGGGCCACCGTCGACTACATGACGCGCTACGCCGAAGAAATCGGCAACATCTTCGCCACCACTGCCGATGTCGATGGCTATCAGGTCATGACCGGATCGCCTACCGTCTCGCAGGGCCGCAGTTTCGTGAGCTTTGTCGATTGGTCGCTACGCCGCCGCAAGACCCAGGAAATTTCCGCCGAACTACAGCCCCGCCTACGAGCCATCGCCGGCATCCGGGCATTCCCGATACTGCCGGCCGCGTTCGGGCAGAGTCCGCGCACCCGGCCCGTGAGTTTCGTCATCACTACGTCCGGGTCGTGGGAGGAACTCAATCGTTTCACCGATGAGATGCTGGAGGCCATGAACGCGCATCCGGGGTTTGTTTCGCCCGACACCGACCTCTATCTCACCAAACCGGAACTGGCCGTATCGGTCGACCGCGACAAGGCTGCCGATCTCGGCATTTCTGTGGCCGTCATTGCCCAGACACTGGAAACCATGCTCGGGGGCCGTCAGGTGACGCGCTACAAGAAAGATGCCGAGCAATACGACGTCATCGTCCAGATCAAGGCCGAAGGTCGTGTCGACCCGCGCGACATTCACGATATTTTCGTGCGCGGCAAGGGCGGGCAGATGGTTCCGCTCTCCAACCTCGTGACCGTGCGGGAAACCGTCAGCCCGCGTGAACTCAACCATTTCGGACAGCGCCGCGCCGTGACCATCACTGCGAACCTCGCGCCGAATTTCGCGCTTGGCGAAGCGCTGGACTGGATGGATACAGAAGCGGCGCGCATCCTGCCTTCCAGCTATCTGACCGACTACGACGGCATCTCGCGCGAATTCAAGACGAGTTCCGCAAGCCTCGCGCTCACCTTCGCGCTGGCGCTGGCGTTCATCTATCTGGTGCTTTCCGCGCAATTCGAGAGTTTTCTCGATCCCTTCATCATCATGCTCACCGTGCCGCTCTCGATGGCGGGCGCGCTGGGCGCGTTGTGGCTCACAGGCGGCACGCTCAACGTCTACAGCCAGATCGGTCTTGTCACTTTGGTTGGACTCATTACCAAGCACGGCATTCTCATCGTCGAATTCGCCAACCAGTTGCGCAGCGCGGGCAAGGACGTGCTGGAATCCGTCATCGAAGCGGCCGTGCTGCGGCTGCGTCCCATTCTGATGACCACTGGCGCGATGGTTCTGGGCGCGGTTCCGCTGGCCTTTGCCACCGGCGCGGGCGCAGAGAGTCGCCAACAAATTGGCTGGGTCATCGTCGGCGGACTGTTGTTGGGTACTTTCTTCACGCTCTTTGTCGTTCCCACGGTCTACACTCTAATTGCGCGCAGGCATCGAGCGACGGTGGTCGCACCCGGCGCGTGAAACGAAGGAGTAAAGATCATGGACGCCTTACGGACGATTCCGACGGGTTTCGAGAACGTTCAGAACGTGCAAAACGCTCGCGCCACTGAGGCCGTCGCGCCGCAGCGCGAACGTGACAGCGTGCAGCCGCAACCGGCGCGGCTGGAGCGCGCTCCTCAACCTTCGGTGCAGGTCAACCTCAGTGAAACGGCCCGCGCTGCCGCGCGTTCCGACTCGCCACCGGCATCTGCCAGCACGCCTGCTGCGCCCGTTCAGACACAGGAAGCGGTCTCGCGCGCCAACTCGACCGGAAGTGTGGAAAGCCGGGATACCGCCGCCTCCACTGCCGCGGGTCGGGAAGCCGTGCAACGCTACATGGAAAACGCCGCCAACAGACTTCCCGCCGGGCAAAGCGGCCCGTCAGCGGTAAGGGTTTCGGCCTGAAGCGCTTTGCCGCTTGAATCTTCACGTCCCGCATTGCGCGAGTGCAATGCGGGACGTTGTCGTTTCTTGAGCGCGCTTACATTATTTCTGCCATACGCCGCCTGCGCGTGACGGCGCCCATCATGCTGAGGCATGGCAGAAGCCGGAAGTTCCCACATTGTGGAGTGATGTAGCCCCGACTTATGTTGTCATCAAAAACGATGTACCATTACATCTGTTTTGATGACAAGGAGTCGCCATGAGAACCACTGTGACGATTGATGATGTCTTGTATGAGAAGGCGTTGGAAGTAGCTGATCCGGCGATGGACAAGGCCGATCTCTTCCGGGAAGCCATCAAGACTTTTGTGCGCGTGCAAGCTGCAAAACGGCTTGCCTCCCTTGGCGCGAGCTTGCCTGAAATACAGGAGATTCCTCGCCGCCGCGAAGATGTCCAGCAATGAAGGTCGTTCTCGTCGACACCTCGGTGTGGGTCGATCATTTTCGACAACACAACGACGCGCTGGCAGATTTGCTTGGACTTGACCTTGTCATGGTGCATCCCCTGATTCTTGGCGAAATCGCATGCGGAACGCCACCTAACCGTGTCCAGACGTTGTCCGATCTTCGCAGCTTGCGGCAGTCCCGGCAGGCCAGCGTTCTGGAGGTCATGGACTTTATCGAACGTGAACGTCTATTCGGTTTGGGCTGCGGATTGGTGGACATGCTCCTGCTTGCTTCCACCCTGATGACGCCGGAAGCCGAAATCTGGACGCTGGACAAGCGACTGAGCGCGATGGCAGAGCGCTTTGGCGTGATGCACCGCCCCTGCCTGCACTGAGGCGATCCGTGCGACGTCCCCTGCACAGGCAGGGCGGCATTTTTGCCGATCGCATAATTGTGTAGCGCGCCACGCGGGTAGGGGCGACCGGCTGGTCGCCCCTACGGTGCCATCGGCGTAGGCGGGTAACACGTCAATCTGAATCAAAACCGCTCAAGCTGTCGTTGCCAAGAGTTCTGATTTCAGATGCCTCGTCCTTACGCCATCGCCTCATACAGCGGTAGCGTCAGGAATTCCGGAAATTCCGGCGACAGCGACATGTCGACGAAGATTTTCGCCGCCTGTTCGTAGGTGAGAACATCTTCACCCTGAGCAGTGACGGTTTCTTTCACCTTGAGAAGCTCCTCGCCGATCATCGCGCGCACCATCTCCGCCGTGACCTTGCGCCCGTCGTCCAGGATGCCCTTGGGCGAAACGACCCATTGCCAGACTTGCGATCGGGAGATTTCGGCGGTGGCGGCGTCTTCCATCAGATTGTGGATCGGCACGCAACCGTTGCCCGCCAGCCAGGAACCGAGGTAGTGAATGCCGACCTGGATGTTGTTGCGCAGGCCCGTTTCGGTAATCGGTTGTTCCGGCCGGAAATCGAGCCAGTCTTTGGGGCCGAACGTGCCAGTGATCTGTTTTTCCCACTGGTTCGGCCGGTCGCCGAGGACGCCCGTGAATTCTTCCATGGCGAGATCGACCAGCCCCGGATGTGCGACCCATCCGCCGTCGTAACCATCGTTGGCATCGCGCCGTTTGTCGTGGCGCACGCCTGCCAGCGCCTTTTCGTTGGCGGCCGGGTCGTTCTTGATGGGGATCAGCGCGCTCATGCCTCCCATGGCGGGCGCGCCGCGCTTGTGGCAAGCCTGCACCAGCGCGAGGGCATACGCGCGCATGAACGGCACTTCCATCGTGATCGCGCTACGGTTGGCAAGACAAAATTCTTTGTTTTTCTTGAACTTCTTGATGCAGGAGAAGATGTAATCCCAACGCCCGGCGTTCAGCCCGGCGGAATGCTCGCGCAGTTCAAAGAGGATTTCTTCCATCTCGAAGGTGGCCAGGATGGTTTCGATCAGCACGGTGGCCTTGATCGTGCCGCACGGCAGGCCGATGTGTTCCTGGGCCATGCAGAAGATGTTGTTCCACAGGCGCGCTTCCAGGTGGCTTTCCATCTTCGGCAGGTAGTAGAAAGGCCCGGCGCCGCGCGCGACCTGTTCTTTTGCGTTGTGGTAGAACGACAGGGCGAAATCGAATATTCCGCCGGAGATGCGCTCACCGTCGACCCGCACGTGCTTTTCATCCAGATGCCAACCGCGCGGACGGATTTGCAGGGTGGCGGTTTTTTCGTTCAGCCGGTAGAGCTTGCCCGCTTCGTTCGTGAAAGCGAGTTCGCGCCGAATGGCCTTGAAGAGATTGATCTGGCCCTGTATCAGGTTTTCCCATGTCGGACTGTTGGAATCCTCGAAGTCGGCCATGTAGGAATCCGCGCCGGAATTCAGGGCGTTGATGATCATCTTGGCTTCGACCGGGCCGGTGATTTCCACTCTCCGGCATTCCAGCGCCTTGGGCAGAGGCGCGACTTTCCAGTTGCTTTCGCGGATGCTGCGAGTTCCCGGCAGGAAATCCGGCATTTCGCCCGCGTCGATCCGGGCTTGACGCTCGACGCGCATCTTCAACAGTTCCCTGCGGCGCGGCTCGAAGGCGCGATGCAGTTTCGCAGCCAGTTCGAGCGCCCCGAAGCTGAGGACGGCCTCGAAACCGGGGTGGATGGGGGCGTCGATGGTGATGCCTGGGGGGAGGTTGAGGGTCATGTTGGGTTTCCTTACTACGCTTTTCAGGGAAGCCCCCCTCCTTTTAAGGAGGAGGGGCGAGCGGTTTTTTTAGTGAAATTGCGCTTCTTCGGTCGAACCGACGAGCGCCTTGACGGACGACTGTCCTCCCTGGATGACCGTCGTGACTTCGTCGAAGTAGCCCACGCCCACTTCCTGCTGATGGGCAGCGAAGGTGTAGCCCTGCTCACGCGCGGCGAATTCCGGTTCCTGAACCATTTCCACGTAATGACGCATGCCTTCGCCGCGCGCATAGGCGTGCGCGAAACGGAAGGTGTTGAACCAGTTCAGGTGAATACCCGCGAGGGTGATGAACTGGAACTTGTAGCCAAGCTCGGAGAGTCCTTCCTGGAACCGGGCAATCGTTGCATCGTCCAGATTCTTCTTCCAGTTGAAGGAGGGCGAGCAGTTATAGGCCAGGAGCCGGGTCGGGCAGACCGTGCGAATCGCTTGCGCGAATTCGCGGGCAAAACCCAGGTCGGGCGTAGCCGTTTCGCACCACACCAGATCGGCATAGGGCGCATAGGCAACGCCGCGCGCGATGGCCTGTTCCAGCCCGTTCTTGACGCGGTAAAAACCTTCCGGAGTACGCTGGCCGGTAATGAAAGGCAGGTCGTTCTCATCACAGTCGGAAGTGAGGAGATTGGCCGCTTCCGCGTCGGTGCGCGCCAGAATGAGCGTGGGCACGCCCATGACGTCGGCGGCCAGACGCGCGGCGGTCAGCTTTTCGATCGCCTCGCGGGTGGGAACCAGCACCTTGCCTCCCATGTGGCCGCATTTCTTGACCGCAGCCAGTTGATCTTCAAAGTGCACCCCGGCTGCGCCTGCCGCAATCATGTTCTTCATCAGTTCGAAAGCGTTCAGCACGCCGCCGAAACCGGCTTCGGCATCCGCAACGATGGGCAGAAAGTAATCAATGAAGCCTTCATCGCCAGCGGAAATCCCCCGTGCGTGCTGGATTTCGTCCGCGCGCTTGAAGGTGTTGTTGATGCGCCGAACCATCGCCGGAACGGAATCGTAGGCGTAGAGCGACTGATCCGGATACATCGTCTCGGAAGTATTGCCGTCGGCGGCAACCTGCCAGCCCGAAAGATAGACCGCCTCCAGCCCCGCCTTGGCCTGCTGCATCGCCTGTCCGGCAGTGATGGCCCCGAAGGCGTTGACGTAGCCTTTTTTTGAGTCGCCGTGGAGCTTTTTCCACAGCGTTTCCGCGCCTCTTTTTGCTAACGTGTGTTCGATCTGTACCGAACCACGCAGCCTTACGACATCGGCGGCGCTGTAGTCGCGCCGAATGCCTTGCCAGCGCCAGCGGGGGGAGTTCGCCCATTCTTGTTCCAGGGCAGCGATTTCTAATTCACGAGACATGTGGGTTCTCCTCAGGGGGTGGGTCAAGCGGAACCGGCGACCAGATATAAATACATTTTATATCTGATAAAAACCTACTTATGTCTTATAGAAGACATAAGATAGATTAACATACATCCTCCCCCTGGCAAGTGGGGGTTTACCCATCGCGATGACTGTTTTTTATCGTTTGGGGAACCTCTACAAAACCCTCCTGTCATTGCAGCGCGACGCGAAGCGAAGTCGCTGCAATCCAGACGCCGCATGGATCCTGCGACTTCGCGCAGGATGACAAGCGGTGGATGCAGGGTTATACAGAGGTTTTTTCGGGGGGCAGAGCGCAGGAATGAAAAAACTCTTCATCCCTGCGCTGTACTGTCGCTATTGCCCCCGGTTGGCGTTCTCATTCACCAGCCGGGCCTGTACATCGCCCGCGACAGGTTCGTAGCCGCCCGCTGAAACAGCGAATTCGCTCTCGCCTGCACAAAGCGACTTCAGCCGCGCTTCAAAGCCATCCATATCGGCCATCGGCACGGAGGCATTGATGACCGTCCAGCCGCTTGCGGGGCTGTCGGTGCCGGTGACGCGGCCGCGCCGTCCGGAGATTTCGGCGCTGACGTTGCCGAAGTAGTTGTCAGACACCCGAATCTGGACTTCGACGATGGGTTCCAGGATCTGGGGCCGCGCAGCCAGCACGGCGTCGATCAGGGCGTGACGCCCGGCGGTGACGAAGGAGATTTCGTTGGAATCGACGGGGTGATGCTTGCCGTCGGTGATGACCACGCGCAGGTCGTGAATCGGATAGCCGGCCAACGCGCCTTCCTCGACGGCCTGACGCACGCCTTTTTCGACTGCCGGCATGAATTGCGTGGGGATGGTTCCGCCCTTGACCTCGTCGCCGAGCTGGAGACCTTCGCCGCGCGGGAGCGGTTCGACGCGCAGGGCGACCTCGCCGAACTGGCCCGCGCCGCCGCTTTGTTTTTTGTGCCGATAGCGCGCTTCGGCGACGGCTGTGATGGTTTCGCGGTAGGCAATGGCAGGCGGCGCGGTGTCGAGTTCGAGGTTCCATCGCGAGGAGAGTTCGCCGAGGACGATTTTCAGGTGTTGTTCACCGAGACCGTGCGCGACCGTGCGGCGATTGCGCGGGTCGTAGCCGATTTCCAGACAGGGGTCTTCGTCGGCCAGACGGGAGAGGGCTTCGCCCAGACGCTGCTCGTCGGCCGTCTTGCGGGTAATGAGCGCCAGACCGTAGACGGGCTGTGGGTAGGCGGGCGGAAGCAGACGGAAATTGTCTTCGTCGTGGGAGTCGTGCAACACGGCGTCGTGGTGCAGTTCGTCGATCCGGGAAACGGCACAGATATCCCCGGGGACGGCGAGTTTGGTTTCGGCGGTGTTTTGTCCTTGAATCCGCAGAAGGTGGGCTACCTTGAAGGGTTTGCGTCCGCCATCGACGAAGAGCGAACTGCCCGGCGTGATCGTGCCCTGGTAGACGCGGAACAGAGCAATCTTGCCCCGATAGGGGTCGTTGCTGATCTGGAAGACGTGGGCAAGCGCATGGCGACTGGGATCGGGCACGGACTCCACGATTTCCGGGCCTTTGAGGAATTTCGCCGGATTGCCCTCGGTGGGGTCGGGCATGAGTTTGCCAAGAATATCGAGCAGTTCGGGTATGCCTGCGCCGGTCTGGGCAGAGACGAAACAGACGGGAATCAGGTGGCCGTCGCGCAGGGCGGTTTCAAACGGAGCGTGGAGTTGGTCTGGGTCTAGCGCCTCACCTTGTTCCAGGTAGCGCGCCATGAGGTCTTCATCGAGTTCGATCACCTGATCAATGATGGCTTCGTGCGCAGCGGTCACGTTGGAGAAGGCGGTTTTGGCATCGGCCTTGGGGTCGAAAAAGCAGTCGACCACGGCGCTGCCGTCCGGCGCGGGCAGGTTGAGCGGCAGACATTCGCGGCCAAAGGCGGAGGTGATCGCCTCCATGAGAGCGCCGAAGTCTTCACACACATCAATCTTGTTGACGATGATCATTCGGCATTTGTCTTCCGCCGCCGTCATCATCCGGCGCAGGCTATTTTCGACTCCGGCGGACGCGTTGACGACAACGGCTGCGGTTTCGACCGCCGACAACGTGGAGAGCGCCCGTCCGGCCAGATCGGACAATCCCGGCGTGTCGAGCAGGTTGATCCAGTGTCCCTCCCATTCCAGGTGCGACAGCGTGGCTGTGAACGATTGGCTGGCGGGCGCGCCGTTGCTGCTATCTACAACCCCGGCAGCGGCAAGCAACGCCCGAATCAGGGTTGTCTTGCCGCTGCCGGTTTGACCAAGGAGGCATAGGTTACGGATGTCGTGGACTGAACTGGGCGTCATGATGCGTTCTCCCTCGTGATCTTGTGGATGATAAGGCTCGATGAGACGAATGGTGAAACCGGGTACTAATGGAAGAAGTTTCTGCTATCCGGGCGTTCATGGCAAACCCTATTACACTACGTGTTTTTGCACTGTGCGACGAGCAGTTTCATGAACACGAAAAAAGAGGCTCCTGTAACGATTCATCGTGCCGATTATCGCCCATTGGACTGGATGATCGAACGTGTCGAACTGCATTTTCGTCTCGATCCGGAAGCGACCATCGTGTCCAACCGGATGATCTGCGCGCGTAATCCGGGGGCAGGGGACGGCCCTCTGCGTCTGTGGGGAGAGGAACTGGAACGCCTCTCAATACAGGTTGACGGACAACCTGTGATTCCGCGCGAGGTTGACGACGGCAAGGCGCTGGAACTCGACCTCGCTCCGGTTTCGGAAAATGGCAGGGTCACGGTAGAAGTCGTCACCCGGATCAATCCTGCGGGCAATACCGTGCTTTCCGGGCTGTACCTGTCCAACGGCGGATTTTTTACCCAGTGCGAGGCCGAAGGTTTCCGGCGCATCACGTATTTTCCGGATCGCCCTGATGTGATGGCGCGCTATACCGTGACCATCGAGGCCGAGCGCGACCGCTATCCGGTGCTGCTGTCCAACGGCAATCTGATGGAGGCCGGCGATCTGCCCGATGGCTGGCATTTTGCGCGATGGGAGGATCCATTTCCGAAACCGTCCTACCTTTTCGCACTGGTGGCGGCGAAGCTGGCGGCGCTGGAATGCATGGAAAAAACCGCTTCCGGTCGACAAGTGCTGCTTCAGGTCTGGGTGGAAGAGGACGATCTGGGCCGCGCCGGACACGCAATGGATTCGCTCATCAATGCCATGCGTTGGGACGAAGAGCGCTTCGGGCTGGAACTCGATCTCGACCGTTTCATGATCGTCGCCGTGTCCGATTTCAACATGGGGGCGATGGAAAACAAGGGACTGAACATCTTCAACGCGAAATACGTGCTCGCCCGTCCCGAGACGGCGAGCGATGCCGATTACGCAGGCGTGGAAAGCGTGGTGGGGCACGAATATTTCCACAACTGGACGGGCAATCGCGTGACCTGCCGCGACTGGTTCCAACTCACCCTCAAGGAAGGGCTCACGGTTTTCCGCGACCAGGAATTTTCCGCCGACATGCTTGCCCGCGCGGCGGGGAAGGGGGGGGCGGCCTCGGCCAAGGCCGTCAAGCGCATTGGTGATGTCAAAAGACTGCGTGCAGCGCAGTTCCCGGAAGACAGCGGCCCGATGGCGCATCCGATTCGTCCCGACAGCTACCAGGAAATCGACAATTTTTATACCGCCACGGTGTACGAAAAAGGGGCCGAGGTCATCCGCATGCTCAATACCCTGCTCGGACCAAAGGGGTTTCGTGCAGGGATGAATCTCTATTTCCGTCGCCATGACGGAAAAGCCGTGACCTGCGACGATTTCGTCGCCGCCATGGGGGATGCCAACGAGGTTGACCTGACCGCCTTCATGCGCTGGTATGCGCAGGCAGGTACGCCCCGGTTGAAAGCGCGGGGGCAGTGGGACGCTGCCAATGCCAGCTATGCCCTCACGCTCTCGCAACGCGTCCCGTCCGTGGCGGAGCAGGGGGCGTTGCCGCTGGTCATCCCGGTGGCGGTGGGGTTGATTGCCCCCGATGGTTGCGATTTGCCGCTACGCATCGAAGGCAGCGCCGATGAAGCGGTGTTCACCAAGGTGTTGACGCTCGATGAGGTTGAAAAAACCTTTCACTTCACCGGGATTGAAACCGAACCCGTACTTTCGGTTCTGCGTGGTTTTTCCGCTCCGGTCATTCTCGAACTGGAAGAAGACGATACTCGGCTGGCTTTTCTCATGGCCAACGACTCCGACCCGTTCAACCGTTGGGACGCTGCGCAACGCTACAGTGAGCGGGTGATCCTTGCGCGGGCGGCCGATCCCGATCGGGAAACGCCGACGGCCTGGATCGAAGCTTTCCGCACGCTGCTCTCCGATGAAAGGCTCGATCCCGCTTTCCGCGCCGAGGCGCTCACTCTGCCATCGGAAAGTTATCTGCTTGAACGCATGACGCCCGCCGATCCGATCGCCTTGCGCGCGGCGCTCATCCACCTGACGCGCGAACTCGGTTCCGCGCTGGCCGAAGATTGTCATGAGCTGACCCATGCCCTGCGGGTGACAGGCGCTTACCGTTATCACCCCCTGGATGCCGGACGACGCGCGCTGACCAACCTGACGCTGCGTTATCTCGTTGCCGGGGGAGATGTCCGCGGCGTGCCGCTTGCCCTGGCCCGCTTCGCGGGCGCCGACAACATGACGGAGTACATGGGCGCGCTCGGCGCATTGATGACGAGCGCGGATGAAGCGGCGCGCAATGCTGCGCTCGACACCTTCCGCAAACGGTTCGACGGGCAAAGTCTCACGCTCGACAAATGGTTTGCCCTTCAGGCCAGCGCCTGGCGCTGGAGCGAACGCACCCGCCCGGCGCTCGACAGGGTACGTGAACTGATGCGGGACCCCGCCTTCAGCCTCTCGAACCCCAACAAAATCTACGCCTTGCTGGGGACTTTCTTCCGTGGCAATCCCGGCGAGTTTCATGCTGGGGACGGTAGCGGGCACGTTTTCTGGGCGGAACAGGTTTGCGCGCTCGATGCCCGCAATCCGCAAATTGCGTCACGGGTAGCGCGTGCGCTGGAAAACTGGCGACATTACCCCCCGGATTTACAGGCGAGCATCCGCACGCAGATCGAGCGGGTGAGGGCGCAACCGGGGCTTTCCAGCGGGGTGACGGAGGTACTGGACAAGGCAAGCCTCCCTCTTGAGGGAGGTGGCACGCCGAAGGCGTGACGGAGGGAGTTGAGGGAGGAGGTCCACGCGAATGCGCGGGCTGGAGGGAGTATCAGCGCGGCAAAACAACCACATGAAAGAAGGTTTCAAGTTCCTGGAGAATCTTCTCGGAGCGCATGCCGTCGCGCAGATCTTCTTCCACCTGCACGGAATGACGACACTGCTGGCCGCTGGCCTGGGCGATGGCGCTGGCATTGGTCTTGAAAGCTTCATAGGACATCTGCTCGCGCGCCAGCAACTGTTTGACGCCGCGTATCTCCTGCGCGCTGGCTTCGCGCGTGGGAGGCCAGGCGGATTTGACAGTGACGATGACTGAGCGTGTGCTGACGCGTCCGCTGCCAGTACGCGATAACCCGATATTAAGCAGAAATTGAACTCTGCCTGCGTCATCGAACCAGCAGGGCGGAGCGACATCGTCGTCGTGCGCCTTCAGGCGGGCGCGCAAAAAAGCAACTTGCGCGCGCAGGGCGGCGTCCCCTCCACTCCGGGCGCTTCCTCCACCCGCTGCGCTACTCGTACCTGAGCCGCCCAGAGACGATCTGAACAATTGCGAATCGGCAATCAGCCATTGTTCCCACGCAGGTTCCTGTCCCGGCACAAGCGGCAGACCAAGTTCCTTTTCGACCAGGGTCTCGATATTCCGTTTGAAATTGATGGCTGCCTGCGTTCGGGAAATGATCTCGCTGTCGGTGAGTTTGGCGTCACCCTGACCGGATGTGAATTCCTGCTCCAGACGCGCACGCAATTCGAGCGCCGAGACCAACGCCTCCGCACTCGTTCCGTCCAGGACGGGGGTTCTGCTTGCCTGTGTCAGTACTTTTTTGGCTTCGGACAACCCAGTCAATTGCGCGCCGAGTTCCTGTACCCGTTTTTTTTCGGTGACCAGTTCAGCTTCCGTTTTTGCTTTGTCGAGCAGGCCACGGATGACTTCATCGACCTTTACGCCTTCCTCCGAGAGCCGGGATTGAAGCTCTTGCCGGGCGGATTCAAATGCCTGTTGCGCCTGGGGCAGGGCGTCCTCCTGCTGGCGTTGATTCAGACGGGCAAGCGCCTCCGTGCGTCCCACGTCTGCATCGGTATACATCCGGCTGAAGACGATCAGCAGGAAAAAAACGAGAATGAACGCAATCCCGATCAGGGAAAACCTGAAGACGCTGTCGTTGCCTCTATACATCAGTTACCCGTTTCAAAAAAAGCCTGCCCGTTATCGAATGTTGGTCGTCGTGCCAACCGGATGTTCCTGGAAGTATTTGACCGCCGCCTGGATGTGCCTTTTGTTGGTTTGCACGAAGTCGTCATACAGTCCGGAGAGCAGTCGAGTCTGCTCCTCGAGCGCTGCCTCGCGCTGCTTGGAGAGCTGTTGCTCTTGCGCCTGAAGTGCGGCCTCGTGCAGTTGAGCCTGCGCCTGGAGCGCGGCCTCGTGATGTGTGCGGCTGATTTCGACGATCTCCGCCAGTTTGCTGTTCAGTTCTTCCTGCCGCAGGTGGTTGGCTTCGGTGATCTTCAAGAGTGCGGCGGACAAGTCCTGACACTGCTTGGTAAAGTTTTTGCCTTGCGCAATGACTGCGGCGGACATTTCGGTGTGCTGGGTGCGCCCGGATTCAAGCGCCAGTTTATGTTCGTTCATCATGGCGAACACACTGGCGTATTCCTTCTGACTTCTTTCCATCTGTTGCATCAGCGCCTGGTTCTGGGTCACGACCATGCCCGAGATGTCGGCCTGCTGTTTGCGGTTGGTCTCGATTTGCTGGGACAGGGACTGGCTTTGAGTGGTGACCGCCTTCGAGATGTCTTCGTAGCGTTTTTGATTGGCCTCGATGTGAGTGGCTAGTTCTTCGTATTGTTTCTGGCTGGTCTCGGCCTGGCGAGCAAGCGCCTGGACCTGGGCGGCAAGCGAGGCTTCCATGTCCTGGCTCTGTTTCTGGGCCGTCTCAAGGGCCTGGGCCAGGGTTTCTCTCTGGAAGTGAATCGCCTCGGACATTTCGACCTGCCGCTTTTGAGATGCCTCGACAGCCTGCCCCTGGGCAATGATTGCGGCCGAAATGGTGTCGTACTGCCTCTTGCTGTGTTCGATCTGGTCGGACAGCGCCTGACCCTGGGCCGCCATTGCGGCGGATATTTCGGTCTGCTGTTTATGCGTGTTATCGACGTGTTGCGTCAGCAATTGGGACTGGGACTTGGCCGAGGTCGACATTTCGTCATGTTGCTTGAGGGTGATTTCGACGTATTTGGACAAAACCTGCCCCTGGGCAAGGAGGGCTTCCGATATTTCGTCGTAATGTTTTCTGCTGGCTTCGGTGTACTGGTGCAGATCCTCGTTTTGCGCGGAAATCGCGCTCAGGGTTTCGGTATGCTGCTGCTGGCTGACTTCGGCCTGCCGGGCCATGGCATGACTTTGGGCGACGACCGCGCCCGACACGTCGCCATACTGAGCGTGGCTGTCCTCGACGAACTGCCTGAGCGCCTGACTCTGGGTTGCAAAGGCGGCGGAGACGTCGGCCTGCTGTTGACGGGAGAGTTCGATGTTCCGGGATAGCGCCGCAGTCTGGTTGACGATGGCGTTGGTGATGTCGGCGTATTGTTTCTGGCCGTCTTCGACATACTGAGCCAGCGCTTCGGATTGCGCGATGACCGCCGCCGAAGCTTCGGCATGTTGCCGTTTGGCGCTCTCGACGAATTGTGCGAGTTCTTCGTGTCGGCGCTGGTCGGATTCGATGTACTGGGCCAATGCCTGCCCCTGTTCGACGACTGTGGACGATAGCTCGGAGTATTGCTCACGGCCCATGACGACATGCTGTTCGAGGGTTTCGCCCTGCGTCATGATAGCCGCCGAAGCATCGAGCAGTTGTTTCTGACTGGATTCGATGTATTGGATCAGCGCCTGGGTCTGAGCCGTGACCGTATCCATCAGGTTGGCCTGCTGTTTGTTATTGGAGAGCACCGTAGCGGAGAGTTCCGCGAACTGCTCGCGGTTCGCGGCAACCTGCTCTGCAATGGATTCGCTCTGCGAGACGATTGCGGCAGACGTTTCAAACTGCTGTTGCTGGTTCGTTTCGATGTTGCGGGCCAATGCCTCTATATGAGAGACGACCGAGGACGAGATTTCGCTGTAATGTTTGTGGTTGCTTTCGGCCTGGAGTTGCAGAACCTGTGTCTGGGACTGAAGCGCGCCTGACAATTGAGCCTGCTGCTCGACATTCTGGGCCAGCACCTTGCCTTGGGCCAGGATTTCATCCAGAACGGAGCCTTGCTGCTGCTGGCTGTTTTCGATGAACCTGTTCAGCGCTTCGCCCTGGGTGGTGACAGCGCCGGATATCTCGGCATAGCGCTCGGTGTTGGCGTCGATGTGCTTGACCAGCGCCTCGGTCTGCACAACAAACGCGTTGGCTGTTCCCGATTGCTGTTGCTGGTAGCTTTCGATGGCTTCGGTCAGAGCCCGGCTCTGGGCAATCGACATTTCGGATAATTCGGCCTGCTGTTTCTGGTTTTCCTTGAGCGCGTCGGCCTGGGCGGAAACCGCAGACGAAATCAGCTTCTGTTGCTCGATGCTCTGATCCAGCGCCTCGCTTTGCTTTCTGCTGGTTTCGATCTGGGCAGTGAGCGCGGTGGCCATTTCGGATTGTTGTTGCTGACTGGCGGCGACATACTGGGACATTTCCCGGGCCTGTTTCGTTACCGCTTCCGACATTTCGGCGTATTGCTTGCCGCTTTGCTCGATATGCTTGTTCAACGTCTCGCTCTGGGTCTTGATCGAGGCGATCATGGCGTTTTGTTGCTGCTGGCTGACTTGCACGTATTTGCTCAAAACCTCGGTCTGGGTCACGACCGCGTTTGATGCCTGATCAATGTTGTCCTGCGTGGCGTTCAGGGATTGCGCAATGGCTTCCATCGTCTCGACCTGGCCTCTGCTGTTGGCGAGGAGTTTTTCCTGCTCCTTGGCCAGTTCGATGACATGACCCAGTGCGTTGCCGATATCGCTGGAGCGTTCACGTACTTCGAGCAGGGCAGGGCGGATGTCGTTCAGGGAGTCGGTGACGTTTCTGGTCAGGGACAACAGATTCTGGGTCGTTTGCTCAACGCTGGCGCCGAAATTGCTCATCGGCTTTTCGAGTATGTTGATGAAATACTCGTCGGGGAAAACGATCCCCTTCTGCAAGCGCTCTTCGACCGCTTCCGTATATTTGTCTATGGAACTGGTCAGTTTCTTGCCGGCGACCTCGATGTTGGTCATGCTCCGGGTGACTGTGTCCTTGTTCGACAGCGAAAGTTCATCGAGGGATTTGGCGATTTCCTTGATGCATCCCTGGGCCATATCCTTGACGCTGAATGAGATTTCCGTCACTGCCGCATCGCCGCTGTTGGAGATGCGCGTGATCGCATCGTTGGAGGCTTTTGTGACCTGACTGCTGAAATTCTGAATGTTCGCCAGCGCTTCGTTCAGTTGCCGGTACAGCTTGCGCGTGGCGCTGATGGCGTTTTCTTCGGCATTGTCCATTGCGTCAACGAGGTTGGGCTTGAAGCCGACGTAGTAGAGCCGGGCAATGAGACCAATGACGGTACAGGCCAGAGCGGCCCCGAATCGCTGCGCAATGATGAGCAGGGAGATTTCCTGCATGTCGTACAAACAGGCGGAAAGCGAAATGATGGTGGCAATGAAGCCAAGGTAATAACATGAATCCCCGAAGTTTTCGGTTGAAAGCTCCCGCTGGCGGGTCAATTCTCCCGATGCGATATACGCAACCATGATGATCAGCGGAACCAGCAGCCAGAACCAGGGTTCGGTCCAGCCGAGAGATACGCCGACCAGCGCTGCAAGAACCAGCATGGAAACCGCAGAGAGGAAGAGATATTTAACGTTCATGATCCTGGCTTTTGAGTCATTCCGTCATGAATGGCGGAATTTGAGTTCAACACATGTTCAACAAAGACTGACGCTGAATCGAGGAAAACGGGCATCAATATTAGTGACGTTAGCGGAAAAAAGGTACATCCGAAACCCCGCATTGAATGTTCTATTCGATGAACGTTCTATTTTCTGAAAAACGTATCAGCGAATCACGAACGGTAGTCGGCATTGATCTTTACGTAATCGTAAGAAAAATCGCAGGTCCAGACCGTAGCCTTCGTCTGTCCGCGCGCAAGATCGACGCGCACGGTGAGTTCGGCGTGCTTCATGATTCGCGCTCCGGTCTCTTCAAGGTAGCCTGCCGCGCGGCCTCCGTGTTCGGCGACCAGCGTTTCTTCTTCCGGATTGCCGAGCCAGACCCGCAGGCGTTTTACGTCGAGGTCGTCGATGCCCGCGTAACCGATCGCGGCAAGGATGCGCCCGAGATTGGGGTCGGAGGCAAAAAAGGCGGTCTTGACCAGTGGCGAATGCGCAACAGAGTAGGCGACGCGGCGGCATTCCTCGCGCGTCAAGCCGCCTTCGACCTCGATGGCCATGAATTTGGTTGCGCCTTCGCCGTCGCGGACGATGGATTGCGCCAGCCGGATGGCGACCGAGGTGAGGGCATGTTTGAGAGCGCGGGCTTCATTGCTGGCGGTATCCGTGATTTCGGCGTTGCCAGCCTGACCGGTGGCGATGACGATGAAGGAGTCGTTGGTCGAAGTGTCGCCGTCGACGGTGATGCTGTTGAACGATGCGTCCGCCGCTTCGCGGGTGATGGCCTCCAGCAGGGATTGGCTGACTGTCGCATCGCAAGCGACGAAACCGAGCATGGTCGCCATGTTCGGGCGAATCATGCCCGCGCCCTTGGACATGCCGGTGATCGTGATGGTCTTGCCGTCGAGGATGATTTGTTCCGAGACGGCTTTGGCAAGCGTGTCGGTGGTCATGATCGCATGCGCGGCATCGAACCATGAGTCCGCGCGCAAGTCGGCCACCGCGCGAGGCAACCCTGCAAGCAGCCGCTCCATCGGCAGTGGTTCGAGAATGACGCCAGTGGAAAACGGCAACACCTGGCTGGGGTCGACAGCGAGCCTTTCCGCCAGCGCCTTGCATGTGGCGCGGGCGTCGTTCAGACCCTGCTCGCCGGTTCCGGCATTGGCGTTGCCGGTGTTGATGACCAGCGCGCGAATGTTTCCGCTCGACAGGTGTTCCCGGCATACCGTGACCGGCGCGGCGCAAAAGCGGTTTTGGGTGAACACCCCCGCCACCCGGCTGCCGGGGGTCAGTTCGATGACTGTGAGGTCGCGCCTGTCGGCCTTGCGGATGGCGGCAGCCGTCACGCCGAGCCGCACGCCGGGTACGGGTAGCAGATCGGCGGGGTTCGGAGTCTTCAGATTGACAGCCATGATTGACTCCCAGGTTGGTCAGTTCAGTTTGCCGTGGCAGTGTTTGTACTTTTTACCCGAGCCGCAAGGGCAGGGGTCGTTACGTCCGACTTTCGGCCCGCTTGCGGCCGGTGAACGCGACTTGGACGTTCCGGCGGAGGCAAGGGCTTCCTCGTAGTCCGCGTGCTGATAACGGATATTTTTGGCAGGGTGCGGGGTTTCGACGGCGGCCAGTTGTTCCTCGGCAGCTTCGGTACGGATCTGGACGGTGAGGAGGATGCGGGTGGTTTCCTGACTCCAGGCGTCGACCAGGTTGCCGAAAAGCTGGAACGCCTCGCGTTTGTATTCCTGCTTGGGATTTTTTTGCGCATAACCGCGCAGGTGGATGCCCTGGCGCAACAGATCGAGCGCGGCCAGATGTTCGCGCCAGAGATTGTCAAGGCTGTTCAGCGTGATGTTGCGTTCGAACTGATGCCAGCCCGCCGGATCGACCATGGCAATCTTCTGCTGGTACATGGCATCGGCCGTCTCGACGATGCGCATGAGAATGTGCGCGTCGTCGATGGCGGGGTCAGCCTTGATCCATTCCCCAACGGGCATCGGCAGCAGGAGATCCGCCGCAAGCGCGCGTTCGAGCGCGGGAATGTCCCATTGTTCTTCGATGCTTTCTTCCGGGACGTACACGCGGAAAAGGCTGCTCAACACTTCATGGCGCATGCCGCGCACGGTGTCGGATACATCTTCTGTTTCGAGCAGTTCGTTGCGGTTCTTGTAGATGACCCTGCGCTGGTCGTTGGCAACATCGTCGTATTCGAGCAGTTGCTTGCGGATGTCGAAGTTGCGCTGTTCCACCTTGCGCTGTGCCGATTCGAGCGAGCGCGTCACCATCGCGTGTTCGATGGCTTCGCCTTCGGGCATTTTCAGCCGCACCATGATGGCGTTCAGGCGATCCCCGGCAAAGATTTTCAGCAGCGGGTCTTCCAGTGAAAGGTAGAAACGGCTCGATCCCGGATCGCCCTGTCGGCCGGAACGTCCACGCAACTGATTGTCGATGCGGCGCGATTCATGGCGCTCGGTTCCTATGATGTGCAGACCGCCTGCCGCAATGACCTTGTCGTGGAGAATCTGCCACTCATTGCGCATGGCCTCGACCGCCGCTTCTTTCTCGTGTTCCGGTTGCTCGGTTGCGCGCAGCGCGGACAGTTTCTTGTCGATGTTGCCGCCCAGCACGATGTCCGTTCCCCGGCCCGCCATGTTGGTGGCAATCGTCACCTGACCCGGCACCCCGGCCTGCACAATGATTTCGGCTTCGCGTTCGTGCTGTTTGGCATTGAGCACTTCGTGGCGGATGCCTTCCTTCTTCAGCAGTCCGGAGAGAAATTCATTGTTCTCGATGGAGGTCGTGCCCACCAGCACCGGCTGGCCGCGCCCGACGCAATCGCGGATGTCCTCGATGACGGCGGTCCATTTTTCCTTCGCGGTGCGGTAGACCTTGTCGTTGGCATCCGCGCGCTTCGAGGGGCGATTGGTGGGAATGACAACCGTTTCCAGCCCGTAGATCGAATGGAATTCGTAGGCTTCGGTGTCGGCCGTGCCGGTCATGCCTGCGAGCTTTCCATACATGCGGAAGTAGTTCTGGAACGTGATGGAGGCCAGCGTCTGGTTCTCGGACTGCACCTTGACGCCTTCCTTGGCTTCGACTGCCTGATGCAACCCTTCGGACCAGCGCCGCCCCGTCATCAGGCGGCCCGTGAATTCGTCGACAATGATGATTTCGCCGTTTTGCACCACATAGTGCTGATCCTTGTGGAACAGCGCATGGGCGCGCAAGGCCGCATACAGATGATGCACGAGCAGGATGTTGGCCGGATCGTACAGACCGGCGCCGTCGGGCAGCAGCCCCATCCTGGCCAGCCAGCCTTCGGCGGATTCGTGTCCCTGTTCGGTGAGCAGAACCTGATGGGCCTTCAGGTCGACGGTGTAGTCGCCGGGTACGGTAATGTTGTCGCCTTCGCCCTCCTGCCGCTTCAGACGCGGGGCGAGTTCATTCATCTTCACGTACAGTTCGGTGTGATCCTCGGCCTGCCCGGAGATGATGAGCGGCGTGCGCGCTTCGTCGATGAGGATGGAGTCCACCTCGTCGACAATGGCGTAATGCTGCCCGCGCTGTACCCGCTCGGCGGCCGAATAGACCATGTTGTCGCGCAGGTAGTCGAAACCGAATTCGTTGTTGGTTCCGTAGGTGATGTCTGCCGCGTAGGCTTTCTGTTTTTCGTCGTGCGACAGACGCGCCAGATTGCAACCCGTCGTCAGGCCGAGAAAGTTGTAAATTTGCCCCATCCATTCCGCGTCACGGTTGGCGAGATAGTCGTTGACGGTGACAATATGGACACCTTTGCCGGGCAGGGCGTTAAGATAGGCTGCCAGCGTGGCGACCAATGTCTTGCCTTCGCCGGTGCGCATTTCCGATATTTTGCCCGCATGGAGTACCATACCCCCAATCAACTGAACATCGTAGTGCCGCTGGCCGAGCGTTCGTTTGCCCGCTTCGCGCACCACAGCGAAAGCCTCCGGCAGCAGGGCATCGAGTGTTTCGCCCTGAGCGAGCCGCTGCCGGAATTCAACGGTTTTGGCGGCGAGCGCTTCGTCGGATAGCGCCGAGAGCGAGGGTTCGAGTTCGTTGATACGCGAAACGGTACGAGAGTATTGGCGAATCAGGCGGTCATTGCGTGAACCGAAGACTTTTTTGAGCAGGCCGGTGAGCATGGAATGGTTTCAAACGATACAGGAAAACAAATAGTCTATCATGCCGCTGCCCGCTCGCCTGGAGTCACTCGTTTGATGGGTACACTGTTACATCGCTACCTTGGATGCAATACACAAATTGCTCACCTCCAGGATCACGTTGCCCGCCTGGGGCGTCTGCAACATGTGCTCATGTCCGCCCTTCCGGCGCAATGCGTCAATGCCTGTCACGTTGCGAATCTGAAGGAGGAGGCACTGACGATCAGCGCCCGTGGTAGCGCTGTCGCGGTGCGACTCAAACAGATGATTCCCTCGTTGCTCGATCATTTCGCGCGCGCCGGTCATCCTGTGGAGCGCATCCGGATCAAGGTGGAATTGCCGGAGTCCTCTCCCGAGCGGCGTCCGCCTCCGGCAAGAGTTCTTTCAAATGCCGCTCGCGCGGAGATTGGAGCGCTTGCCTCCACTCTGCCGGCGGATGCGCCGTTGCGCGCCGCGCTGGAAACCCTGACGCGACGCGCATCACTTCCGGGGCTGGAAGAATGAGCATGAAACGCTGCCTTGGGTCGGGTTCGATTGTGGTCACGGCGCTGACTTGCCTGATGCTTTTCTCCGGAACGGTCGATGCGGCAGGAAAGACTCGTGCGGAGAAAAAGATATTCGTTTCGGAAGACCTGACGCATCCCACCTTCAAGACCCTGACGGTCGGCTCCTGTCTCAGTGAACGCGTCAGGAAAGGGGAGGTGGAGGAGTGGAGAACGAACGCCAATGGATGTTCCCGCGCACGATTGATGTATCCGTATTTTAAAAAAACGCCCTGGATGAATCAGTTGGTTGCCCAATCCATCATCCTGCCGATGTTTGCCGAGCGGCTGGATGAAAAACCGGCCCGCAATAGCGGCGGAGAAGCCCTCTATAAAGACAAACTGATCAGTCTGGTGCAAAAGGGCGGCGCATACGGCAGTATAGAAAAACCCCCTTCGATCGACTTCATTGCAAAACTGACAGGTCATGAGAAGAGTCCCCTTTCCCCGGCGGGATTACCTTTCCCGGAGATTTTCGGACCCTATCTGCAATTCACCTTTACGCATGAATTGAATCAGCAATACGACGCGCACCCACAGGGCCCGCAGGGTGGTTTCATCGTGATCGACACTCAGACGCGCAAGGTGTTGACTTTTAACGATCTCATCCTGCCCGGTCGGGAAAAAGCCCTTGAAGATCTTCAGCGGACGGCTTTCCACGCCTGGTTGAGATCGGAACGGAGATTGCCGGGGGAAGCCATCAGGGTGCATTTCACCAATCCCGCGTATGCCTTTCGCTTGAACAGGAATTGGCGCATTACGGAAGGCGGCCTGATGTTCCGTTTCGCGACTTATGAAATTGGTCCACGTCCCTTCGGTTCGCCGGAAATCTTCGTGGAAAAGGAACGCCTGGGCAACATCATCCAGCCGGACATCCTGGAACAGATCCCCGACAGAGAATTGACGGCGGGCAACTGACGGCGACGCCCGGACTCATTCGATTTTTACTTCAAAGACGACAACGCTCATCGTCATTCTGCGCGTAGCGAAGCGTAGTCGCAGAATCCAGACGCTGCATGGATTCCGCGACTACGCGCGGAATGACAGGGCACCACGATAATTTATCGCTTGAAGTGGAAATAGAATCAGGCGGTCAGGAGTTTTTCGATCAACGCATGCAGCGTATCGAAGTCGGGTTTGCCCAGATAGGTATGGATGATCCGCCCCTGCCGGTCGATGAGAAACGTCGTCGGCGTCATGCGTACGTCCTTGAAGCCGTGCGCCGTCTCGCCGTCGGGGTCCAGCGCCACCTTGAACGGCAGCGCGGCTTTCCCGGCATAGGCGCGCACCTGCTCCTCCGGATCGTAATCCATCGCCACGGCAATGATTTCCAGCCCGCGCGCGGCGAATTTCTCATAGGTTCTGATCAGATCCGGCATTTCTTCGATGCAGGTCGTACAGGTCGTTGCCCAAAAATTGACCAGCACCACCTTGCCGCGCAGTGCGGCGGCGTCGATCCGCTCGCCTTGCAGGGTCGCGAAGCGCACATCGGGGGCAAGGGGTTTATCGAAGGCAACGAAAACCCCCGCAGCGACGAGCGCTGCGGTGATCAGGACGGCGAGAATGCGAAGCTTCATGCGGCAAATGCCTGAGAAAAGGCATCAACCCCGCTTCTTGGCCGCAGCAGCCTTGTAGTCGAGCTTTTCCTTGATCCGCGCGGACTTGCCGGAACGGCTGCGCAGGTAGTAGAGCTTGGCGCGGCGCACATCGCCACGACGCTTGACTTCGATGGCGGCCACCAGCGGGGAATACGTCTGGAACGTCCGCTCCACGCCTTCGCCCGAAGAAATCTTGCGCACGATGAAGGAGGAGTTGAGGCCGCGGTTGCGCTTGGCAATCACCACGCCTTCGTAAGCTTGCAGACGCTCGCGCGCGCCTTCCTTGACCTTGACCTGCACCACCACGGTGTCGCCGGGAGAGAAGTCGGGGATGGTCTTGTCGGCGGTCAGCCGGGTGATTTCTTCTTGTTCGAGTTGCTGAATCAGGTTCATTTTCATGGACTCCATGTCGTTCAATGGCCTTTTGGCCTGGCGTGCAGAGCAGGCAGCGCCTGATGCGCGCGGTTTGTCATTGGAAAAACCGGCTTACCAAATCTGGGTTATCGCGCGGTTTTCCTGTGGTACTCCTCCTGGAATTCTTCCAGGAGGCGCGATTCTTCCTCATTTACCCCCCTTTGTGCAAGCAAATCAGGGCGGCGCAACCATGTGCGACCCAAAGCCTGCTTGAGTCGCCAGCGGCGAATGAGGGCATGGTTGCCGGAAAGCAGCACTTCCGGCGCCTGTTCGTTCCCGAAAACTTCCGGCCGCGTGTAGTGCGGACAGTCGAGCAATCCGGTCACAAAGGAATCTTCCTGTGCCGATCCGGCGTCGTTCAGCGCGCCCGGCAACTGGCGCACGATGGCGTCGATCAGCGCCATGGCCGCCAGTTCGCCGCCCGAAAGAACGAAGTCGCCGAGCGAGATTTCTTCATCCACTTCGCGGTCGAGCAGGCGCTGGTCGACGCCTTCGTAGCGTCCGCAAAGCAGAATCAAACCCGGCAAACGGGTCAGTTCCAGAATTTTGGCGTGCGTGAGCGGCGCGCCTTGCGGCGACAGGTAAATGACCGGGCCGGATGCGCCGAGCGTCTCAAGCTGTTCCTGCCGCGCCCGCGCGATGGCCTGTGCCAGCGGATCGGCCAGCATCACCATGCCGGGGCCGCCTCCGTAGGGGCGGTCATCGACCGTGCGATGCGCGTCAAACGTGAATTCGCGCGGATCGTGGAAAACGATCCGGTACAGGTCGCGCTCCATCGCCCGTCGTGTGATGCCGCTGCCGGTGAGGGCGGTGAACATCTCCGGGAAGAGGGTGATCGCATCGTAACGGCGCGCGTCAAGCATTAGAGCGTTGCCCCCCATGATTTTCTGTTTCCTTCATCACAGAGACGGTTTCGCTCCTTCCCCCGCTCGCGGGGGAAGGCTGGGATGGGGGCGAGTGTCGCTGAATGCGGCCACCTTACCAGTCCTTCTGCCAGGCTGTGCGAATCGAGCGGGCTGCAAGATCGACATCCAGCACGTAAGCGGCCACGAACGGAATCAGGCGCTCAGTATCGCCATCCTGCACCTGGAGCACATCATGCGCGCCCGTGGAGAGCAAGCCTGTGACTTCACCAAGCGGCTCGCCCGTTTCATCGTATACAGCCATGCCGACGAGGTCGCCCCAGTAGTATTCGTTTTCTTCGGGTTGAGGCAGGGAATCGCGCGGCGCGGCGATGTACCAGCCGGAAAGCGACTCCGCCGCATTGCGATCGGTAATGCCTTCGAGGCTGACGACCAACCCCTTGCCGTGCGACTGACAGGCGCGCAAAGCATATTGCGCCCATTGCCCGTCTGGCGTTTCAGACTCGGGCGCCAGCCACCAGCAGGGCATTTCCCCCAACGCCGACGGGTCGTCGCCGAAGGGGTGAATTTTGAGCCAACCCTTGACGCCAAAAGGGGCCGTAATGCGCCCCAAAACGATCATGCGAACCGCACCGCTCAGGCGGCTGCCTGCTGAGTGGCCTTGGCGTTCTGCTTGACCAGACGGGTGACGGTTGGCGACAGGGTTGCGCCGTTCTGTTCCCAGTAGGCAAGGCGCGCGGCGTCGATGGAAAGCGATTGCCCCGCGCCGGAAGCAACCGGATTGTAAAAGCCGACGCGCTCGATGAAGCGGCCATCACGGCGGCTGCGTGAATCAGCAACAACAATGTTGTAAAATGGACGCTTCTTGGCGCCGCCACGGGCAAGACGAACAACAACCATTAGATCTATCCTCAGGCAGTAAGACTGGAAAACATGAAATTGTATGATTTTCGCTGAGGCAGAGCAAGTACGCTACTCTCCCCGTCAGTGTGGGTTCGAGATGTTTCGTTAAGTATTTGTTGCCAGGCCGGGTTTGAATGATCCCCATCGTGGCAAATTTACATAGAATGCAAAAACGTCAAAAAAACGTCTTTGTGCGACAAAATGACAGACGAGCACTCCGCTGATCCCCTGCAGAACGTATTGTCCTGGCTCTCCAGCGAACCGGGTGACGATCTCGATGCCGAACTTTCGGAATTGAGTCGCTGTGTCGGCATCGTCGGCTCGGCCACTGAATCCATGTCGGTTTCGCAGCGCCAGGAAGCGCTCAGTTCAATCTGTCAGCGCGCCAACGATGTGTGCGGGCGTTTTCGCCCCGGTTTGCTGACGCGCATGCTGCCTGCTCCCAATGACTTGCACGCCAAGGCATTCGGCCTGATCGAAACCCTCTTTGGCCTTTCCAGCCAGTTGCGTGCGCTGTATGACGATATCCGCCATCGCAAGCTTTTGGCCAGCCGGCAGGCCGGGCTGGTTGAGTTGTGCAACTTTTCCCTGTGGGTGCTGGGCGAAACCTATCTCCTGAGTACGCTGCTCGGGGCGGCGGCTCCTTTTGGGCTATGGCAGCGCATCCACGATGCCTGGATTTCCTCCGGTCAGTATGAACTGCTGAAAGACGATTCCGCCGAACCTCAACCATCGAAGGTCAACCTGCTTTACAAGCGGCTGTTGACGATGTCGGTGAGTCAGACGGAAAGTCTGACGGTGCGTGAACAGCAATGGTTGTTCGACTATCTGGAAACCATCGGGGGCGATCTGGTGCTGGCGCCCGTTCCTCTTCCGCCCGAGTCATCGAGTTACTGGTTCGATCCGAACCAGGACATGTCTCCCGTGGCCTGTTTGCGGCGCATGCCGGAAAAAGGGGTCACGGCCGTCTATTTCAGCATGGAGGAAATCGTCCACCGCATCGGTGTGCAGATTCTCTGGCTCGAAAAGGGTTTGCTCGATCTCGACGTGAGCGCGCGCAAGAGCGGCAACAGCGAAATTCTCGAAGTCGGCTCCGCCATTCTGCCTCTGGGACTGACCCCGGTCGAGATTCTTTCCTTGCTGCGCCGGTTGCGCGAGCAATGGTCATCCGTTCCCGAACGTGTCGAGGTGCGCGTCCGCCAGCATTACACGGTGCAGGTATGCGTCGGCCTGAAAAATGTGTGGGCGATGGGCCGCAACGCTCCGGTTGCGGCGGACGAATGGACGGTCTACAACGAAAGCCCCGGCGGTTATGCCATCCTGTGCGTGGGAGGCGTGCACCGCAGCCTGTCGGCGGGAGCAATTGTCGCTCTGCGGCGCGAAGCATCGCAGGAGTGGAATGTCTGCATGATTCGCTGGGTGCGGACCGATACCCCGCAACAGGTCGAACTGGGCTTGCAGGCGCTCGGGCGGGGTTTCACTCCGGTACTGATCTGTTTTCGCGGCAACGACGTGCTGGCCCCGGCCCTGATGATGCAGCGGGGCAAGGGTGCCAATGAGCATCGCGCCCTCGTGACCGAGGCCGGTACTTATGTATCGAACCAGTTCGTGATGGTGCACGAAGCCACCGGCAACCTGTATCTCGCCCAAGGCTCGGCATTCGGCCTCGACATGCAGACGGCCACCATCGAAATCTTTCAGTTCGAGATCGACCCCTACGCCAAGTGAGCGCGATCGGGGACCAGCGCGGCCAGGGTCTCGCCGCCAAAGCGTAACCCATCTTCCAGCCGATGCACGATGTCGCCGCCGTCTTCCTCGCCTGAAGTCTCGATCGCGTGTTTCCATGCTTCGACGTCGAGCGCGAAACGGCGGACGATTTCAGCCAGCGGGATCTGCGACGGCGCGCGGGTGAGCACCCAGTCTCCTTCATCGGTGCGACTCGCCCATCCCGCCTCGGCCAGCTTGCCGAGCACGTCTTCGGCGTGATGCTCGGACAGGGGCGCCTGTTCGCGCAATGCCTCGAAACTTCTTGGACAACCACTATCCTGGGCGTGAGCCAGTTGCGCCAATATCGTCACTGCCGCCCACGCCTCGCAGCCGGGGAAGGGCGTCACAACCCGTCGCCGTTCGGCGAAAACGGGCAAGGTTGCCGTCATCAGCGCCCCGAGCAGTACCACGATCCAGGACGAATACAGCCAGACGAGGAAAATCGGCAATGCCGCGAACGTGCCGTACACCAGCGTATACGTGGGAAAGCGGGCGATAAAAAGCCCGAAAGCGCGCTGCATCAGGAAAAACGCCACTGCCGCCGTCAACCCCCCGGCCAGCGCGTGCGTAAAACGCACCTTGTGATTCGGCACAGCGTAATACAGGAAGACGAACAACACGCTCAGCAGGAACGGTGCCAGCAGCCGGGCAGAATACGGGCCAAGCCAGTTCATCTCCGGCGACCACTCCATCGACAGGCTGACCAGATAGCTCGTGGCGGCAATACTGCCGCCGAGAATGGGCGGGCCGAGCGTGAGCACGAACCAATAGACGGTGATGCGCAACAACAGCGGGCGCGGCTGGCGCACGCCCCAGATATTGTTGAACACCTGCTCGATGGTTGCCAGCAACATCAGCGAAGTCGCTGCCAGCATCGCGACGCCGATCAGGGTCAACTGCTTCGCTTTTTCGGAAAACTCCAGCGCGTAGGTTGTGATCGTTTTGTCCGGAAGCATGTCCTCCAGAAAGGTTCCGAGAGAAGTCGCAACGTCTCCCATTCCCGGCAGATGACCGAAAGTCATGTACGTCACGGTAATGAGCGGAACCAGGGCGAGGAGGGTGGTATAGGTCAGGCTGCCGGCAACCTGCAAACACTGGGTTGCCAGAAAACGATCACGGAGGAGCACGAAAAAATCGCGTAGCGAATGATGAATTGTCCGTGCAGACATGACCGGATTCCGGATTGGGTAGAATGTCGCGATTCTATAGGTTGCAAGGAATCCCATGCAGACACTTTTTTTATCGGAACAGCAGCGCGGATCATTACGCGTGGAGCGCCTATGACACCCCGCGCGTGGGTCCGCCTGGAGTGCGTGACCTTGCTGGCGCTTCTTGCGCTCTGTCTGCTCTGGGAAGGCTGGCTTGCTCCACTGCGCCCGGGCGGGTCGTGGCTGATCCTCAAAGGCTTGCCGCTCCTTCCCGCCGTGCCGGGCGTTCTGCGTGGACGGCGCTATACCAGTCAATGGCTGTCGATGGTCTCACTGCTGTATTTCCTTGAAGGCGCCTGGCGCTTCAGCGACCCCGGTCTCATGGGCATACTGGCGCGCGTGGAAATTGCGCTGGCGCTCGTGCTGTACGTGGCGGCCGTGGGCCACGCGCGTGCAACGGCGCCATCTCGGCAAAAGCAGGGGTGAAACAATGAGCGTGAACGAACCGCACCGGCTGCTACCGTGGCTTACCCTGCTGATCGGCCTCGTCTGTTTTTTCTGGGCTTTGGGTGATATCGCTCTGCTTTCCTTCAACGAAGCGCGTCGCGCCATTCCCACCCTGGGCATGTTCACCACCGGCGACTGGCTGCTGCCGCGGCTCAATGGCGAACTGTATATCACAAAGCCGCCGCTGCTTTACTGGCTCACCACCGCCACGTCGCATCTGCTTGGCAACGTCAATGAATGGTCGGTGCGTCTGCCGTCGGCGCTGGCTGCCGCCGCCGTGGTGTTCGCCGCCTACCGCACTGCGCTACGGCGTTTCGGTCCATGGGCGGCGCTGTTTACCGCCCAATTGCTCATTGCCAACGCCGCTTTCTCGAATTTCGCCCGTCGCGCCGAAATCGACATGCTGCTGACCGCCCTGTGCTTCTGTGCGCTGTTGGCTGCCCTGCATTTCATCCAGGAGCAGGCAGGACGCCGCTGGATACTGTTGAGTTATTTTCTGATCGGCCTCGCCGTGCTCGCCAAAGGGCCGATGCCGGTGCTGTTCGTCATGTTGCCGCTGCTTTGCTATGCGTTTGTCTATCGGGAAAAGCGGGCCTGGCAGGCGCTGCGCGACCCGGCGGGCTGGGCAATCCTGCTGCTGGTGGGCAGTTCGTGGTTTCTGGCGGTCAGCGTGCAGATGGGCTCCGATATCTGGCAGACTACGGTGCAGCGCGACATATTTGACAAGGTACGCGGCGCGACCTCGGGGTGGCTGTTGAGCTACTTCGTATGGGTGCTGGTCGATTTCCTGCCGGCCAGCCTGTTGTTGCTGGCGGCGCCGCTCGCGACCTGGCGGCGCTGGAAAAGCGACCCCCGGTTGATTGTGCTGATCATCGCCGTTGCCGTGCCGCTGCTGATTTTGACCATATCCAGCGACAAACATAACAAATACCTGCTGCCAGCCTATCCGCTGATCGCGCTGATCGCCGGAAAACGACTGAGCGAGTTGATGGAGACGGCCCGCCCCGCGTGGCGGCGCTTGCTGCCTGCGCTCGGTCTGCTTTTGCCGCTCGGCTATGCGGGCTACTACGCCGTGGGCGAGGCGCGCGTATTCGACTATCGCACCGCAGGATTGTTGCAGTTCGAGCAATGGATCGCGGGGGTGCACGATACGCCCGTGTATGGTTTTGTGGCCCTGGACGAGCGCTCCATTTATTACGCCAAACGCACGATTCCCATGCTCAACCAGGCAGAAGTGGAGCAGAAACGTGCGCAGCAGTCATCCTTTCTGCTGCTCGTGGAGAGCGATCGTCCTGGTGCAACGGATCAAACGGCTGACTGCAAGGTGCACGAATTTGCGCCTTACCTGAAACGCAAAAAAACCTTGATCGTATTCGGGTTCGGCGGCGCATGTCTTTCACCGTCACCCCCCTGAACATTTATGGCGAAACCGACTGAGTTGGCTCTCTCAATGGCAGGGCGGATTTATTCGTTACAACAGCATCGAAATCGCGCAAATCACCCTTTGTTTTCGGATCGCCTATCCAGCGGGTATGTGGTTTGAAATTCGGATTGACCAAACTCAGTTCAGGTTGGAAACGGTCGTAACTCAAACCCGCCAGATCGGACCAGGTATGGATGAAATGGGCATTACTGTAAGGCCGGTCGAGCATCGAGTCGAAATTGGGTGAATGCGTTTTTCTCCATTCAGGAGACATCCAGAGGATGAAGGGAATAGCATACATATCCAGAGTTGGCTTGCTCTCGTTTCGTCCCAGTACCGTATGGGTAGGATCGTTGTAGACGTCTTCGCCATGATCTGAAAAATAGATCAAAAACCCGTTTGACTGTGTTTTTGTAAAGAGATCTATCAGATGGGATACGACGAAATCATTGTAGAGCACGGCATTATCGTAACTATTGAAGGTTTCGGCCTGGCTGTCCGACAGGGTCGAAGGCACATGCTCGCGTCCGGTGAAGACTTCGTATTCCTTTGGATAACGCAGGGAATACCGTGTATGGGCGCCAAGCAGATGCACCACGATGAATTTTTTCGGCGCGGGATCGGCCAGCATCTCGGTGAAAGGTTCAAAGACCACCTGATCCGGTAGCGTTGCGTTTCGGGCACGGTTGTTGTTCAGATATTTCGCGGCATCCGCCTGTTGCGAAAACGAGGTCAGCATGATGGTGCCCATGGCTATCGTTTGCTGATTTGTTATCCAGAAAGTTTTGTAACCGGCCTGTTTCATGATGTTCATCAGGTTTGGTTCGGTCAGATAACGTTCCGGCTCTTCCTGGTTGGCGAAACTAAAAATCTGCTTCATGACTTCGCCCGTATAGGGGCGTGATGTAATGACATCACTGAAAGCAAACAGTTCTCCTTTTTCTTTCAGCGCGTCCAGCCTCGGCGTAGTTTTGCGCGGATAACCGTAAAGGCTCATGCGTCGGCTGGTGGTGGATTCTCCAATGACCAAAACCAATGTGCGCGGTGTATCTCCATTACGATCCACGAAATTTTCCAGAGGAGGTATGGAAGAATTGTCGCTCAGAAAATCCTGCACATTTTTGATCTGAATCCGGTATTGAAGATAGCTCATCAAAAACTGCCAGGGCGCGGCAGGTTCCATCCGCCTGAATAACTTGTCCGAAGCCTTTTCAAAACTCGTCCTGCCTTTCACATAATCGACATAGGGGGCACCAAGGTTCAGGACGAATACGGCGAATGCCACGCCAATCGCGTAAGGGCGCGGTAAATATACCGGGCGCAAACGCCTCCAGAGCAGACAGGCAACCACCGTGTAAGCAACGATTCCGGCCACCAGGGGGAGGGTGACGTATTGGCTCAGAAACTCTCTGGATTCCTCAGCATTCGTCTCGAAAATGATAAACATGACGCTCGGGGAAAACTCGGTTCCGTAAATAGCCCAATAACCCAGACTGATGACCGAAACCACCCAAAGAACGACTCCGGCAATGGCGCCGATTTGCCTGGTGAAACGGGGAAACAACAAAACCGGGGCAAGCCACATGAAACTCATGAAAAATGCATAGCGAAAACCTTCGAATCCCGACGACGGTATCAGCAGGGCTTGTGTGACAGCGGAAAAATACCAAAAGAACAGAAACAACCAGCCAAATCCGGCCCAGTCGATGCGTTTTGCAGAGGGTTGAACGGGGAGAGACATGGTAGTTATATTCGGAGAAGGGGGGTGCATTCTACATTTTCAGTAGCCAAAACCATCGTTGAACACGGCTCGAACGCTATTGATTTCGAGCTTTGATCTGATAACTCTGACTGATGAAGCGAGGTTCAGCAATTCCCCGGCGCTGGTTGACGAGAACCGTGAGCAAAAAACAGAAATTGCACAACAGGTTGAGGAAGCGGGGGATTTCCGGGGGAATCTCCCGGTTTGCCTCTTCCTTCACGCGCACGAGGCAGCGTAGCGCCTTCTTGGCGGTGGACCGGGCCTGATGCAGTTCCGGCACGGGCGCAAGCCCGCGCGGAAGGACGAAGTTTTTCAGACGATCCGGCTCATGGGCTTCGATTTCCTGCCGGAAGTGGTCGTAGCGCAGATGGAGCCAGTCGAGATCGGCATCAACGATGGCGAGTTTTCCCCGGATGGAACCGTTGGCATGCAAGGCCAACGCCTGGAGACGGTCGAGGTCGGCCACGAGATCGGCTAACGCTGCGTCCGCTTCGGCGATAGAGAGCGCCATGCCGAGTTGGGCGCAGAGCTCATCGCTCAACACTTCATAGTCGCAAAGCCAGGAAGTGTCGTAGATGTAGGTATAACAGAGTTCGGAACGGTTTTTGCCGGGTTTCATGGATCGTGTTCAGGCGGGCAGAATGATGGGGGGCGAATGGGTCAGATCGACATGGATGGGAACATTGAAAGCATCTGACAGGGCCGTCTTGGTCAGGACGGTTTCGGGCGGGCCGAAAGCATGGATGCGGCCCTGTTTGAGCAGGCAGAAGCGATCGCAATAGCGGGCAGCCAGTGCGAGGTCATGAATGGCAAGGATGACGCCGCGCGCGCCGTTGGCGTACTGCCGCAGAGTGTCCATGATTTTGAACTGGTAGTAGAGATCGAGGCTGGCTACGGGTTCGTCGGCGACGATGAGGCGAGGCGTACCCGCCAGCACCCGCGCGAGCCAGACCCGCGCCTGTTCGCCGCCGGAGAGATGGTTGATCCGGATTGAAGCCATCGTCTCGACGCCGGTTTCCTGCATGGCTTTCCGAATGATTGCCTCATTGCGGTCGCGCCAGGGCAGCCGCCCCAGGGCAACGATTTCTTCAACGGCAAGCGCCCAGGCGCTGTCGCAGAATTGGGGCAGAAAACCGATCTGTCGCGCCCGGTCGACATTCGTCAGGGAGCGCAAGGGGGTATCTGCGAGGCGAATATCGCCCTTGGCGGGAAGGAGTCCGGCCAGACTTTGAAGCAGGGAGGATTTGCCCGCGCCGTTGGGGCCGATGACGCCGAGCATTTCGCCGGGGGCAAGCGTGAAGGAGACGCCCGCGAGGCGGTTCGGGAGCGTCAGGTCACGGACTTCGATCAGAGCCATTCTCTGCGCTCTTTCCAGATGAGTCGGATGAAGAGGGGCGTGCCGATGAGGGCAGTGAGCACGCCCAGGCGGATTTCACGGCCCGGTGGCATAAGGCGGACAACGATGTCCGCGAGCAGCACGAGCGTTGCGCCAATGGCAGCGGCAGGCCACAACAGGCGATCCGGGCGGTTTTGCGCCAGCGGCCTGGCCAGATGGGGGGCGATGAGACCGACAAATCCGATGTTTCCGGCGGTTGCAACGGAAGCCCCGACCAGAATCGCAGCGCCAAGGACGAGGATGCGCCCCCCCCGCTGAACGTCCAGTCCCAGACTGGTAGCGACCTGTTCGCCGAGGGAAAGGGCAGCGAGTAGCAGGCGTTGCCGCCAGATGAGCGTGCAGCCAATGACGAGGGCTGGCAGGAGAAAGACGAGATGCGCCATGCCGCGTTCCGAGACGGAGCCGAGCAGCCAGAAGACGAGTTCCTGCATGGCGTAAGGGTTGGGGGCAAAGTTGAGCACGGCGGCAAGCGCCGCGCCGGAGAGGGAGGCAATGGCAAGCCCCGCAAGCAGCAGCAGCGCGGGCCGTCCCGATCCGGCAAGCCAGAGGACGAGAAGGAGCGCGAGTCCTGCCCCGATCAACCCGGCCAGCAGGGGAGCAAAAACGCCCAACCCCGGCAGGATGCTGAAGTAGAAAACGGAGGCGGCCCCCAGGGCTGCGCCCTGACTTGCGCCGGTCAGGCTCGGATCGGCCAGCGGGTTACGCAGCAAACCTTGCAGGGCCGCGCCGGAGAGTCCTAGCGCCGCGCCTACGCAGAGCGCGAGCAGGGTGCGCGGCAGGCGGATTTCCCCCATGACGAGGGCTTCGATGCCCGGTTGGCCGGTCAGCCAGTCGAACAGCCCGGCCAGCACGGGAACAGGCGCTGAGCCGATGGAAAGCGACAGGAAAAAAGCCGTCAGCAGCCCCAGGAAGAGGAGGGCGGGGGCAGGGGGGGGCGCAAATCTCATGGCGGGTGGTCTCTGCGTACTTCTTCACCTTGCTGGAGAAGGCGGTCGAGTTCCCGGATGAGTTCCCAACTCCAGGGACCAGGACATTGCCAGCGCCAGTAGTCGGTATCGAGCCGCAGTGGGGCAGGGGTAAGTGTGCGCCAGAGGGGGTGTTCGGCAAAGGTGTTTGCCAGCGCCGCGCCGGAAGGGGCCGCCCAGAGCATGGCATCCGGCGGGTCACGAGCGATCTGTTCGAGATCGAGCCGGACGAGTCCGTTTTCGGTCAGGTAGTTTTGCCAGCCGGAACGGGTCACGATGTCATCTTCAAAGGTACCGCGCCCGGTTCCGATGGCGTTCGCACCAAGCAGCAGCAGACGTTTTTTGCCAGGCGGCCGTGCAGGCGGCGCGTCGCTGGCGCGCTCGAGCGGCAGTCCTGTATGGGCAAAGAATTGGCGCTCATAGTCGCGCACTTCTTCAAGCGTGTTGGCCAGCGGCAGAACTTCGACCCGGAAACCCAGGCGAAGCAATTGTCCGCGAAGAGGAACAGCAGCGTATTGCCCGACCAGAATGAGGTCGGGCTTGTAAAGCGCGATGCTCTCCAGACTTCCATCGTGGGAGGGCCAGAAACCCTCGTCTTTCATCCAGGGCGCGGGATGAAAGGATTTCGAGATGCGCTGCATCGGGGAGAGCGCCGCGATGCGTTCCCGTTCGACGTGCAGGGTCAGCATCCAGTCCGTGCAGAGATCCAGCGAAACGATGCGCTGAGGCGCCGGGGCCTGGGAAAAGGCCGCCGGCGCTGCAAGAAAGACGAGGAGGGCGATTAAACCTTTCATTAGCGCGGAGAATAGCGCACGCCAAAAAAGGCGTTGAAACCGCCAGTGTTGTAGCCGCGCGCGTGCTCGTATTTCTTGTTGAAAAGATTGTCGATCCGCCCTTCGAGAGAAAGATCCTCATTGAGAGCGTAGCGGGCGGTAAGGTTGGTGAGTCCGTAGCCGCCGAGTTCTTCCTTGTTGGTGGCGTCTTTCCTGTAATTCATGTCATAGCGGCGATCCACGATGACCTGTTCGATACCCACATCCAGTCTACCCTGAACATAGTTCAACCCGAATGTTGCCTTGTTGCGCGCACGCCGCCCGAGTCGTTCATAACCGATGCCGTCCGCATCCCGGCTCCGGTTTTGCGCGTTCAGCCAATCGTAGCTGGCGGACAGGCGCCAGGCATCGAATGTTCCACGCCAGGAGAGGGTAACGCCTTCGAGGAGCGCCTTGTTGACGTTTTCGAGGGTGAAAAATCCGTTGGCGGCAATCCCTGTCCCGGAGATCAGATTTTTGACGCGGTTGCGGTAGTAGACGATCGAAGCCTGGTGCGCGCCCTGTTCCCAGGTCAATCCCGCTTCGCTGTTTTTCGACTCTTCCGGTTTCAGATCAGGATTACCCTGAAACCACCACGATGGCATGACCATGAACAGTTCGTATACGTTGGGCGCCCTGAACGCCGTGCCATAGCCCACATGCGCCCGTAGCGTATCCAGCAATTGGTAGCCGTAAGACGCGCCATAGGTTGTTTTTCCCTTGAACTCGGAATGCTCGTCGTGGCGGACGTTCAACTGCCAGCGATGCCTGCCTGCGATCGCCGACCATCCGGCCAGCACGGATGTATTGTCGATTTTCGGTTTGGCCTGATAGATTGCGCCGTGTGGAACGACTTTCTGGGTGGAACGCTCGGTCATCAGGAGCGCCTTGCCGAGCGGCAGGTCGATGTCGTTTTGCCACGAAATCTGGTTGTTTCGGGTATGGGAAAAGGAGATTTCTTCCGCAGGCGGAAAACCCCAGTCGTCCCAGGAATAGTTCTTCTGATAATCCTCCGAACCGCCGTATTGCAGCGTACTCGTCCAGGCAGGCAGGAAACGGTTCTTGCTGAAAACCTGCCATTGCCTGACCTTGAAACGAACACGATAGTCATAATTCCCATCT
>Ga0209628_10000018_pt1 | contig 74949 bp, 60 predicted proteins | sample TergutCu122P4_FD_187285 | JGI IMG/M metagenome (GOLD analysis project Ga0209628, IMG submission 187285) | Cubitermes ugandensis P4 segment gut microbial communities from Kakamega Forest, Kenya - Cu122 P4 (SPAdes) (version 2) | ecosystem: Host-associated > Arthropoda: Insects > Digestive system... | reverse complement strand
AGGTAGTTATGCGCTTGCCGCACTTAAATCCGGCGATTATAATACAGCCGTAGGATATTCGGCGCTTGCGGCCAACGAAACCGGCACAAGCAATACGGCCGTAGGTCATTATGCACTTGTAAAAAATACAGCAAGTGATAATACAGCCGTAGGTAAATATGCGCTTCAAAATAATACTACCGGTAGTAATAATGTCGCTTTAGGAAGTTCATCTCTCAACAATAATACAGCAGGTAACAGCAATATAGGTATTGGTGTTAAAGCAGGAAGTAATATACAAAACGGTGATAATAATATTGCCATAGGGGTTAATGCGCAAGTGCCGGGCGATTATCTTAGCAACCAGATTTCGATTGCCAACCTGATATACGCAACCGGAGCAACCGGAGTGGCTAATACCGGCAACGTAGGTCTCGGAACAAACAACCCTCAGGCAAGACTGCATATCGTTAAAGGAACTTCACCTGCCGGATTCCAACTTCAAGACGGAATAACAGCCAATCCTAACGGTTATGTACTGACCGCCGATGCCCAAGGAGTCGGAACATGGAAACCGACCGGTGGCATCATCGAACCTTGGTATAAGATAGGAAGCAGTCCGGCTGCTCCGTCAACTTTAAATACAGACGATTCTTATTTGATGGCCAAAGTTGCTATCGGAGCTAACGCTATTGCTACTGTTCATGAAGATCAGGCTCAATTGACCGTTGTAGGCGGAGATGTTTCTATTCAAGGAATTACTGTCGGAACAGGAAAAGGCAACGATAATACAAATACTGCCGTAGGTCGTAATACATTAAGCAAACTTCAACCTCGAGAAGCAACTGAAGCAGAAATTGCGGGTGCCAGTCGTGAAGATCGAATAGGAGTTGTATATGGAGATGGAAGATATAACTTAGCATTCGGTAATGGTACAGGTTGGAATATAACAACCGGAACGGGTAACATATTAATAGGTAGTATTACTGATTTATCAACCGGAAGATTTAACACTGCGATTGGATGTCGTTCTAGTGTGAGTCCTAACGATAATCATCAAATTTCAATACATAATTTGATAAATGCAACAGGTGCAACAGGCGTAATGCACTCAGATCCGGCTATATCAGATGATTATGTGGGCGAAGGAAAAGTGGGTATCGGAACAAATCGGCCTAAAGCAAAATTACATGTTATGAACACAAATGGTATATCGAAAGCTTATGCGCCGGGTTTTATGCTTCAAGATGGAAGTCAAGAAGACGGTTATGTGCTGACATCAAATGCCGACGGATTAGCCAAATGGATGGAACCTAACGGAACCGGTTCCGACAGTCGCTTGAAAACAAACATCACACCCTCGAAATACGGCTTATCGGAAATTATGAAATTACAACCGGTAAATTACGAACTGATAAGCAAACCCGGAGTCGAGCGCGTAGGTTTCATCGCCCAAGAAGTTAAACAGATAATTCCCGAAGTTGTTCTTGGAACTGAAGGTGACATCGAAAAAGGCGAAACATTATCTGTTGTTTATGGCGAATTTGCTCCGGTATTAACTAAAGCCATTCAGGAACAACAAGCGCAAATAGAATCTTTGCTAAACTTAGTTGAGTCACAACAAAAAATTATCGAACAATTAGAAACTCGCTTGAAAGCGTTGGAAACAACAAAGTAGCTTGGCTATTTGGGGAGGAGGTTCCTCGCTGCGCTCGGAATGACAACTGTAAATGTCTGTCATTTCGAGCGAAGCGAGAAACCTCAATGATATAAAATTTCATAAATTTTCTTTATTTTGAGTTCTAATACGAAGTATAAGAGGTGAAGTCATAGAAAAATTGATTACCTTTGTATTAAACTATCCGAATAAATATGAAACTGACTTCTTTAACAACGCTTCTTTTTTGGTGTGTATTCTCGTTTTCTTTGTCTGCTAAAGTTTGGATCAATGAGTTGATGCAAAGCAATATAGATCTTGTGCGTGATGATTTGCAAGAATTTCCCGATAGTTGGATTGAACTGTATAACGACTCTGAAACAGCAGTAAATCTTCAAAATTGGATTATTTCGGATGCTGCCGGTCTTCAGAATGGTTGGAAATTCAGTGTTACCATTGCTCCCAAATCCTATCAGTTGATTTATGCAGATAAAGCCTCTCAGGGCTTACATACGCATTTTCGGTTAGACAGCAGCAAAGGTGGTGCAGTTTATCTATTCGATGCAAACGGCAATCAAGTCGATGCAGTTACAGGTATTCCACAACAGCCTGCACCTAACATTGCTTATGGAAGAATCAGCGATGGCAACAATTTGTGGGCGTATTTTGTGACGGCGACACCGAATGCGGCTAATCAGGGAAAATATACGAATATACTTTTGTCTCCTCCGGTTTTTAGTCAGGTAGGAGGCATTTTTAAAAATAGCGTGAATGTGAGGTTATATTTGCCTTCCGGCACACCGAGTGGAGTTGCCTTATCAAATATTCACTATACATTGGATAATACCGAACCGACCGTGAGTTCTCCGGTATACACAAGCGAATTAACTATTTCTCAAACAACCGTTGTACGGGCAAAAGTGATTCATCCCGACTATTTAAGCGCCCGATCTCAAGTACATACCTATATCATTTCTACAAAAGATTTTCTGTTACCGGTAATTTCTATCAGTACAGATCCTTCTTATTTGTGGGATGATGAGTTCGGTATTTATTGTCAGGGAAATGGCAAATATGGTGTGCCCGGAAACGGAATGGATTATCCTGTAAATTGGAACAATGATTGGCGACGTCCTATTAATTTCGAATATTTTCCGTCAGAAAGTAGTCCGAGTGTTTTGAACCAATTGGGCGAATTTCGGATTTCCGGTGGATGGTCACGTACAAATCCGCAAAAATCATTTATTGTTTATGGAAATAAACGTTTTGGTGTCAAGCGGTATGAATACGATATATTCAAAGAGAAACCCAATCAGGAAATTAAATCATTTATGATTCGCAATTCCGGCAACGATTTTTGGTACACGCATTTCCGTGATGCTGCCATGCAATTGTTTTTTGGCGGTAAAATAGATGTCGATTATCAAGCTTATCAACCGGCGATATTTTATTTGAATGGAGAATATTGGGGAATTCAAAACCTGCGCGAGCGTTCGGACGAGGATTGGGTTTTGGCTAATCATGCAACAGAAGATATTGATATGTTCGAGAACTGGTGGTATATAAAAGCCGGCGACTGGACTGCTATAAATCAACTGACGAACGAATTGAAAAAACCCTCTGCGGAACGAGATTACCAATGGATCATGAATCAGATTGATTTGGACGAATTTATCAATTATATGATTCTGCAAGTTTACGTTGCCAACACCGATTTTCTGAGCGGTTACAATAATAATGTAGTTATGTGGCGTCATCGCCAAGCCAACAGTAAATGGCGGTTCCTTTTGAAAGATTTGGATTTCGGCATGAATTTGTATGGCAATATTTTGGTATCATATAACCCTTTGAATTACCAATATAACAACGACACATGGAAATTGTTTACTGCTTTGCTTACACAAGATTCTTTCAAGAAAAATTTTTACAGGCGATATGCCGTTTATATGGGCGATTTACTTCATTACAATTCTACTTCTCAAGTAATCGACAGTATTAAAACGATGTTAGAACCTGCTATGCAAGATCATTTATCTCGTTGGGGAGTAAGAGGTGGCAATATGAATTCTTGGCGCGATGAAATTTCCAGAATGAAGACTTGGGGTAATGGAAGAAATGCGTATGTTTATCAACACATACGTTCTAAATTCGGATTAGGAACAATTATGTCATTAACGTATGAAACCGCAAGCAATTTGTCGGGAACGCCTGTCGTATCCATTAATGGTGTTCGCATGCGAAATTCCGGATTAAATGGCTCTTATTTCCAAAAAGAAACAATAGAATTGCATTACGATGGAAATTCTCCGCATTACGGTTGGGAAATTACACAAACTGTGAGTGGAGCAACAACAACTGTAACTTACTACCAAAAGGATTTATCATATTTGGTTGCAGATAAATGTACTTCCATGAAGATTAAACTCGTGAATAACCCTACTTCTCAGCCGCAACATGAGATGCCGGAAGTCAATCTTTCAGTTTTTGATGGTCAACTGCTTGTTTCGAATTTACAACGTCCTTCTATAATTTCAGTTTATGACGTTAGCGGGAAGTTAATAACAGAAACAACGACATCCAACTATTCACTGACTATTCCTATTGAACAAAAGGGCGTATTCATCGTGAAAATTCAAAATGAAGTACAAAGATTGACGCAGAAGGTAATACTTTAAGATGGTATAAGTTTTAATGTTCTGTTCAAACAACCACTTTTGAAAAAGGTACTGCATCCATCGGACAAAAATCATTATTCAAATACTTGAAGTGCCCGCTCATTGCTACCATGGCAGCATTGTCGGTTGTGAAAGCAAATGGCGGAATATAAATTTTCCAATGATATTTTTGTGCGTGTTCTTCAAATGCTGTTCTTAATCCGGAATTGGCAGAAACTCCTCCGGCAACAGCGACTTCTTTTATTTTTAAGTCCTTAGCAGCTTTGCGCAATTTATCCATCAGAATTTCGATGATGGTATATTGCAAGCTTGCACAAAGATCAGCTTTATTTTCTTCGATAAAATGGGGATTTTTCTTTAATTCATCCCGGAGTAAATACAAAAAAGATGTTTTCAAACCGCTGAAACTATAATTGTAGTCGGGTATCTGAGGTTTGTTCAATTTAAAAGCTTTCGGATTCCCTTCTTTTGCCAGCCGGTCGACAACAGGGCCACCGGGGTAGGGTAGTCCCATTACCTTGGCGCATTTATCGAAAGCTTCGCCCGCAGCATCATCGATTGTTTGTCCCACAACTTCCATATCGTTATAAGCTCGAACTAAAATGATTTGGGAATTTCCTCCCGAAACCAATAAGCAGAGAAATGGAAAAGAAGGATGATTTGCATCCGATTCGTTTTGTTTGATGAAATGGGCTAAAACGTGCGCTTGCAAGTGGTTTACTTCAACCATAGGAATATTCAATGCTGTGGAAAACCCTTTTGAAAAAGATGTCCCTACCAACAGAGAGCCTAAAAGTCCCGGACCGCGGGTAAAAGCAATTGCGCTTAAATCCTCTTTGTTTATTCCCGCTTGTTTCAAAGCAGCGTGAATAACCGGAATTATATTTTGCTGGTGTGCCCGGGAAGCCAATTCCGGAACCACTCCGCCGTATGCCTCATGTATCTTCTGATTCGCAATTATATTCGACAACAAAACACCATTTTTCAGTACTGCGGCAGAGGTGTCATCACAAGAAGATTCGATTCCTAAAATAGTAACATCCATACGATTATTTATTTTATCATTCATTCTATAAATTTTGTGCAAAATTAAGGAAAACTTATCGCTTATTTTTATAGTTTTGTGCATAAATTCTAAAAAAGTGCTTTATCAGAAAAATTAAGTACATAATTTTCGGCTGTTTGCTTTTCCTGTGTTTGTTTTATTTCATTCCAGCAGGCCTGTTGTCTATTCCTTGGGTGCAAAAAAAGATCTCGGTAATTGTTTCTGAGAAACTTCATGAAACTTTAGGCGTACCGGTCAGTATCGGCAACATTGATTTTAAATTATTCAATAAACTTGTTGTAAGAGACGTATATCTGGAAGATCAGCAGGGAGAGGTTTTGCTCCAAGTCAAACGTTTGGGTGTCGGATTTGATTTTTTGCCTTTGTTCAGAGGCAAAATAAGATTCAATTCTGCGCAATTGTCTTGTTTCCAGTTTAATTTGACGAAAGAAAACGATCAATCTCCTCTTAATCTTCAATTTGTAATCGATGCTTTTGCGAGTAGAGATACAACGAAAAAGAAAAGCAATATTGATTTGGCGATTAAAAGTCTCAGTTTGCAAAAGGGAGTTTTTACTTTCAATGTACAGGATGCTCCGAAATTTCAAGGGAAGTTTAATGCTAAGCGTTTGGAATTGAGAGATATATCTTCCAAAATTCGAATCGAAAATTTAACGAATTCAGAGTTAGTAGCCAAGATCGACCGGTTTAGTTTTAAAGAACAATCGGGATTGGTTGTCCGAAGAATTGCTTTTGGGTTGGATTTTTCAAAAGACAGCGCCTCAATAAAAAAGATGGAAATACTTTTACCTCGTAGTTCTTTAGTGCTGGAAAACGTTTTTGCCGATTTCAAAGACGTTTCCGGTATAAACGATTATGTTAATAATTCGCTAATCTCATTTCAAATATCTCCTTCTAAGATTTGTTTGCAAGATTTAAGCGGCTTTGTGCCTGCTTTTGCCAATGATAGGGATTTATTGAACATTCAAGGAAAAGTTTCCGGTAAAATGAATAATCTCAAATTAACCGACTTTTTGTTGACGGATCAAGATAGATTGTCATTTCAAGCCGATGTGTCGCTCGAAAATTTAATTAATGAGGAGGAAATATTTATATTCGGAGCAGTAAAAAAATCTTTTGTTTCTGCTGCCGAAATAGAAAGGATTGCGAATATTTTCAGCGAAAGAACAACTAATCTTCCACAAGAAGTTTTCCGATTGGGAAATGTCCGGTTTGAAGGTGAAATATCCGGTCGTTTTCGTCATCTGACGGCTTTTGGACTGTTCAGTACGGATATTGGGAATATACGCACAGATATTGTTATCGGGAAAAACCGGACAAATTTCATCAGAGGCACAATCAGATCACAGAACATTGATTTGAGAAGGCTCCTTTTGAATGATGATTACGGAATTGCCAATTTTAATATTTTGGTGAATGCGCAACAAAACCGGAATAATAAATACGAAGGAACTGTGAATGCTCAAGTTAACAGCATTGAATTTAAGCGTTATACTTACGAAAATATCAACTTTAAGGGCGATTTTACCGAGAATAGTTTTAATGGAACACTTGATGTCGACAATCCTAATGGTAAATTGTCTTCTAAAGGATTTGTTCAGTTGAATGGAGATAAATCTGTGTTTAATTTTTTTGCCAAGGCCGAACATATTAAATTAGATCAATTAAATTTAAGCAAAAAGTATATAGATTCGGATTTGTCATTTAAATTAAAGGTCGATTTCACCGGAAATAATATAGATAATTTATTGGGTCGTATCGGTGTAAAAGATGTTCAGTTTAAAACCAAAGACGGAGAATATAATTTAGATACGTTGTCTGTTTCATCTTACATAACAGAAATGAATGATAAGATGTTGAGGATCAGTTCGGATTTGCTAAAAGGAACTATGGTTGGCAATTATTCGCTCAGAGATATTGTTCCTGCACTTCGGGAAACCGGAAGCCTTTTCTTACCTGCGATTATTAAAGCTCCTCAAAAGAAAGTTGTTTCGAAAAATAATGTTAAACTGGATATAACCATCGGAGATTTAGAGCAGTTTGCATCTGTTTTTGACCTGCCTTTTGTTTTGTATGAAGATACGAGAATAAAAGGCAATTACAATCATGATTCCATCAAATTTAATATGGAAGTATTGTTGCCCAAGAGTTTAATAAATAAAATGCAATTAAAAGATTGCTATATCAAGCTTGAAAATAAAAACGATAAAGAGGCGCTACTTTTGATTGATGTGACTCAATTGAAGGGCGACAAAACGAATAAGATTGCGTCTACTTTTAATATTTCCGATAATAAAATTTCTTCAAAACTGAAGTGGAACAATAGAACTGACCAATATAACGGTATTATTAACATTTTAGCTACACTGACAGAGCAATCGGGAGCTTTTCCTCTAAAAACCAAAATAGACTTATTGGAATCGAAAGTAACCCTTAAAGATTCTATTTGGAATATCAATCCTTCGCAGATCGTTTTGGATTCTGCCAAAATAAAAATAAATCAATTATTTCTGAATCATGCCGATCAGTATGTGAAAGTAAATGGAGTGATTTCAAGATTTCCGGAAGACAGCCTTTGGGTCGATTTGAACAAGGTAAATTTGGATTATATATTTGATATTATAAATCTTCGTGCATTTGAACTGGGAGGGATTGTTTCGGGAACTGCTACAGGAAAAGATTTATATCATACTCGGCAATTGTCTACGAACTTGAGTGTTGAAAGCTTTTCTTTCAATAAGTCAGTGGTAGGAGATCTGACTTTACTTGGAATGTGGGATGACGAAAAACAAGGAATTCAAATGCTGGGCGATATTTATAAAAATGATTCCAGCAGTATGAAAGTCGATGGGATGATTTTTCCTGTAAAAAAAGCCTTGGATTTCAAATTCAATGCAAAGAATGTCAATGCATCTTTTCTCCGGCGGTATTTGGATAAAGTAACTAAAGATATTTCCGGATTAGTCACCGGAGAAATTAACTTATTTGGTAATTTCTCGAACATTACGTTTTCAGGAGATGCTTTTGTAAAAAACGGAAGTTTTAGAATTGATTTTTTGAATACGACTTATACTTTCTCCGATTATATACACTTGAAACCGGATGAAATCTCTATTAATAATGCTATATTTTATGATAAGTTCGGAAACAAAGCATTGGTTAACGGCTCTGTAAAACACAATTATTTAAATGATTTTGTATTTTCGGCCAATATGAATGTAAATAACTTCTTGGTTTTTAATGCAACAGAGCGGGCAAATCCCTTGTTTTTCGGGACTGTATTCGGGACGGGGCGTCTTGACATCACCGGAAATGAAAGTCAAATTGATTTCGACATAAGAATGAGAACCAATGAAAATACCAAAATAACATTGAATTTCATGGAGCAAAGCGATGTTGTTGAATATAATTTTATCAATTTTGTTTCAAGAAAAGCTCCCGAAACCATCACTTTGGATAAGATATTTTCTCAATACGCCAGCAAGCTCATTTATATGAGATCTGGATCGGGGACGGATCTCAGATTCAATTTGCAATTAGCGGCAACTCCGGATGCCACCATCGAGTTAATCATGGATCCGGTCAGCGGAGATAGAATTAGAGGAGTCGGGCAGGGAGATATCAATATTCAATATGGAACAAATTCACCGTTGAGACTTCGCGGAAGATTTGTGTTGGAAAGAGGAACGTATAGTTTTAGTTTGCATCAGCTTATACATCGAGAATTCCAAATTCGCAGCGGAAGTTATGTTGCATTCAATGGCGACCCTTTTGCTGCAACTTTATATGTTACAGCCATTTATGCACTTTCTGCCAATATTTCTGATTTAAGTGAAAGCTTGGTACAAGATAGAATGCGCATCCCGATTAATTGTGTTTTGAAAATTACCGGTGCTTTGGAACGACCGAATATTCGATTTGATATTGAGGCTCCAAATTCGGATGAAAGTATTGAGCGACAAATCAGGGCGTTTATCAGCACAGAAGATATGATGAACCGTCAAGTGGTTTACTTATTGGCTCTCAATAGATTTTATACTTCAGGGTCATCGGGAGGGACCACCACACAAAGAAATAATGCGTTAGCCGATCTTGCAGCATCTACTTTGTCATCTCAGTTGTCGAATTTGTTGGGTTCTATAAGTGAGAATGTTCAAGTTGGGGCATTTTATACAACAAACAACAACAGTCCTTTCTCAGATACCGAAATGGCACTTATGTTGTCCAGTCAACTGTTGAATAATCGGTTGATTATCAATGGTAATTTTGGCTATAGGGATGGTCCGGCAAGAAATACAAGTTTTATTGGTGATTTTGATGTGGAATGGAAACTTACAAGAACTGGTGATATTCGTTTAAGAGCGTATAACCATTATAATGATAGAGTTTTTTCTCTTCGATCTGCTTATACAACGCAAGGTGTCGGACTTTTATTCATAAGAGATTTCAATAATTTCAGATATCTCTTTAGAAGAAGAACATTTCCCATTTCTCTGCTTTCGGTGCCGACGCCACCGGTTGTGAAGAACGATTCGATTACTTCATATATCTTTCACGACAATAATTAAAATACTTTGCTTAACCAGAGTCCAAAGAAACGGTCGTAAACAGAATAAATATTGTTTTCCTGTGTGATGATCTCTTTATCAAGAAGTTGCGTGGCACTTGTCTGTACCGATCCCGACGAATGTAAACCGTGCTTTTTAATGAATGCCCCAGAAGTGATGCCTTTGGCCTTTCCTTCTTTTGCAATGGCAAAAAGTAACTCTCGTTGCCGTTCAGGCAATAGATTTAATGTATTAGCAAACAAATTTTCATACGAAAAAATCCTGCTGTTTATTGCCGTTTGTTACTTTTCGGATAAACTCTGTACTCTCTTTTTCTCTGTCGCAGAAATAGTCTGAAGAGATATAACCGCTTATTATAAAAGGATTTCTCATAGAAATATAATTTTCTACAAAAGTAATTATTATTTTTTGATTATCATTTTTTAATAATCAAATTTTAATAATGCAATCAGATGTGTTTTTTCTCCCTCTGCTTTGTTTTGGTATAGTTAAAACCTAACTTTGCAGAAAAATAAAAAGAACAATGAAAAACTTTGCTGCCATTGATTTTGAAACTGCCAATCATCATCCTTCAAGTGTTTGTAGCGTAGGCATAGTGATTGTTCGCGATGGAATAATTATCGACAAAATTTACCGCTTAATTCGCCCCGAACCGGAATGGTATTCTTATTGGAACACGCAGATTCACGGACTGACCGCAGCTGATACTGCCGACGAAAAAGTTTTCTCGTATGTATGGAAAGAAATTGCACCAAAAATCGAAGGTTTACCTTTAGTGGCTCATAACAGTCCTTTCGATGAAGGCTGTTTGCGGGCAGCACATCGCGTTTATCAAATGGATTATCCCGATTATGAATTTCATTGTACCTGTCGTTCCTCTCGAAAAACGTTCGGGAAATTGTTGCCCAATCATCAACTGCACACTGTTGCAGCACATTGCGGATTCGACTTGATAAACCACCATCACGCCTTGGCTGATGCGGAAGCCTGCGCATGGATAGCCTTGAAAATTATATAACTTTCATTACCTTTGCGGCAAATTATTATCTGAGATGAACAAGACAAAGCTGGAAGGCCACTTATTCGTAGCTGCTATCAGCACTATTTTCGGTTTGAATTTGGTTGTTTCTAAATTAGTGATTCCTGATGAAATTTCTCCCGGAGGATTGACTTTGGCTCGCATTCTTTTCGGTTGCATCGCTTTTTGGATAACTTCTTTATTTACTAAAAAAGAAAAAATGGAAAAAAGCGATTTGTTGATGGTTTTTATCTGTGCTCTAACCGGACTTGTATTAAATCAAGGAACCTTTTTGATTGGATTGAGTTCAACTTCTCCCGTAGATGCCTCTGTTTTAACTACATGCAGTCCGATGTTTGTAATCATCTTGGCATTCCTTTTCCTGAAAGAACCTATCACGTGGAAAAAAGCCGGAGGAGTGTTGATCGGTGCATCCGGAGCTATTTTCTTAGTTCTTTCCGGACATCATGTCGGAGGACAACATGCCGGCAGTGCATCCGGAAATATGTTGATTATAACAAGCGGTTTTATGTATGCCACTTATTTAACAATAGCCAAACCGTTGACATTGAAATACGGTTCCGTAACAATAATGAAATGGATGTTTCTGTTTGCAGCGGTAACGTTACTCCCCTTTTTTTACAATGATTTGGCAGGAAGTCAGGCGTTTCAAGCACCTTATAATCCGAATACGTTTGGGTATTTGTTTTTTATTCTTTTCGGTGCGACATACCTTACATACGTCATGATTCCGATGGCATTAAAACGAATTCGCCCGACAACATTCAGTATGTATAATTATATACAACCGCTGATAGCATCTTTGGTTGCAACTTCCATCAGACAAGATACCATTACATGGGAAAAAATTGTGTCTGCCGCATTTATTTTCACAGGGGTTTATTTGGTTGCAATCAGTAAATCGAGAGCAGATATGGAGGCAGAAGCGACTAAAAATTTGCAAAATTAAAAAAATGTATTACCTTTGCGTCCGCAATTACAAAAGATTTGCGGCTGTGGCGTAATTGGCAGCCGCGCCAGACTTAGGATCTGGTGCCGAGAGGCGTGGGGGTTCGAGTCCCTTCAGCCGCACAAAAAAATCTCTTCAATTAACTTTGGAGAGATTTTTTTGTTTTAGGTTAATCAACGAAATGCACCTGTTTTAAATCTTCAGCAAAACGATGTAAATTATTTTGTATCCGTAATGCTGTTTGCCGTGTTGGTCTTCGCTTTCCGGAAGAATAGTGCCAAAGTTGTTTTTGATTTACACCTGTTATTTTTTCAAGTCCTGATTTTGAAAGAATACCCGAATAATAGTCAAGAAAAGAAGTCACATCGTATTGTATATCAAATTTTAAATCAGGCATTGTTTTCCCCTCCTTTTCGTGCATTGCTTTTTCTTCTTCTACACAAGAATAAAAGTCATTAATAGTTTCTTTAGCTGTATTCCCAAATCCGGAAAGACCAAAATCATAATCGTAACAATCCATGTAGGCACTATATTTACCATCTTTGCCACGTTCTACTATTACCTTTACTGTTTCCATGTTGTTTCTGATGTCTTCATCTCTCAAATGTTTTGATTAACCACGATGCGAAGATAACTATTTTTCTACTAATCGTAAGGTTGTAGACAATTATTTTTATCAGGAGTGAAAGATTTAACATTTTGAGAAAATCATGTAAGCTTAAATCAAGGATGAATCCTTAATTGTATAAATATGATTTAGTTTTAACTCTGTTTATTGCAAAAATTCCTCTAAATAACTACTTTTGTGGCTCGAAACAATTTATTATCAACCGATATGGAAAATCAGCTTAATATCTACAATACGCTCAGCAGGAAGAAAGAAGTTTTTGAACCGATAAATCCACCGCACGTGGGTATGTACGTGTGCGGACCTACTGTTTACAGTGATGTGCATTTGGGTAACTGCCGCACGTTTATTTCATTCGATTTAATTTATCGTTATCTATTGCATCTTGGATACAAAGTGCGTTACGTGCGCAATATTACCGATGCAGGGCATTTGGAGGGCGACAATGATGAGGGCGATGATAAATTCGCAAAAAAAGCCAAACTCGAACAGTTAGAACCCATGGAAATCGTACAAAAATACACGCTCGGCTTTCATGAAATTTTGCGCATTTTTAACACACTTCCGCCAAGTATCGAGCCTACGGCTACAGGGCACATCATGGAGCAAATCGAAATGATTAAAGAAATCATTGCTAACGGATATGCTTATGAAATAGACGGAACAGTGTATTTCGATGTAGAAAAATACAGCCAAACACACAATTATGGCATCTTAACGAACAGAAAATTAGATGATTTACTCGAAGGAACACGCGAACTCGGCGGACAAGACGAAAAACGCGGTCGCCTTGATTTTGCTCTCTGGATAAAAGCCAAACCCGAAACGCTGATGCAATGGCATTCGCCTTGGGGTTGGGGATTTCCGGGTTGGCACATCGAGTGTTCAGCGATGAGTACCAAGTATTTAGGCATAACATTCGATATTCACGGTGGTGGAATGGATTTGCAAGCCACGCACCACACCAACGAAATAGCCCAATCGGAAGCGTGTAACCGCACCGCACCCGCCAAATATTGGGTACACACGAATATGCTCACTGTAAACGGTGCGCGTATGTCAAAAACGGCAGGAAACGGATTTTTGCCGAAGGAACTATTTACCGGCAACCACCCACTGCTCGAAAGAGGTTATTCGCCGATGACGGTGCGATTTTTTATGGCACAGTCGCACTATCGCAGTACGCTCGATTTCAGTAATGAAGCGCTGCAGGCTGCTGAGAAAGGATACAAAAAACTGATGGAAAGTCTTTCTACGTTAGAAAGAGTTACGCCGTCTGAAACGTCGAGTGTAAATATTGCCGCATTGCACGATAATTGTTATGCCGCAATGAATGACGACTTTAACAGCCCTGTTCTTATTTCGCATCTTTTTGAAGCCGTGCGCATTATCAATTCCGCCAACGATGGCAACGAAACGCTGACTGCCAACGATTTGGAAACATTAAAATCATTGGTGCGCACATTTGTTTTTGATGTGCTCGGATTGATTGACGAAACCAAAGCAGCAGGTGCAAGCGGCAACGCAATCAGCGGATTAATGGATTTGATTAACGACATTCGCAAAACAGCTCGTGCCAATAAAGACTGGGCAACATCAGATAAAATCAGGAATGAATTAACAGCCCTTGGTTTCGAAATCAAAGATACCAAAGACGGTTTTGAATGGAAATTGAACAAATAAATAATGGAAATCAAAGAGTTTTTTAAACAAGACAGATATGCCGCTCTTTCGGGAATCGAATTGATTGATGTTAAACAGGGATGGGCAAAAGCTCGCATGGAAATTAAAGATATTCATCTTAATTCCGGTAATGTGGTTCAAGGTGGTGCTATTTTTACTTTAGCCGATTTGGCTTTTGCTGCTGCGGTTAATTCCTATGGAAATCTGGCATTAGGAATTCAAACAAGCATCAGTTATTTAAAAAGTGCTACGAAAGGTACTTTATTTGCAGAGGCCAAAGTAATTAACTTGCATAAAAAATTGGCTTATTTTCATGTAGATGTAACCGATGATAATGGAGATTTGATTGCTGTTTTTACTGCAACTGCTTACAGGAAAGAAATTCCGCTGCCTTTCAATGTTTAATCCGCAAATACAATTCACGGCCGACGGTTCCCATACGCTTTACATTCCGGAAATGGAGGAGCATTATCATTCGGTCAACGGAGCTATTCAAGAATCTTTGCATGTATATATTGATGCCGGACTAAATCAGTGTAAAAAAGAAACAATCAATGTATTGGAATTTGGTTTCGGCACCGGATTGAATGCTTTTTTAACAATCATTGAGGCTGAAAAAAGAAACCTAAATTGTAAATCGGCATTAGCAAAAATCAATTATACAACTATTGAAAAATATCCCTTACCGGAGGTTATAACTAATCAATTAAATTACGCGAAAGAATTTCCTGAAAAATTCCAACCTTATTTTTCTCAAATCCATGCTTGTGAATGGGGAAATTTCGTAAAAATTTCGACTCATTTTCAAATCAAAAAGGTACAATCCGATTTCTCGGATTTTCAATTTGAAGACAATTATGACGTAATATTTTACGATGCTTTTGCTCCCGACAAACAGTCTGATGTGTGGTCGCAGGAGATTTTCAATAAAATATTCGAACACACCAACTCTCAAGGAGTTCTCACTACCTATTGTGCCAAAGGCAATATCAGAAGAATGATGCAAGTAGCAGGATTCCAAATAGAACGAATCCCGGGTCCTCCGGGTAAACGAGAGATGCTGCGAGCAACTGTTTTACTTTGATTTAATCACATCGAACGCAAATCCTATACCAACAGATAAGCGTAATCCCGACCAGTTAGCACCAAGGTTGTATTCTTTTCCGGGGGAAGAAGAGGTAACTATATGTGGTCCATAACCGGGGATATAGATAATTGAAGTGTCAATCGTGTTTTCATCTGCTGTTCTAATTTTTCCCGGACTGTCAAATAAATAACCGGCATTAATATTCAGCGACACAGTGTTTTTAAACCAAAATTGCAATCCTATATTAGGTTGAAGATACCAATTAACAGAATTCCACTTGTATGATTCATCTATTTTTTCAAATTCACCACTCCACTGGTTTGGTTGCGGATTATACAAGTCGAAAAAATAATCACTGGTTCCTTCATTAAAAATAGCTCCGGTAGATACTCCTGCATAAGTAGAAAGGCAAAAATCTTTCGTTATTGGAACAGACAGAAAATGGGTCTTGTAATATAAGCCTAAAGCATTTCCTGAAAAAACGATATCTCTCCTCATCTCTCCCGAATAATCGGCCAAATGATTCCGTCCACCGGTAGTGAGATAGTTATATTGCAATCCGATTTCGTGAAAAGAAAACTGTAATCCGAAGTAGGCATCGTGAAATAAGCCACCGGGGAAGTTTTCTGTATTTTTATATTGAAAATCCGTATCAAAATAATTATTGATTTCTTTCACAATATCTTTGACATCGTTTTCCAACAAGGTTTTCATATCTCCCATTTGATAATTGGCTTTTCCCAAAGAATAACCGAATACAAACTTTTGCGCTTGAGTAGGAAACGACAGTGCTATGCAAGATAATATAAGAAATGATTTTATTAGATTTTTCATGACGATTTGTTTAATAATTACTAATATAAACTGATGACTCTAATGGAGATAGAAAATTCTCCTTGAAATAAGCTCTGACGTAAAAATGTCTGCTATCCCATTGATAAAGTGTTACAACATAAGACGTTTCTTGTGTCGTACCCAACCGACCAGACCAATAGTCGTATATTTCATAATAGTCTATTTGTCCGTAGTCAGCATCCGGTTTATTCCAATATAATTTAAATGTTGTATCACTTAATCTTTCATATCGAAGATTAAGAGATGGTATCGGATTTTGTTGTATAACTATTTTCCATTCAAATGTTTTTCCATAATATTCATAACCTGCAATATCGGCCAAACTTCCCGTGTTTGTACGGCTGGGAGGAATTTCACATTTTAAAATGTATTTACCGGGGTCTACCCACCAACTAAAAGAAAGATAAGGTGATGTCTTACTTGCATAAAATGTGTTAAAATTGTAATCTTCATTTTCACGATATAAGCGAAAAATTATGTCATTAACGTCATTGGGCAATTCGAAATCAAATTTTATAAAAGAATATTTGACGACATATTCTCCATTTCCGTTTGTTGGAGCCTTTATTTGTATTTTGTAATTAACGTCCTGTGGTTTCTTAATTTCCACAAAATTTGTTTCCTCCAGTTCGTATTCACAACTTGTACAGAAAACAAGCAGTAAAACAACCCACAACCAATGATTAAGTTTTTTGTTCATAAAAAATTGATATAAAATATGTTTTTAATATTTGGCACAAATGTATTAATAATTATTGCATTGCAATTAATAATTGCATATTTTTTGTAATACTTTTTTACGTTATTTGTGTTCGAATAAGCTATTGAACAGTTTCCTTTATTACTGCAATATGAGCCGGAGTTGTTCCGCAACAGCCACCGATGATATTAGCACCGGCATCGATAATTTGCGGAATCAGCTCTCTCATTTGTTCGGGTGTTTCGAGATAGACGGTTTTTCCATCTCTGTATTCAGGCAAGCCTGCGTTGGCTTGAACCAAAATCGGAGTATCAGGTGCAACTTCCCGCATTTGAGCTACAATTTGCGTCATGTTTTTCAATCCGTTTCCGCAATTCGTACCGATAATGTCAACACCTGCATCCATGCAAGCAGTGGCAACTTCAGCAGGAGAAACTCCCATCATGGTGCGATATTCGTTTTCTCCGAAAGCATCAAATGTGAATGTGCAGATAATTTCTAATCGGGTATTTTCTTTAGCAGCACGAACGGCTAAGAGGGCTTCGTCGAGATCGCTCATTGTTTCGATACAAACGGCATCCGCACCACCTTTTTCTAACGCGATAATCTGTGTTTTGAAAGCCTCGTAGAGTTCTTCTTCCGTTACATCACCCATGACGAGCATTTTTCCGGTAGGACCAACCGAACCAATCACCCAATGGTTGTCTCCGGCTATTTCTTTCGACAGGCGAGCGGCAGCCTCGTTGATTTCCGAAACTTTATCAGCCAAATCGAAATGTTCGAGTTTGAAAGATGTTCCGCCAAAACTATTGGTTTCTATCATATCGGAACCGACGTCGATATAACTTTGAGCGATTTCTCGCACTGCATCGGGATGAGTTAAGTTCCAAAGTTCGGGACATTCACCCGGTTGCAAGCCTTTTTGCAGAAGAAAAGTTCCCCATGCTCCATCGGAAACGAGTATCTTTCCTGATTTTACTGCTGCTGTTATCGTTGTCTTGTTCATTATTTATTGTTTTTGTATTATTTCAATTATAGAAAATATGAATTGAAAATCGGCATGAGCCAAAAGTCAATTATTCCTAATCTGAAAATATAAGAGGTTATAAAAAATAGAAAGGTAAAAATAAGCAGGTAAGTTACTAATTTATTATTTTCGTTCATGGCAAAATAGAATCCGGATATAAATGCAATTGCAAAATAGATACTGGTTTGAATCTCATTTACCATAAAGTCGAAGAAACAAATAAAAGCGAATAAGACGGCGACGAACAGGTATAAAAATTTGAAGAATAATTTCGTTCGAATTTTTTCAGAAAATCCTGATACAAAAATATCAATGGCGGCAAGTAGTAATAATAAAACAAGATATACCACTACAGCCCAGTCATACCATTGCAATTCTATCCAGTCTACGGAGATAATTCCGTTGAAATGGGGAAGTCTTTCGAAAAAAATGTTCAAATCTTTGCTGTATACACTCCATGCAAACAGAAATAAGTAGACCGTAAATATTCCTAATAATGATGCAAAAAATGAACGGGCGTTAAATGCTCTGAACCATGCAAAACCAACCCAAAACATCGGGATAAAGAGCAAAAGAGGCCACCAACATAAAACACTTCCGACAGTTAAAATCAATGCAATATTAAAAGAGCCTATCTGAGAGTGATGATTATGGTAGTTTTTGAAAGAAATCAACAGACACAAAACCATTGCAAAGGCAGAGATAGTAGTCTCTAAGTTATTATACAATACCGGATTAGATGCTGTAAATAACAAGAAAAGCGCCGCAGGTAAAAAAGTCTTTTTCTTTATAATCTGGTATTCGTAACTGATTAATGCCAACAGAACAGCAATCCCGATTTGTATAATAAAAACAACCCAAGCATCATATTCGTGGAATGTTACTCCGGCAAATATGCGGGCAAAAAATGCCAACACAATAATTACAGGAAATATAAATACCCTGTCTGTCAGTGTTTTATGTATTTGTTTAATACTCATCTATAAATCAAAACCAATATCCGAACGGAAATATTTTCCTTCGAAATCAATTATTTTTGCATTTTTGAAAGATTGCTGTAATGCCTCTTCTTTGTTTTTTCCATAAGAACTGACAGCGATAACACGTCCTCCGTTTGTAACAATATGATTGTTTTTTACGGTTGTTCCTGCGTGGAAAACGATACTTCCGTCGACTTTGTCCAAACCGGAAATAGCTTTTCCTTTTTCGTAATCGCCCGGATAACCTCCTGATACCAACATCACTGTTACTGCGCTCCGGTTGTCAAAAACAAGTTGCTTTTTGTTTAAATTGCCATCGGCAACACCTTCCAGCAGGTCGACGAAATCAGATTTGATTCTCAGCATGACGACTTCGGTTTCCGGGTCGCCCATGCGGCAGTTGTATTCGATAACCATAGGTTCTCCATCGACCTTGATTAATCCGATGAAAATAAATCCTTTGTAATCGATGTTTTCTTGTTTTAGTCCGTTGATGGTTGGAATAACAATCCGTTCTTCGACTTTCTTCATAAAAGCATCGTTGGCAAACGGAACAGGTGAAACGGCTCCCATACCTCCGGTATTCAAGCCTGTATCGCCTTCTCCGATACGTTTGTAATCTTTGGCTTCGGGTAAGATTTTGTAGGAATTTCCGTCGGTCATGACAAAAACGGAACATTCGATTCCGGAAAGAAATTCTTCGATAACAACCGTACTGCTGGCCTCTCCAAACATTCCACCCAACATGGCTGCCAATTCGTTTTCTGCTTCTTTCAAATCATTGATAATCAAAACGCCTTTTCCGGCAGCTAATCCGTCGGCTTTCAATACATAAGGTGCTTTCAAAGAGTGGAGGAAAACAATTCCTTCCTGCAAATTTCTTTTGGTAACACTCAAATAGCGAGCAGTCGGAATATGGTGGCGCATCATGAATGCTTTGGCAAAATCTTTACTTCCTTCCAATTGCGCGCCTTCTTTAGAAGGACCTATAACCGGAATTGTTTTCAGTTGCGAATCTTGCTTGAAGAAATCGTAAACTCCCTTTACCAATGGGTCTTCAGGGCCTACGACCACTATTTGTATATCGTTTTGTAAAACAAATGCTTTGATTGCGGGAAAATCATCGGCGGCAATAGCAATGTTTTGTCCTGCTTGCTCCGTTCCGGCATTTCCGGGAGCAATAAAAAGTTTATTCGTTTTAGGACTTTGCGCTATTTTCCAAGCCAATGCGTGTTCGCGGCCACCTGAGCCGAGGAGAAGAATATTCATATTACTTTTTCTTTAAATCTAATTTTTGCTTTTCTACTTTTTCTGTTTTGAACTCTTTATGTTTTCCGCTAAATATCTCATATTTACGAAATTCGCACTCTAAAGCGCCATTAATCAATTTGATTTTCGCAGAAGGTTTTAATCCTATGCTGTCTAAACCTTCTTGATTGGAAGTTATAATCCATATATCATAGCCTTGGAAGACGTGTTTCATGCGTTCTCCCATCATGGTGTATAAATCCATCAAATCGCGAGGATTCAATCGTTCTCCGTATGGAGGATTGGTTACCATTAATCCTTTTTCGGGAGCTTGGGAGTATTGTTGCATCGATTTGACTTCCAATTCGATATATTTATTTAATCCTGCTCGTTTTACATTTTTAGAAGAAATGGCGATTGCTTTCGGAGATATATCCGAACCGTATATTTTATGATTGAATTCGCGTTCTTGACTGTCGTCTTCGGATATCATTTGGAACAATTCTTCGTTGAAATCATCCCATTTTTCGAAAGCAAATTTATCGCGATAGATTCCGGGAGCGATGTTCAAAGCTATTAATGCAGCCTCAATTAACAAAGTTCCGGAGCCGCACATAGGATCGATAAAATTACACTGACCTTTCCAACCTGCTTTTAAGAGCATTCCGGCAGCAAGGACTTCGTTCAACGGAGCCTCTGTTTGGTCTTCTCTGTAACCTCTTTTGTGTAGAGATTCGCCTGAGCTATCTAACGAAACCGTGCAATCTTTATGAGAAATATGAACGTGCAATTGAATATCCGGATTGGTAACGCGCACCGAGGGTTTTTCTTCGTGCTGTTCTTCAAAGAAATCCATGATGGCATCTTTGGTTCTGTAGGCTACAAATTTGGAATGGGTGAAAATTTCCGAATTCACCACGGCATCGACGGCAAAAGTTTTTTTACCTCCCAAGTATTTTTTCCAGTCGATTTTTTTTACCTGTTCGTAAACTTCGTCCGAACTTTTGGCGGTAAAACTGCTGATAGGTTTCAATATTCTTAATGCCGTTCTTAAATGAAAATTGGCTTTATAGAGTAACTTTTTATCGCCTTCGAAAGATACCATTCGCCGGCCAATTTCGATATTGTTGGCGCCTAAGGCAATAAGTTCGGTAGCTAAGACATCTTCCAAACCATACAGGGTTTTTGCTACCATTTGAAATTCATCATTCATCTTTTTTTAATTAATAATTGAAATTGAGCGTCCACTATCCCTCCAAAGGGGGATAGCGGACACCCGAATGCTTTATCGGGAGCGGAAACCGAATGCTTTGCCGGTCATGTTATTTATGTCGACTTTCCAAACTTTTACGTTATTGATTGCGGGAGTGGAATACTTAAATTCTCTGTCGGAATAGTTTTTCATGAAGATATTGAGGATTTCTACTTTTTTATCAAAATCTTCTTCAAAACTTACTGTTCCTTGTACAATTACACTTTTCGATTTCATCGTGTAGCTGCAAGCCACTTGAGCATCTTGATACGATAAAGCATGGTCGGTACTGAAAGTGATACAAACGCGATTGTTTCTTTTTAATATATCCGTTTTGTGCCCTTCCTGACCCGAATGTAGGTATATAACTCCGTCTTTATATCCGAAATTCATGGGAAGTACATAAGGCGTCCCGTCCGTATCGGCCAATCCGACATAGCAAACATCACATTTAGCGATGATTGCCTCCATTTCTTCTTTCGATGTAATAATTACAGAGGGCATGTTTTTTAATTAATAATTAACAACTTTCAACTTTCAACTTTCAATTGTTAATTATATAAGTTCCTTTTCCCGAGCAAATTTCAGATGCTTCGGTGATGATTACTGTTTTTACGCCTGATTCTAAGGCTTGGAAGGCATTTTCAAGTTTGGGTATCATTCCTCCGTTGATGATTCCTTCTTCGACGTATTGTTTGAATAATTCTTTGTCGATTTCGGGAATGACGCTGTTATCGTCGTTTTCGTCTTTCAAAACGCCTTTTTTCTCAAAGCAGTAAATCAATGTTACATCATAATCGTAAGATAACGATTTGGCTACTTCTCCGGCAATGGTGTCTGCGTTGGTATTCAACAGATTACCTGCGCCATCATGAGTAATGGACGACATTACAGGCACTACGTTTTGTTTCAGAATTTCAATCAATGCCTCTGCATTCACGAATCTGACATCTCCGACAAAACCGTAATCAATATCTTTAACAGGACGTTTATCCGAGAGAATAATGTTCATATCTGCGCCTGTTAATCCCAAGGCATTCACATATTTAGCCTGAAGTTTGGCAACAATATTTTTATTCACCAAACCGGCATAGACCATGGTTACGACTTTCAATGTTTCGGCATCGGTAATTCGCCGGCCGTTGACCATTTTACTTTCTATTCCCAATTTTTCTGCAAGTTTTGTAGCCGACCGGCCGCCACCGTGTACAAGGATTTTATTGCCTGCAATGGATGAAAAATCGGCAAGCAAATGCTGTAAAGATTCTTCGTCTTCTACAATTTTGCCTCCGACTTTGACTATCGTAATTTTTTCTATCATTTATATTGACGTTATTTGAGTGCAAAAGTACGAAAATTCTTTTAAAATAAATATCCGGTATTGATATACAAACTTCCACTTCCGTCTTGTTTGTTGAAGGGTTTTGCGTAATCTATGGCAATGATAAAATTCTGATTGATACCGATACGGAATCCGGCTCCGGCAGCTGTGTGGAGTCTGTCTGATTTACTTGTATCAATAATTTTTTGATATTCTACAAAATCAGCAGGCATTATAGATGACACCAAACTCGTTTTATTTCGATAAGACAAATCATAATCCCGGGTAACAATTCCGCCATCTAAAAAGGCATTTAATCCTAAAAAGACATTTTGCTTCCAAAGATGTGTGCGGAGAAATTTCCATCGGAGTTCCGCATTAAAAAAGCCGACATCCAATCCTTGTATTCTGTTGCGCATGATTCCACGCACGGTGCGATAGCCGCCTATGCCGTCGCGGTCGTATTCCCTTCCGATGGTGCTGAAAACAGGCATTACATAAAAGGGTAGATAATTTCCTAAAGTTCCTTGATAATTCAGGCGATAGGCGAAGATAAGTTGCTCTTTCACCACAGGAACATAGTGCCGGAAGGTTAGCATATATCGGTAATGAGGATGGGTTGTTCCCAAGAAACCGGGGGCAAGCGAGAGATTCGCCTCTGTCCAAATACCGCGTGTGGGAGCAGCCTCAAAATTGCGAGTGTCGTACATTAAACCCATTCGTAATGCACTTACAAAACCTCCGTCTTTTTCATCTTCGGGAATAATTCCCCATCTAATGTATTTTTCGAAAAGCGTTTCATTCCAAAACTGTTTATCTTCGTTTTTTCCGTCATTTATTTTATCTAAATCAACGGGGCGGTAACGATGTTTAGCAAAATAATAACCTGCCTGCCAAAACAATTTATTTTCCCAAATATTGCCTGCGAAATCGGCCTTAGCGGTCATACTCAGTCGTTCCACGCGGTAAAAAGGAGTTGGGATTTCTGGAAAAAAGATAGATTGATAGCCATTGAATCCGTAGAAATCCATTGCTTGGTCGTACACAACCGTACCTGCTAACGACATCCGAATACCCGGAATTAAATGTTTGGTATCATACGTCAGAAAGTACTGTTGCGTTCCCTTGGTATAAGCCGAGGCCTCGATGTACCATTGTTGTCGCGGATGCGGATAATGCGAGCCATCGCCAAAATCGAATATATTAAGTATAGCTCCATATTGAAATCCCTTATCTTGGTCGAACGCAACTACCGGAAGAGGCCCTAAGGAAATCCCTTTTTTTACAATATCTTGTTTATCGTTTTTTTCAACGATAATTGTGTCATTCTGTGATAAAACATTTAATCCGAATAACACTCCTGCAAATAACAATAATCCTTTTTTCATAATATTTTCATTAAATTTCAAGTTTGTATTTTATGATTATCGAATGCAATATCCAATAGTTATATCGTTTTTTTATATTCTTGAATTGTTTAATTAATTTTCTGTGAATTAACCATTTTATGTCCGATATAAATCGTCGTACTAAACGCAGATAACTGTGCAAAAAGAAAAAAGATGGAATAAACAACAGAGCAAAGACAATTCCCCATTTCCATGAAAACACAGCGGCAACGATTGGCCCCAAAAGTAGCAAAAGGATGGGGAGCAATACCAACGCTACCACTAATCGCAATGAATTGAGAAATGCTTTATCTTTGAATTTTGAACCTATCCATATTGAAAGCAGCGTTACCGGAGAGGTTACTACTGCTGAAAAAATAAAATAAGGAAGTCCCAATAACAGCAATGACAGTTTACCGATAAGCGACCATTGAATATTTGAATTTAAAATAGATTCCATTCCGATGCCGGCATCGTGTCGTTGACGCGAAAATTCTCCTGCTTTATTCAATAATTGTTGTGTTTTCTGAGGATTGGATTGTAATAAGCCCTCTACTTTTTTTATTGTTTCTTTCGAGGCTTTGAATCTGTTGATTAAAGAAGGTTCGCTTCTATTGTTTAGTTGAACGAGTTCCAATGTGGCATTGTAATTTTCATCATCGGGAATCTGCAATATTACATCTTTCATTCTGTCGGAGAGTTCTTCCTTCAACTCATTGATCTGTTTGGGAGTGGTCCACTCCGGATGTTCGTTGACAAACTGCGTAACGTTAATCGGCTCTCCAATTTGCACGAGCAAAGAGGAACGATACCTGAAAAAATGTCCGAATTCTATCCCGATAGGAACGATATACACAGGCATTTCGTTTCCAAAAGTATCGTTGGCTTGCAAAGCAATGCGGAAAATTCCTTTCTGCAAAGACATTAAGCTGTGTTTAGTGCGATGGGTTCCTTCGGGCAAGATGCAAAAAGGAACTTTATCGTGCAAAACTTTTACAACGGTATCGTTTATTTCTTCATTTTTAGCCAAACTTTCCATTCCGTCTCGGATCCGGTTGATGGGTAGCATTTTCAGGAAAGTCAGTATTTTCAGAATGGTGGGCTGCTTAAATATATCGGCTCGGGCAACAAAAACTTTCGCTTGTTTATCGATTGGCAATACTGCCAAAGCATCTATCAATGTATTGGAGTGATTGGGCGCAAAAATGACGGCTCCATCTTGCGGAATTTTCTCTCTCCCGTGATACTCTACTTTCCGGTATGACAATTTAAACATGAAATCGACATAACGTTTTAACCAAAAATAATATCTGTTTTTATTCTGAATCATCATCTTATAGTGGTTAGTGGTTAAAAACTTCCAATGCTCCACACTAAAGCCATTCGGGCATAAAGAATATTGCCTCTGGCCGGTGTGAAACTGTATTTAACAGGAATGTTGTAGCCGAGATCCAATCGAAGGTTTATATTATTTTGCAGCATCCTGTCGGAATATATATCCCTCGTTTCAAATCCAAACAATTTAACTTCAGCACGGATTCCGGCACCAACAGTAAAAGAATTGGCAACCTTAAATTCTAAATCATTATCAGCAGCATCTTTGTATAAATTACTTTCTATTGTCGTTCCGCCTATTAAAACAAAAGGTGAAAGTTGATTTCTTTTATTGCTTAATACAGAGTAACCAAGTATTAATCCTCCATCAATATATGACAATCGGTCGCCTCTCTGAAAATCTTCATTATATCCGGATGTTGAGGATTCCAAAGGCATTTTGAATTTCATTACCCCAATATTCATTTGAGCTCCCAAAAAGAATCTATTGGAATAAAATTCAAATGACATATTTCCTCCGGTCGCAGGATCAAAATAATTACTTAAATTTCCTGTCGGGAAAATTTGTGTTACACCCCCGCTAAAAGCCATCCTAACTTTTATATCTATAGCAGGCCTTGGCAAATAATTATTAACAAAATCATTGTATATCGATTGAGGATATTTTTTCTTGAAATCTTTTAATTTTTTACTATATGTTTCGTCCACATTATTTTCAATAAGATAAAAATAAAGTTCCAGTAAATCTATTTCTTCAGATGTTAAATCTATATTCAACGCATTATCAAATAGTTGAGATGCGTTGTCTTTTACTTCTAAGCGTAGCATTCTTACAAGTGTATTGTCGCGAGTCGGATAACAAAGTATTTCTTTCGTAATTTCGGAAAAAAACTCGACTCTCGTCAGGAAAAAGTCCCAATCATTGATAAGAATTGCGATATATAAATCTTCGGTGTAATTAAAAGGGGCACATTTGTTTGCTTGTGTTTTTTCATTCAGAAAATCATAAATCTCCGCTACTTTTTGATAATCTTTTGTTTGAACGTGTTGCAAAAGCATTTTTCTTCCATTGTTTACCAAGAGTTCGGTACTATCCACAAAAGATTTGATTTCGTTTTCAATTTGTGCGTTTACGGTGTTTAAAGTCACAAAAAGCGCAAGTAAACTTGTAATTAATTTAATTTTTTTCATTGCTATTTATTAAACAGATTTTATGCAGCTACGTTAATAATTGACATTAAAAGTCCTATCGGACTTTGGATTTGCGATAAATAACTTCCTAATCGTAATCATTGTTTCGGCGTTTTTCTCGACCAATAAAAAGAGATAGATAATCCGGAAACAATATGCCAAATTCCCCACCATGCCGTGATAAATAGCATACCACCTATGGCTAAATCGGGAGGGAATATTTTCGGATTGAAAAGCAATACCAAGCCCAAACCCGAATTTTGGATGCCTGTTTCGATGGTAAGTGTTCGACGGTCTTTATCAGGCAATTTGAATGCTGAGGCCAAACCGTAACCCATAGCTAATGCCGACCCGTTGTGAATAAATACCAAGATGAAAACAAAAAAGATATATTTTACAAACAAATCTAAATTATTTCCGAATGCGATAACGACCATTGCCACAAAAAACAAAAGAGAAAAATACTGCATGGGCTTTTTTAGTTTTTCTGCTACTTTGGGCAGATATTTGGCTGTCAACATTCCTAATATCAATGGAATACCCAACAGGATAAATACAGTTTCAAACATTTGGAAATTATCTATATGCAACTCCTGTAAAGCATTTGCTGCGCGCTTATTCACAAAATTGACATAGAAACCGCCCCATACCGCAAAGTTTAATGGCGTTATAAAGGTTGATACAGCCGTACTTACTGCTGTCAGACTAATTGCCAGTTCGGTGTTTGCTTTTGAAAATTGCGACATAAAATTTGAGATGTTTCCTCCCGGACAAGCGGCTACTAAAATCATTCCCATCGCAACCATAGGCGTAATCCAGCGGTTAAGTAATATGACTATCAAAAACGTTATGGCCGGCAATCCTATTATCTGAGAAAATAAACCGACTAAGGCTGATTTGGGATGTTTGAGCACATCTTTAAACATTTGAACGCGGATTCCCAACGCTACGCCAAACATAACGAATGCCAGAACGATATTTACCACATACATCCCTTGCGCAGAAAAGTTAATCCGCACATCATCCAACCTCAATAATTGTTCGTACATAATTTATTGATTTTGAGTATTAAGATTTATAAATAAAAATTAGGACAAAACTACAAAATAAATTTCATATTTTGCATGCCAATCAATTTATCGTATCTTCCTCCGGGTGGGCGATAATACACTAAAATCGTGTATTCATTTTCGGTTTGGTAGTAATTACCTTCTACAAGGGCAGTTGTGGCTTTATTATTTTTTTGACTTACATACAAATAGTTATACAATCCTTGTTTCAACAGTACGGATTTTTCGTAGCATTTGTTTTCATAATTGTAGGTCATTTTACTTCGTTCGTCGAGTATATTGTAAAATGCTTCGCCCAAGATATATATGTTTTCCGAAAACGGGCGTTCGCAAGATAGTGTGAAGTGCACGACAACGTAGTCTGACTCAATGTCGTAATCATTTGCATCGTTACTTCTGATGAAAAACCTTCCGTTTTGGTCTTTATCGAATAAATATGATCTATTACTTCTTAATTCGTCGACGAATAGTGTTTGGTGGAAATAAGGCGAAAAAAAGTTTATCGATTGTACATTCATGCCGTTGTATTGTGTCGACACTGTTTCGAAACGACGGTATTCATTTCCGGCCTCAAAAATCAAGTTGCGATTGTGTTCGAAAACCATTCTTCCCGGTTGTATGTTACTTGGAGAGGAGGCTAAAACCATATTGTCGCGACGATTGTTCTGCAAAGCATATATTTTAAAATCCTGCATGGTAGTAAAATGTGAGGCATAATTAACAGTGAAACTCAGTTGTTGGTGAGCCTGATTAAAATCTATCATAGTATTGGTTGTCACCGACATTTGTGTTTTAATTTCTTGCTCCACAACCGAAAAACAGGCAGCGAGCACAGGTTTATCTTCGTTGCCTTCTTCCGAAATATGAACTACATAGTTTCCCGAAACCAAGAATTGCGTGTCTTCATTGGGAAAAAAGAGTTTATAATGCGTATAATTCACTGTGGTATTGAACGATGTATCATAATAATCCATCAATTGGTTGTGAAATCCGGTCATATATTCTGCCGGATTCAGATTGGATTTTGTCCAATCGGCATTACAATGAGTTATGGAGTAGGTATATCTCGTTTGTCTCGCCGACAATTCATCGAAATTGATTTCGATATAATCATCGCTTTCCAAATTGACTACGAGAGGCAGTAATTTATCGTTGTTTACTATCAATTGCAATGTTTTGATGGCAGGAGAAAAAACATCGGTACGGAATATTTTTTGTGCAAATACATTCATCCCCGAATATAATAATGCGATTGCTAAAAGGAAATATTTTATTTTCATGGCATTTGAATATTTTATGGGAGATTAAAATTCTGCTACCAATCTCAAATTAAATTGTCTTCCGGTAAGGAAGTTAGGCACAGGATATTGTGCTCCGGTTACATCAGAAACCCAATAATAAGAATTTACGTTCTTATTGTCGAATAAGTTGAAACAATCGACTCCTATCCAAATATTTTTGAAATAACGAGCGAGTTTCCCGTCATGAGCGATGTCTGTTTCACGTAATATCAAATACGACAGACCTATATCGACGCGCTGATAGGCGCGAGAGCGAAAATATCCGTTTTCATATCCCAAATTAGGCTTGGCAAAAGGCAATCCGTCGGAATAAACCAATTTCAAATTCATTTGTAAGCGGTCGTTTTTAGGCAAATAATCGGTAAAATACAAAGAAATATTATATCGCCGGTCGGTCGGTAACGGTACTTTTACCCCGTCGATTTCTTGTTGCGATTTCATCAGAGAAACGCTTAACCATGAATCCGTACCCTGAACAAATTCTCCGGATAATTTCATATCCAAACCTGTGATATAACCTGATGCACAATTATATCCGTAATATCTTATTTTCACGTCATCGACCGTATAAGGTACCAAATCGTCTAATTTTTTGTAGAAAGTTTCTGCTGTAAATTTAAACGGACGGTTTTGCACCTGAAAAGCATAATCTCCTCCCAACACAAGATGGATAGAACGTTGCGATTTAATATCTTTATTCAAGACAATAATCGAATTTCCGTGTTCGTCAACCTCCGTCTTTCTAAATTCTTTGTAGAATGGAGCCTGATAATAAACCCCGGTTGCGAAACGGAAAGTATAATTCTGATTGCGATTCGGCACAAAACCGATAGATGCTCTCGGACTCAAAATAAATTCGTTGTTAAAATCCCAGTAACTTCCCCTGATTCCGGCAGTTATGGAAAAAAAACCTTGCGTTGTCCTGAACTTATAAGTATCTTGAAAATAACCGGAAATTCTGTTCGACGAAATATCATTATCGGAATATAAACTCCGGAATACATTGACGGTTTCGTTATTGTACGGTAGCGAATATCCCATCGAGTCGCGGACTTCATACTCGCGCACGCGATCGCTGATAACTTCTCGCTGATAACCCAAAGCCCATTGCAAATTGTTGTAAGAATTAATGCGATGCGAACCGATATGAGAAATGTTGAATACATCCGAATGTAAATGATTGCGTGCATGTTCCTGAAAACGTCCTACACCAATCACTTCTTTTTCAGACTTTTCTTTGTCCTCACCCATGATGTTGCTTAACCAGTATTCTCCCGAAAAGTCATACGTTTCCTCTTCGATTGATTGGAAACCTGATACTTGCAAGCCTAAATTTGTGTTTTCGGTCAATGCGTATTTTAGCGTTCCCGCACCAAAAATGGTATGAAAGGCATCGCGTTCCTGACCGTCGAAATAAACCGTCAAAACTTTGCCATTAAGTCCACCGAAAGCAGTTTCCCGTGTTTGCGGAACAAAATTATAATCGTTTTGAGAGATGTTTCCCAGAAAACTCAACGACAATTTTTTTGAAAAATCGTATGTCATGTATGTTTGCAAATCGAGGAAAGTCGGGTCGTAATCGCCCGAAGTATCTAATGTTTTCAATAAACTTGTTCCTCGTTTGTAACGAAATCCGGTGATTTGAGAGAATTTTCCTGCCGTATTACCAATATAAGCGGTTCCCCCCAAAAAACTGGCGGAAACAGCACCTTCAAATTCGGTTGGTTTCTTGTAGGTTATATCCAAAACCGACGACATTTTGTCTCCATAGCGAGGCTCATAGCCTCCCAGCGAATAGTCGATTTTAGCAGTCATATCTGCGTTAATAGAACTCAATCCTTCTTGCTGACCACTTCTTATCAACAACGGACGATAAACTTCTATTCCATTGATATAAATAATATTTTCGTCGTAGCCTCCTCCTCGTGCAGAATATTGCGAGCTCAATTCACTCGCTCCTGAAAAACCGGCTTGGGTAACGAGAATCGATTCGATATTCCCGCCTCCCGGATCTGCTAACAGCCTGACTGTTCTGGGATCTAAGCTTTGAACCGTATTTGTTCTTATGCGATTTTCTCTCACTTCCACTCCGCTCAACTCAATCGCCTTGAATTTCATACTCACATTGAGAACTATATCTCCGGTTAAATTAGGAATTACCCGTTGCGTAGTATTATATCCGATAGCAGAGAAAATAATCGTAACGGAATCTTTCGGAGCTACCGACAAAGTAAACTTTCCTTGTTCGTTTGTCATAGTACTATTTGCGGAGTTTTTTTCCGTAACGAAAACTAATTCGACAGGATTTCCGTCTTCGTCTGTAACGACACCCGTAATCTTTGCCTTTTGAGCAAACAATGAGATAGAAGAAAATAAGAATAAATAAAATATAATGAGTTTGAACTTCATGTATCAACCGATTGTTATAGGTTAATTAACGGAAAAAAACGGAAAAAATTATAAAAACCACCAATAGCCAGCATATCTGCGTTATTTTTTTATTCTTTAATTCGGAACTGTTTTTAATATTTAATTACCTCTTTCAATTATTTGTTGTAATTCTTCCTTTGTTGGTAAATATAACTGATACTTCGATACAAAAAGCCTCGATGAAATATTATGAGTAGCGTACTCTCGTATCCGGCAGTTTCTCGTTTGAGGTCAATCAGTACAAAACATTTCAAGATATAATGATAAAAAACTAAGTCGATACGATGTGCGCGATTGCCAAGCATTATGCGATATTGTCTCCCTACAAAATGGGTTTCAATTTCGGTTTCACTTATTTGATAAGATTCAGAAATTTGCAGAAAATCAAGGATATACGGCTCGCGAATAATGTCGGCAGGATGTACAATCGTTTGTCCAACTCAATTGGTGCGGAACCTCCGCACTAATTGGAAATGTTTGGTAGAATTGCCTCATTCTCTTGATATTACTAAGACTGAAACCTTTTCCGTGAAACAACGAAAGGTTTTTTGATAACTGTTCAAGAAGTCGCCTACCATATTCAGCTTTTCCACTTCCACCTTGCTCGTATTCTACGATATATTGCCCTATTTTCCAATAAGTTTCTACTAAATAAGCATTAACGGTCAGTATGGCTTTTTGCTGCCCTTGCACAAAGGTTTCAGATATTTGCGAAACTAAACATTTGTAATCTGTGTTTTGGAGTTCTTTCATTTTTGGAAATTTTTATGATGCAAAGGTATATTTTTTTATGCTAATAGCAAATATTAGCATGTACATAAAAAAAGGTGCCCTCATGGAACACCTTTTTATCTCTTTTTCTATAATCAATCTAATCAATAGAATCTGATGCGTTCATCTACGATATTAGATTTTTCGCGTAGAATTTGCATTGCTTGGTATCTGAAACGATAAGCATTGGCTCCTTCTAACATCATTCTTTGTGCTTGCAAGTTAAATTCAGCATCACTTTCGTTTTTGTTTGTTACTTTCAATACGAAAACAGCATTAAGACCTTGTAAAGGACGAGTGATTGTTCCAACTTCAGTTAAAGGAGCATTAGCAGTAACAACCGGTTCTACACCGATACCGGTGATACGGTTGGTTGCAAAATTTACAAACTGAACCGATTGAACGGAACTTGACATTGCTTCTGCATATTGCTCTAACGAATCGAATTGTTTTTCTTTCAAATTAGCTATAATCTTTTCTGCTTTTTTATTATTCAAAAGTTCTCTTTTCAATATTTCGGCAACATCAGCTAATGGACGGACACCTTTTTTTTGAAATCCTGCAACAGCAGCAATGACAAATTTATTTTGACATTCGAAGATATTGTCGGAAATGGCTCCTTTTCTTTGATCATAAGCCCAACGGATTATAGGACGAACATTTTGTATAGCACCTATGGTTTGATCGTTTCTTCCAACAGGAACGTCTGAATTGACAATGAATCCTGCCTCCGGTGCAGCAGTTCTGAAAGCTTCTAATGTTTTATTTTTAGCCAAAAACTGAGCTAAACTGTTATACAAAATTTTGAATGTTTCCGAACTTGGGTTTACTGCAACCTGAACATTTGCCACTTTGTATTTAGCAACCGGAGCCGTTTTTTCTGTTATTTGAACCAAATGAGAACCGTAAGTAGAAGTGACTACAAAAATCTTTTTCAATGGTGCATTAAATACTGCGTTTTTGAATTTCTCATCAGAGGCATTCAATAAATCAGCTTCGGTCAACCAGCCCATTTCTCCGTTAAATCTTCCTTCTGTAAGTTCGGTGGCAAGTTCTGTGAAAGATTTTCCTTTGTTGATTACGTTAATCAAACTATCGGCCAAATGAGTCAATGCTTGTTCGTCTAATCGAGGTAAATCAATTCGGTTTACTTTTATAGAATCGGGAGCCGTAGTTTTATCCATCAACTTAAACAGATGGAAAGTGGAATTAACCAAAATAGGATCAGATACACTTCCAACGGAAGATTCCGATACAAAGTTTTTCATTTCAACGGGCATTCTTGATACAGACATGAATACGTCTGCAAAAGGAATATCCGAATGATCGTTAACAGCATTAATAACGTCGGTTACGTTAGTAGAAGATTCCAGCGTTAATTTAAGATTATTCAAATTGCCTTCTATCTTAGCGAAATCATATTGACTTGGAGCAATATCAACAGATATGTAGTCGATAAGAACAGCCTCACTTTGTCTGAATTGCTCTTTTCTTCTATTATATAATTTTTGTATTTCAGCTTCAGAAACAGTAACCTGATCATCAGCGATGGTAGTATACGATTGAGCAGCAAAGTCAAAATCAACACTGGTATTGCTGGCCTCAAAAGCAGCTTTTGCATCTAACGAATTGGCTACAACGGCTTTAGTAATTAAAGTGGTAAATTTGTCTTCTAATCTTTGTTGTTTAATTGCTTGTTCGATAAACAACCAATATATTCTTGCAGCTCGAACATCGGGTTGATTAGCATGATCTTCCGATTCTATAACTTGCAAGAATTGAATCAATGCATTTCTATCGAAAGTTCCGGTTTGTGGATTGCGGAACATCGGCATTTGTAGAATCATCGGGGAAATATTATCTCCCATAAGCAAGTCTTTAAGTTCTTCTCTGGAAACTGTAAATCCTACTTTTAAAGATAATTCTCCCAGCAAAATATCTCTAACCATCATTTCAAAAATCGATTCTCTGATTTGGGCGTGAGCTTCTTCGGGGAGAGAGGAATTTCCTGATAGCATTTTTTGAATTTCTTCCATTTCAGCTACTTTAGCTTGGAAGTCTTGTATGCCAATACTCTGATTGTCAACGATTAAGATTGTTTCTTTTCTTTGTTTGAAAATAGTTGAGAAAGAATTTAAACCATCTCCAAGGATAAAGGCGAGCAAAGCTAAACCTACGATTCCAACGAGTAGGCCGGCTTGATTTCTAATTTTTTGCAGGGTTGCCATTTGTCTTTATTTTAATTTATTTAATTATCGATTTAAAAATTGCGCACGAAGATACGAATATTTGCTTAATTGGAAACGTTTTTCTAAGTTTTTTTAAATTTCTTCCACTTTTAACCTGACCAATTCTATTTTTGTACTCGTTACTTTGATGATTTTAAAAGTATATTTATCAATCTTAATCGTTTCATTCAATTTCGGAAAATTTCTGTACTGATTCAGGATATATCCGGCAATGGTTACATATTCTTCCGATTCGGGTATTTCCAAATCAAATTCTTCATTAATCCGGTCGATTTCGGCTCTACCGGAAAGTATAAATTCGCCTTCGGATATTTTTTTTGTTATTTGCGACTTAGTATCGTGTTCGTCTTCAAATTCACCGAAAATTTCCTCGACTAAATCTTCTAAGGTAACAACTCCTGCCGTACCGCCAAATTCGTCAACCACGACTGCTATATTTTTTTTCTCCCGCAACATGGTTTTCATCAGCTTATTGGCAGCCATATTTTCAGGAACGATAGAGATGGTATTGATGTGTTTAGTCCAATCTTTGGGTTTCGTAAACATTTCGGATGAATGAATATATCCCACAATATTATCAATGTCTTCTTCGTAAACCAAAATCTTGGATAATCCGGTTTCGATGAAAGTCGACAATAATTCTTCGATGGGAGTATTTATCTCAAATGCAACAATTTCGGTACGCGGAACGATGCAATTCCGGAGTTTCACATTCGAAAATTCGAGTACATTTTGAAAATACCTCACTTCGGGCTCGAGTTCCGTATCATCTCCTGATTCTTCTATTGATTTTTGTATGAAACGATCCAAATCGCTTTTGTCAAAAGAACTTATCAATTTGCCTGATAATGTTTTATATTTCAGTATTCTCCGCAAAAGTCCTGCTACGGCAAGCAGAAATACGGCCAAGGGAATCAGTATGAGAATAAGCGTTAAGTTCATGGGATGCTATCGTTTTGTTCTGACATGAAAAATATACCATACGTTTTGAAAATATGATAATCTGTCAATGCAGAGTTCGATTCAAAACCTTTACCCAAAATCACCGTACCGTCTGTTTTTTCTATCCTTATGGCTTGGTCGGAATATATTTTCTGAAGTTTTTCATTCCAAAACAACTCTTGTGTTTCGAATTTTTCTTTCTCAAGGTTTATTGCTTTCACATTGCCAATCAAATGCCAAAGCGATTTTTTATCGTAATAATAAGCCGTATCGCCTTCAATACTTCCTTCGACATTGAATACCGAATCGAATTGCTCAACATAAAAGCCTTTCGGGAAATACGAATACGAACTATCGGGATGAGGATTATCAAATATGTCCCAAACTTGGGCGATCACACGATAGCGGGTGATTCCGGAGTCGGAAACCAACGAAGAAACGTTTTCCGAGTGTATCAAAGGCAATGTTTGAATATCAAGCGACACCGAATCCATCGCTGTTTTTCTTTTGGAACAAGCAGTCGAAAGGAAACACAAAATGATTACTACGAATGTAACCCTGTGTATCACTGAACTTTTCGTTGAAAAAACCACAATTCGTTAAATGTATAGCTGACTGTAAATCTTAAATACTGTTCCCTAACCAACCCGATTACATTTTCATTCGGTCTTATCTTGGTATATTCAAAAGCAAGATTAACCGCAGAACGCCTGTCTATTAATGGAAAGCCGAAACCGCAAGAAACGCTGTATTCATTGAATGGATAAGGTTTTCCATCAAATGCGGCTATGGGAGAAACATAAGAGTTAGCAAAATTTCCACCTAAGCGGTAATGTACGCGCTTGAAATAAGCTCTACTTCGGGCATCGGGAGTATATTCTCCTCCGATATTTATTTTAGTACGATCGTTGAATTGACCGGTTTCTCCTTCAAATTTAACATCCGACCATCTTTGATAAGAACAATCGATTCCGCCTAAAAATTTTTCTTCTTTTGCATACGAGAAACCAACTGCATAGGTTTCCGGTAGTTCATAACCTTCTCCTCTGGGCGGACGTGGAGTCCATCCCTGAATCACACCGGAAGAGTTATAAGAAAATTCTGCTCCGGAGAATTTACCATTTATAGATAGCTTAGGAGTATAAACAGCTCCCAGTACAACTCTTTGATCTTTTCCAAATAATCGGGTATATTGGAGACCAAAATTAAGAACCAATCCTGAGGCAGATAAAGTATCGGATTTCATTGCAGGATACGGTGCGGAGTTATTAAAAGTAACACTTTGCTGATGATAAATATTGCCAAATAGATAACCGGCATTTACACCAATCGACAGATTTTTAAAATTATAAGATAGTGCACCATAAAACTGATTCAATCCTCCTGACCCCGTATTTGTCATCATTGAGTCGGGATAGATTTCTCCGAATTTATATCCAACCTGTGTTATGGGTTTGAAACCAAGTCCCATACCAAGATTTTTAGCCAAAGGAAATTGCATTGCTATATAATCTAATCTGGCATTTGTGTTTTGCGATGTATTGATGCCGTCGTCAAACCATGAACGTTTTGCGGTAATTGCAGCATCAAACATAAAAGTCATGGAGTCGACTCTCGAAAATGAGGCCGGATTCAACGGGTTAATTATATTTCCCTCCCGAATTCCGTACCCGATTCCACCCATTGCTTTTTGAGCACCGAATGCCGGATCAGATAATTCTCCGTAACCATACAAAGAATAAGGTGAATTTGTAACGTTTTGCGCCAACAACACTGTTGAAGAGAAAGTCAATAATAAGACTGATAAACTTAGTTTAATTTTCATTTTGATAATTCAATATTTCGTTCAATCCGGTCAACACCAAGTTGCCGTCTGCAAAGGTGGAATTTTTTAATTTTGTTTCAAAATAAAATGAGTGTCCGCCTGTTAAAAAAACCAAAAGGTCGGGAAATTGCTCCTTATATTCATTTATGTACGCATCCATTTCTTTGATGATTCCTCCAACAACTCCGGCACGGATAGCTGTTTCCGTGTCATATCCGAGTTTGGGTAAATCTCCTTGTTCATCGAGCATCGGCAAATGTTTGGTATATTTATTTAACGCTTTGAACCGGATTGTCATGCCGGGAGAAATATTTCCTCCCCGGTAAACATTCGAGGCATCTAAAAAATCATAAGTAATAGCCGTCCCGGAATCGATAACCAAGATATTTTTATCTTTATGATCGCGCCAAGCACCAACAACAGCCGAAAGCCTATCTTTACCCAGTGTTTGAGGTGTTTTATAGTTAATTTGAACCGGAAGTTTCAACGTATGATCAAGCACATAAAACTTCAACAATGAAGATTCCAACAATTCCGTAACTTCAGGATTAATTTCCGCAACAGAACACAAAATCCCATAAGATGGCGAAAATTTATTTAACAACTTACGCAATTTATCCGATGTTAATGGCTTGAATATAAATGAGGCAAACAGTTTATATCCATAAAAAAATGCGACTTTTGCAGATGTATTTCCTTGATCTATTACGATGTTCACGTCAAATAAACATAAAAACGTGGCAAATATACGGGTTTTTCTCTTTTTGGTACTATATTTGCATTCCTTTTATTCAAATTTAAAGATGAATAAACAAATTAAACAAATAATAAATATTCTTTCTCCTTATTGGGGAGTTATTTATTTCATCATCTTGCTATTATTTACCCATTATTTATGGAACGGGATAGTAAAAGGGTATGAAGGTCGGGAAATTGCCATTTTTGGGGTAGATTTAACAACTCAATTTCATTCTCTATCTATTTTTACTGCCGAAACAGTACATTGGTTTATTCGCTTGTTTCCCAACACCGATGATTTTATAATTAAAGGGACGCGTCTCTATTTCGAAAATGGAGGTTTTGGCGTCAATATTATTCCGGCATGCACCGCTGTTAAACAATTTTATATTTTTATTGTCATCATAGCATTTTACAGAGGCCCTTGGAAAAAAAAGCTTTGGTATATTCCCTTGGGATGTGTAATTTTATGGGTATACAATATTATACGGATTGCATCTATCAGTTACCTCACCATTAACCATCCCGAAAGATTCGGTTTTTTGCACGAAGGCGTATTTCGATATATTTTCTATGGATTGATCTTTTTGCTTTGGGTGATTTGGGAGGAGAAATATGTAAAGAAAACTCCTGCTGCGGAATAGTCAATATTAGTTTTCTTTAGTGAAAAATATTTTATTTAGTTAGTATAATTTTGATTAATTCAAAATAAATTCGTATCTTTGTAGCAGGTGTCATGAGATACTTAGCCGTTCTACGGATCGGTGCTTGCAGGGGGAGTTAGGCTCCCTACTGTTTTTTATATAGTAGTTGTAATTTTCCTTTCTCATATAGCCACACTTCATTTATCTCGTACTTAAAGTTTTTGTCTGCCATTCTTTCCCTGATGTTTCGTAATATGAAACGTTCAGAAGATCCTTTGCTATTATTGATAATGATATGAGATGATTGCTCTGTGCCTTTCTTTATCATATGAGATATTTTCTTCTTGTTGAAGGGAGGAATAAAATTTTCAAATTCATAAAACAATCCGTCAATCTGCAAATCAGGACATTTGCGTTCGTATATTGTGCCGTTGGGCGACAGCGGAGGACAACTTGTAGGGCTATTCAGGTGGACTTTTTATCGGCTCGACTTGACAATTTTGCTCTTTGATTGACTTTTCGAGTAGACAATTAAATGTAAAAATAAACGTTTAATAGAAATATTATTAATCGTCCGATAAGGACATAAAAAAGCAGAAGTATGAAAAAGACATTGTCATTTTTAATTTTCGTATGTGTGTTATTCTTTTCTTGTCAAGAGGACAACGAGCCTATTGTTCAAGAAGTTATAATAGAAACTGAAATCAACTATAATGTGGATTTCTTTGAAAATCGTAATCCTGTTGCATATTATGGTGATACAGTTCGTTTTAGTCTTAAATATAGTGCGAATACGGAAATAACGGAAATACAGTTAATAGTTAAAGTAGAAGATACAACAAGAGAAAAGCAAATTAGAGTTTTGGACAATGTAAGTCAAAAAGATTCCTTGTATTTTGAAATACCCATAACTGAAATTGATTTCTCACAACAATTTGTCAATCCAAATTTTACTCAATTTGTTGTGAAGTTTATCAAAGATGAAAACGTTTTACATTCTGATTTTATTCAAGTCCTCATAAAACAATTGGAGGAATATAATCACCAACGATTATATAATATTTCATCTATTAGCGAATTTAGAAAAAACAAGGCTTATTCTTACGAAATGGGTTATATTTTATCTGCCATTGATTATACTCCGTCATCAAACTGCACTAATTGTACAAAAACTTCACTCAATGACAGTAGATTATTTTTAGTGAACGTACCAAACTCTGACTTTGATTTGGAAAATGACATTGCAGTAACAAAAGATTTCATACACGGTTTTTTTGTTCCACAAGAAAATAATTCATACGCAAAAATAAATGACAAGGTGAATTTTCTTCACATTCATAAACCACAAGACATACTTAATCTCTATAACAGTTCGACTAATTTTGAGACCAAATTTGAAAACATCAAAGTTGGCGACCAATTTGTTTTTAAGTATAAATTTCCTAATCCATTTATTCTAAGTGAACCGCCTTATTTTTTTAGTGATGTTTATGGAATATTTGAAATAACTCATATTGAAGATGATGGCTTAACATCGGAAAATGGAGGAACAGATGATGATTACATTGAATTTAGATTGAAAAGTTTTGGTAAAACATATAGATTTGAATGAATGAAAGATTATAAAAAGCAATGAGAAACGGAGTTACAATAAATTCTCAACAAATGCCAGCGCCCAACAAGCAGTTTGCCGCAAGTGGGGGCGCATTTCGTAGGACAATTCAGCTAAATCTGCAAGTTTTGCTCTCGTCCGAGCGGTAGTGGAAACCCCACCTGTCGGCAAGCTGCCTCTACGATTAGAGAGTTGTAGATTTCCTTGTACTCATTAGATTTAAAATGAACAGTAGGGAGTAATATTACTGTTTTATCTTCTTTTGCGAAAAAATTGGCTATGTTTATTAACGGTTTGTAATCACTTCCTTTTTTGTCAATGTTTTTCGGAATCAATACTTTGCCACCGTTTTCATATTGTTTGTGGGTTTTGTACATATTTTGGTTTTTAGTAAAATTCCCACAAAAGTAAAAAAGTTTTTGCATTGATGAAATATATTGATTCCATCAATGATTAAATTGGCAATACAAAAAATGAATATATCGTTATACCCCGAAATCGTCAAACATCAACATTTCTTCGGGAACGCCTAAATTATCCAACATGATTTTGACTGCGTTAGCCATTGGGCCGGGACCACACATGTAGTATTCAATATCTTCGGGAGATTCGTGACTTTTCAGGTAATTGTCGAAAATGACTTGATGAATAAAACCTACATGCCCTGTCCAATTATCTTCGGGACGAGGTTCGCTTAAAGCAATATTGAATTGGAAGTTCGGAAATTCACGCTCTATTTCGCGAAAATCATCTTCGTAGAAAATCTCATTTTTCGAACGTGCACCATACCAATAGGATATTTTTCTATCGTTTGTTTTTAATGTTTTGAAAAGATATAACAGATGTGAACGCAATGGAGCCATACCTGCACCACCACCGATATACAACATTTCGCGCTTGGTATCTAAAATATGGAAATCTCCGTAGGGGCCGAAGACTTTTACTTTATCTCCCGGTTTCATATTGAAAATGTAAGAAGAAACGATGCCCGGTTTGATTCCGGCTTGCCAAGTTCCGGTGGCTTTGTCGAATGGTGGAGTAGCAATACGGACATCCAACATAACAATATCTCCTTCGGCCGGATAGTTGGCCATGGAATAAGCGCGGGAAGTAATCTCGTCGTTTTTGCAAGTCAAATCCCACATCTTGAAAGTATCCCATTCCAATTGGAAACGGTCGGGGTCGCCTTCTTCCGGACAACCTTTTATATCAAATTCCGTGAATTTCAAATCATATTTCGGAACTTCTATCTGAATGTAAGAACCCGGTTTGAAGTTCAAAAATTCTCCTTCGGGCAACTTAACGACAAATTCTTTGATAAATGAGGCGACATTGTAGTTGGAAACCACCTCACACATCCATTCTTTTACACCGAAAACTTCTTCAGGAACTTGGATTTTCAGGTCTTCTCTCACCTTGGCCTGACAACCCAAACGCCAATGTTCTTTGATTTGTTTACGGCTAAAGAAACCGATTTCAGTAGGTAGGATTTCCCCTCCACCTTCTAAGACCTGACAACGGCACTGGCCGCAAGTGCCTCCGCCTCCGCAAGCACTTGAAAGAAATATCCCGTTGGTTTGCAAAGCATTTAAGATTGTTACTCCCATGGATGCAGAAATATGTTTTTCGTCGTTGACGATTATTTTTGCATTACCTGAAGGCATCAGTTTGGATTTTGCAACCAATAATATGACTACCAGCAGCAATATTAAAACAAGGAAAACGACTATACTTGCGATGATTGTTAAATTTCCCATATTCTTATATCTTTATTCCGGCAAAACTCATGAATCCTATACCCATTAATGCAGTGACGATAAATGCGATACCCAATCCTTTCAATGGTTTGGGAATATCCGAATATTCCAATTTTTCTCTGATCGCGGCCATACCTACAATCGCCAACAACCAACCGATTCCGGAACTGAAAGCATAAACTGTAGCCACTCCAACATTAGGGAAATTTTTTTGTTCCATAAACAAGGAACCTCCCAAAATAGCGCAGTTTACGGCAATCAAGGGTAAGAAAATACCCAATGAGGCATGTAGCGGAGGACTGTATTTTTCTATCACCATTTCGACCAATTGAGTGAAAGATGCGATAACTGCAATGAAAATAATCAACCCTAAAAAGCTGAGGTCTACATCTTTAAATCGCGGACTCAGCCATTCCAACGCTCCAGCTTTCAATACTTTGCTCTCTAATAAATAGTTGATTGGCAAAGTTACCGTGAGAACAAAAACTACAGCAATGCCCAGTCCGAGTGCCGTTTTTACGTTCTTTGATACAGCGAGAAAAGAACACATTCCAAGAAAGTAGGCAAATATCATATTTTCTACAAAAATGGAGCGGACGAAGGTATTTAGTATTTCATGCATAATTTATTTCTCCTGTAAGTCTTTATTTCTTATTCTCTGTACCCAAATAACACATGCCACGAGTATCAACGCCATCGGAGGAAGAATCATCAACCCATTATTAGCATATCCTAATTCGTAAAAAGATTCGGGGACAACCTGATAACCCAACAGTGTGCCTGAACCCAACAATTCGCGAAAAAAACCGACGATTATGAGGATAATTCCATAACCCAACCCGTTGCCGATTCCGTCTAAAAATGCCGGCCAAGGTTTGTTTGCGAGGGCGAATGCCTCCAAGCGTCCCATCAAGATACAATTAGCAACAATTAATCCGATGAAGACTGATAATTGTCTGTAAATATCGAAGGCGTATGCTTTCAATATTTCGCTTACAATCGTCACCAATGCGGCCAGTACAACCAATTGTACGATAATCCGAATGCGGTTGGGAATGGTATTTCTTAGCAAAGAAATGATTACGTTTCCCAATGCAACGACTACGGTAACTGAAATAGCCATAACGATGGCAGGCGCTAATTTGCTGGTTACTGCCAAGGCAGAACAAATTCCCAATACCTGCACAGTAATAGGATTGTTCTTAGCCAGTGGGCCTAATAATATCGTTTTATTTTTCTCTGAAAGTTTCATGGTTTTGCAAAAAATTATTGTAAGCACCAATGCTTGTTAGCAACATATTATGTACTCCCTGACTGGTAATCGTTCCTCCGGAAATGCCATCGACATAATCTTGTCCGATAGCCGACCTTCCGGGATGCACAATCGCAATGGAAACAAATTTTCCATCTTCGTTATTAATGCGCTTGCCGATAAATTCGCGGCCAAAAGCCGGAGTATTAATTTCAGCACCCAATCCCGGAGTTTCTCCCGAATGCTCGAAATCGGCTCCAAATACGGTGTTTCTATCTTCGCGAAGGGATATATATCCCCAAATCGGCCCCCATAGTCCGGAACCTCTTAATGCCAAGATGTATTTTCTTTCTCTGTTGATTGTGGCTATAAATACCGGAAATCTACGTTCTGCTTCGGGTTTTCGGAATTCGTTGGCCAGTTCGATTTCAAAAGCATTACCTTCTATTACATTACCGTTGGCATCGATTACAAATGAATCTGTTATCAGTCGATTAAATTCGGATTCGGCTTGTGCGTTGGTAACAAATACATTAATCGACCGGAGTATTTGCCGCATTTTATCCACAGCCTCGTTTTGTTGTTGCCTTTTTTGCAGTACCTGAGAGGTGAATGCCAGCAAAAACGCAACCACAACAACCATTACGGAGGCGTAAATTATGGTGTAAGTATTACTTTCTCTGTTCATTTCTTTTCAAACGTTTCTTAATATTCGCCTCCACAACATAGTGGTCGATCAGTGGCGCGAATGAGTTCATTAACAAAATAGACAACATCATTCCTTCGGGATAACCGGGGTTGAGTACGCGAATCAGTATGGCGAATAAGCCCACTAAAAAACCGAAGATGTATTTTCCGGTTTCTGTTCGGGCAGAAGTTACGGGGTCGGTAGCCATGAAAACGGCTCCGAATGCAAATCCGCCTAACAGCATGTGTTCGATGGGTGTAACCAGCATAACCGGAGTTGTGCCAATCAGATTGAAGATTGACGACATGAGTATTCCTCCGGCAAATACAGAAATCATTGTTTTCCAACTGGCAACACCTGTGAAAAGTAAAATACATGCGCCCAACAAAATGGCTAATTTAGAAGTTTCTCCGATGGAGCCGGGAATAAATCCGAGGAACATATCCCATAAATCCAAGGGATTTCCCAACGTATCGGTCATCGGGATTTTATCTGTGGCAGTTGTAATCTGACCCAATGGCGTTGCACCGGAAAAAGCATCGACTATTTGTCCGCCTCCCAAGCCGAAAGTATCGCCTGTTCTCACAAATACTTTGTCGCCCGAAATCTTTGAGGGATAAGCAAAAAATAGGAATGCACGGGCAATCAGGGCAACATTCCAAATGTTATATCCGGTTCCTCCGAAAATTTCTTTGGCGAAAACGACAGCAAAAGCGGTGGCTACGGCAATCATCCAAAGCGGAGTGTCGACCGGAACAATTAATGGGATTAACATTCCGGAAACGAGAAAACCTTCCTGTATTTCGTGGCCTTTGTATTGGGCAATGATAAATTCGATTCCCAATCCTACGCCATAAGAAACAATGATAATGGGCAATATGGCTAAAAAACCAAATAGGAAAGTTATCCAAAATCCGGGATTTTCTCCGATAGCCAAATAATGTTGATAGCCGGTATTGTACATTCCGAACAGCAATGCAGGAATCAAAGCGATAATAACGATGGTCATTGTTCGTTTGGAATCCGCTGCATCATGGATATGTACGCCTGTTTTTGACGTTTTGTTTGGAACGAAAAGGAAGGTCTCAATTCCTTCAAAAACAGAATGAAACATTGAGAATTTTCCTCCCTGCTCAAAATTGGGTTTGACTTTATCCAAGTATTTTCTTAAAGACTTCATTCTTTGCTCTTTATTTTTCACTCTTCACTCTTCACTAATTTATCCAATCCTTTTCTCACAATGCTTTGAATTTCGATTTTCGAAGTATCGACAAATTCGCAGAGGGCAAAATCTTCGGGAGCCACTTCGTAGATTCCCAGACTTTCCATTTTATCAATATTAAAAGCGATAATGGCTTTGAGCAAGTATTCCGGATAAATATCCATCGGAAAAACTTTGTCGTATTCGTTCGACATAATCATGGCGCGTTTTCCGCCTTTGATACGTGCATCGATTGCATATTCTTTTTTCCGGAAAGCGTTTAGCAACCAAGTGAAATAAGTGTGACTGACCGAAAATTTGTTGAATCCGGGAGCAATCCAACCCAAAAACTCGTTGGTTTCTTTGCCTTCGGGAATAACTGTAATTTGATTGTCGTAGAATCCTAAATATCCGTTTTCGGGAATTTGTTTTCCGGTCAAGACATTGCCGCTGATATAGCGTAACTCTTTTCCGGTGGTTGTTTTTCCCTGAAATATGCTGCTTAAATTGGCTCCGATAATTGTTTGATAATAACCTGTTTCTGTTATTTCCGAACCGGTCAGGGCGACCAAACGTGTAAAATCTGCAATACCTTTATTAAATAATCTTCCGATAAAGGGGATGTCGGCATAATTAACCGTCCAAACGATTTCTCCTTTATTAACCGGTTTGATATGATTGATTTGTATGCCAACATTTCCGGCCGGATGCGGGCCTTCGAAAGCGATAACTTCCACATTTTTCGCCTCTTTCAGGCAAGAAACATTACAATCGCTTTTAATACTCAGGTATACTTTTCCGGAAGTAAGCTTTGTTAAAACATCTAATCCTATTTGGAAATCCTGTTCTTGCTCTTTCAAAACGATTTCTGTTTCAGGAGCCAAAGGCGCTGAGTCAAATCCGGTTACGAAAATATCTCTCGGAGTATCTTGCGGATTCGCAATAATATCATAAGGACGTTGTTTGATGAAAGGCAACATTCCTCCTGCAGAAAGTTTCTCTTTGATTTCGGCAATGGAAAGTTTCGATATATCGGATTTTCCGAAGTCGATGTATTGAATTTCCGTATCGGCAAGTATATCGATGCTCAACAGTTTTCTTTTCTCACCACGATTGATAGCCGTGATTTTTCCGCTGACAGGAGCAACGATTTTTATTTCCGGATGATTTTTATCGTATAAAGTGACGGTTCCGGCTTTTACCTTATCATCTACTTTAACAGCAACTTTAGGAGTAATTCCGATGAAATCGTCGGGAATGATTGAATAGCTATCCGGTCGCAGGTTTCCCAGCATGCGATTGGATGCTTTTCCTTTCAAGTTGATGTCCAAGCCTTTCTTTATTTTGATTATTTTGCCCATATTCAGACTTATGTTGACTTTCTGTCTTAAAAGATATTTGGATGCAAAATTACATCAAAAAACGTGAAAAATAAAGCAACTCACACAGTAATATAGTTAAAATTGGTAAAAAAGAAGAAGAAGGGTACCATATTTGTAAGAATTTAGATGTATAAAATTATATAATTATGAAACGATTTATTTTTATTATAGTTGTGTTGGCACTGTTATCTATGCCGGCATTTTCCCAACAGACGACTCAGGGAACTGACTTTTATATATCTTATGCAGATATTTCAACAGGGAGTCCTTTTTCACAAATTAAGATTGTAACTTCCAAACCGACAAATGCCAGATTTGTATTCAGTGGCAATACAGGGTTGAATTTTTCAGTATTTATTCCCGCGGGAACAGTTTACACACGTCAGTTTACGCCTACGGAACGGACGGCGATTTTGGCAACCACCACTGTTGGAAACAGGTCTGTGGAAGTTCATGCGGATAATCCGGTGTCGATTTATGTTATCAATGCTACGTCGAACAACGGAGATGCAACGCTTATACTGCCTACTAACGCTTGGGGGACCGAGTATTATCATATAGCCCGTAATCCCTCTGCCAGCAACAGACCCGACAAGTATGTTATTGTTGCTGCGGAAAACGGTACGGTTGTTTATCGAAACGGAGGTTCGCCGGTAACATTAAATGCAGGACAATCGGTGGTGTATCAATTTTCAGGTACGGCTGATAATACAGGTGTGCATATTACTTCCAATAATCCCATTGCTTATTTTATATCCACTGAACAAGTACAGGGAACAAGCGGTACAGGTATGCTATATGAGCAACTGCCGCCTGTAAATCTTTGGGGAAGGAATTTTATGGTACCTGTTGCTCAGACAAGTGAAAATGTTCGGGTGCTTGCCTCTCAAGATGAAACGATTGTTACTTATTGGTATGGCACAACAGCTCAGACTTTCACTTTGAATGCAGGACAGTATCGCGACTTGATTTCGAGCACTGCCAATCGAGGCGTTTATATCGAATCCGACCGTCCTGTGGCTGTTGCTTCTTATTTGGCTCCCTATCCTTCATTGGCATGGATTGCGCCTATACAGCAAACGATACAGTCGATATTGGTAGCGCCCTTTAGCGGATTGACCAATCTTCCCAACCATTATGGAATGTTGGTAACGCCTACACAACACAGGGATTTAACAAGAATGGCAGTAGGTTCAGGGGCATCTGCTCCATTAAGCGGAGGTACTTGGGTTACCGGTGCCGGTAATGGCAATTATTCATACTATATTGTGCCGTTAACCAACGCTACAAGCAGTTATACTTTTACTAACCCTTACGGACTGCTCGCATGGGTTTATGGTATCGGATCTAACTCGTCTTATTTCTATTTGGGTGGTAGTGGTACGCGTAGTTTGGATATTGCATTTTATGCTAACAATATCCATAATCAGGATTTGGTTTTTGAAGTTTTCGACTCTACGAACAATATAAATTTCCAAGCGGCAATAGAAGGAATTTTAAGCGGTAATGAAGGAAATATAAAATGGTTTATCAATGATGTGGAAGAAGTAGCCGCCCGCGACCTGATGAATTGGAGTAGACACATGCCCAATGGTGTGTATCACATAAGAATGGAAGTCGAACTTCTTTCTTCGAATGGAGGAACAACTGTCAGAATGGCAGAAGGTTCTTTTATAATCGGTTTCTTTCCCGAAGTTCCCGTAGTACATGTGCGGACTTGGACAGGTAATATCGACCAAGACTGGAACAATCCGGGAAACTGGAAAGACGAAGAAGGGAATACTTCGACGATAATGCCCGATATATATTCAAAGGTGTATATTCCCGGTGGTACCGTGCGCTATCCTTCGTTAGAAGAAGGCTCGACCACACGTACTCCGTATGCGAATGGTCGTCCGGATGGCGAACCGACTTGTGATGAGGTTTATCTCCACTTTGGAAGCGAAATCGCACAGCAACATTATTTGGAATATAACAAGGCGCATATCGAATTAACCCTTAACGGCAACCGTTGGTATATGATTTCTGCTCCGTTGTATAGCATGTTCCCGGGCGATTTCTACAAAACAAATCCTAATCCGATTGAAGATGGATTGATTGTGTACACACGATTGTTTGCCCGTGATAATCCGCAAACCGGACAATCCGATACCGAACCGACCGGAGGATGGACAGGCGTTTTCAATACTCCTGATGTTGCAATGCCCGCAGGTTTTGGATTTTCAGTATGGTTAGATGATGGTACCGATATTGGAGTGCACGAGCCTACAAGCATTTGGCTGCCGAAACATGATGACAGATATTACATGTATACATACTCCGGTGTTCCTTACGATGTAGTTTATTTGGATAGAAACAACGAACATCGCTTTGTTTACGAAACATCGGGTTGGGATAAAAATACGGGAATCGTATCTCTCGAAGTGAAAGCATCCGCAGAAGGTATGTCTGCCATTGTTGGAAACCCGTTTATGGCGCACTGGAATTTTGATGAGTTTTATGCAGAAAATAGCAATAAAATAGCCCAAGAATATAAGTTGTTGTTGCCGGGAGATGGCGCTTTTACAACACACACTCCTGATGTCACCAATGGATTGACAAACTTAATATCGCCCATGCAGTCGATTTTGGTTACATCAGTAGCGCCATTCTCCGGCTTAACGACAAATGCCGCATCGACCGAAACGAATCCGGGAGTTACGTTGAAAAGTGCCAACAACAACCCAAATCTTTCGGTGTTGACAATTGTTGCCACTAAAGGAGAAAGGCAAAACCGAGCATCCATTGTGTTCGACGAATCGGCAAGTAATGATTATATACTGGGAGAAGACAGCTATAAACTTTTTGAGAGAAATACGAGAGAACCGGTAGTTGTTTATACCCGTTCATCAGATGGAATTGCTTTGGATATTAACCGTTTCGGAGATTCCAAACAAATGATTCCGATTGGAATACGAACTTCGCAAACAGGAAACATCAGTTTGCAATTTGAAGGACTCGAAAACTTTATGTCAAAGTACGATTTATCTCTGATTGATGCTAAAGAAGGCATGGAGATTAATTTGAAAGAAGTATCTACATACAATTTCGAGAAAACGACTTCAGATTTATTTCTGGATGGAAGGTTTTATCTCTCGTTTAAGAAGACAAGCACCGGAATTCTGACACCGGAACCGGATGTAATCTCTATTTTCACGGCCGGTAATCAATTACAGGTAATTTCCGGAAATACAGATATAAAAGAAGTTCAAGTAATTGATATGCAAGGAAGAATGGTATACAAAGCGTCTAATATTGGAGGTTCAGCGTATACGCAAACTTTAGAAAGTGGACAAATGTATATCATCAGAGCATTGACAGGGCAAGGAATGATTGCGAAGAAAGTAATTACAAATCAATAAATTACAAATAAAATGAAACTAAATATCAAAATAAAATATCCGATTGTAGTAGTAGCGATTTTATTTATAATTGCTACTTTCCGGGGAATTGAGGCAAAAGCCCAATGGGAATGGGATAATACTTTGCCGAGTGAGAAATCGACTTATTGTAGCATATCGGTGCCCCGTGCCGCTCCTCCGGGAGAAGAATCCGGAGATGGACAAAAATTGGGAGAAGGACCGGTACCGATAAGTGACGGAATTTGGATATTGGGAGGATTAGTTGCAACTTACAGTATCGTTCGTTGTGTGAAATTAAAAAGAAAAAAGGCGAGGGCTCTTTTATATAAAAAATAACCCTCGCCAAAGCGAGGTTAAGCGTTATTTGAACAAATTTGAACCACATAGTCTACATAAAAAATACATATTTATTGTACCTATGTGGTTCAAAATATTTAAATATATTTTTTCATCATCTAACAACTTTATGTTTCCGAAAAAATAATAAAACAAGACATATTACCATTATGACAAAAGAGATTATTGACAGCAATAGAATAATGTCTCCCGTTTGTTTCCATGCATTCAGTTTTAATAAAACACCAAACACACCAAAGACAATACTGCAAACTAATGATATTACAACATTTCTTTTCATTTGTTTTTGAATTTATAAGTTATAGAATTATAGTTACTAATTCGCTATTCCTCCTCTATCGAATACTGTTTCGTTTGGTTTTTCTTTATTTTAGAGTACACCAAACTGCAGCCGTAATAGCATATTTCGATGTTTCTTTCAATGTTCCTGTACCATCTTGTGTTGCATCTATATTTAGTAAAAATGACTCTCCGGAAAATCGTTTTATGTTTAAGTTAACGTGAGTTCGATATAAGAATCAAGTCCTCACGGGCTAAATAAGAGCGTTAAGCTCAATTATGTAAAATCAATGTTATATTTTTATTCCATTCAAAAATGTTTTTAATTAATAACGACAAAAGTACGATTTTTAATGACATAATACAAAAAATTGCCCGAAAAGTGGTAATCATTTGAAATATGTTGTAATTTTGTAATTTGACAAAAAAATGAAATCCAATGGAAAGCAGAGCAATAGATAAGGCAACAAGCGATAAGATAAGTTTTATCAGCTACATTATTCCCAAATTTGCAGCCGACTACAAAATGGGAACGCAACAAGCATATCAGTATTTGAAACAATACGGAGGCTTAGCTTTTTTAATGGAACATTGGTGGGCATTGCACACCGACAATGACATTTGGGCAGTACACGATATTTACCAAATCTGTCGTAATAATGGAGGGTTGCGCTAATGAAAGTTTATCACGGAAGTTATATCAAAATCAATCAAATAGATTTGACGAAATGCCGCCCCAACAGAGATTTTGGACGTGGATTCTATGTTACAAAATTTGAGCATCACGCTCAGAATTGGTCGGTTGTTATCGATCGCAAGCATAACACGCAAGGCGTGGTTTCTGAATTCGAGTATATTGAAAGCGGTTTTGTTCGCAATATTTGTAAAATCAAACAATTTGAAGATTACAACGAAGAGTGGTTAGATTTTGTAGTAATGAACAGAAATGTAAACAGCCCCGAACCTGCACACGATTACGATATTGTAGAAGGACCTGTGGCGGACGACAAAGTGCAAAACCGCATAGAAGAATATCTGACAGGAAAAGTATCTAAAACTGATTTTTTGGAAGAGTTAAAATATCACGAAACAACGCATCAAATCTGTTTTTGTACGCTTAATTCGTTGCAGACACTTAACTGTGGTTTTGGCGTTGGAGATAACAGATATATGGTGGATATTTCCGAGCCGATTATTGAAAATTTAATGCTTGATTTCAATGTTAATGAAGAAAAAGCTACCGATATGTTTTATACCTCAAATACTTTTTCTCAATTTGCCGATGAAACTTCTGAACTTCACAAAAAAACGTGGCAAGAAATATATAAACTCCTAAAAGACGAATTAAAAAATGCCGTCGCATAACGGGGGCACATCTATCTCAATATCAAACTGTTGTAATTTCTCCGGTAAGAGAACAAAGCATGTGGTCTTTCACTTCTTTAATACTCATGCTCTGTCCGAACAGATACATCAATTTGGTAACGGCTGCCTCGGTAGTTACATCATACCCCGAAATAACTCCGATTTCAGATAAAATACGGCCTGTTTGATAGCGTTCTATTTCAACTGCTCCGGAAAGGCATTGAGTAACATCTACGACCACAATTCCTCTGTCGATGGCATCTTTTATTATATGAAGAAACCAATCCAAATCAGGTGCATTGCCGCTTCCGTATGTTTCTAATATAACACCTTTCAGACTGGGAATATTGAAAACAGCCTCGACCACATCTTTTGAAATACCCGGAAACAGTTTCAAAATCATCACGTTAGAGTCTAACGAATAATGAAAGCGAACCGGTTTGCGCGTGGCCGGATAGTGTATCAGATGAGATTCATATTTGATGTGAACTCCGGCCTCCGCTAAAGGTGGATAATTATACGAATGAAATGCCTCGAAGTTTTCTGCATTGACTTTAGTGGTGCGGTTTCCTCTCAATAAATAATCCTGAAAAAAGATGCAAACTTCGGGAACGATGGCTTTGCCGTAAGGATCTTTATCTACAGCAATTTCGAGTGCTGTAATCAGATTTTCTTTTCCATCGGTTCTCATTTTTCCAATAGGAAGTTGAGAGCCGGTAAGGATAACCGGTTTATCCAGATTTTCGAGCATAAAACTTAGTGCAGAGGCCGAGTATGCCATGGTATCTGTCCCGTGTAAAATAACAAATCCATCGTATTTATCGTAATGCTCTTGTATGATTCCGACCAATTTTTGCCATTCCAAAGGCCCCATGTTCGACGAATCGATAGGCGGATTGAATTCCAATGTGTCGATGGTAAATTTGAATCGTTTGAGTTCCGGAACATTGTCTTTCAACTGTTTGAAATTAAAAGACTCCAAAGATCCGGTCTCGGGGTTTTCTATCATTCCGATAGTTCCACCGGTGTATATTAAAAGAACAGAAGCATTGTTGTCTATCATACTTTCATGAAATAAAATTTATTGAATACAAATATAGAAGACTAAAATAATGATTTTAATTTTCAATAAAGCATCCCGAAAAGCCACAGCGGAATTTTATTAGCATAGCCATATTCTATATTATCTAATGCTAAATAAGCATTTTCCAAGCCGACAATTTGTTCGTGTCCTTTATTTTTTCCTCCTACTTCAAAGGTATATTTATCGTCGAATGTAAAATCGGCTTTTTTCGAGGACGTTACCTTGCCGACAGCTTTCAATTGATTAAAAAGAAATGTTTCTCTCAAATTGCCGATGTTGGGTTTTTCAGTTTCCAAAGCATACACTAAGTTGGTGTTGTTTAGATAGATTTTTTCGGGTTTTGTCAAAGTTCTAAATCCCGAAACATCCTGTTGTAACAGATTTAATAATTGTGCTTTTTCCAAAAATGTAAGATAATTGAGTAAGCTTTTTCTACTTATCTCAATTATTTCTGCTAAATCCTTGATATTGGGCGTAAAAGGAACTCTTTGTGCAACGACATAAAGCAGTTGTTTGATTTTCTTAATTGTATGAATTTCAATATTTTCAATCGCAGGTAAATCTGTTTCTAAAATTACATTGATGGTATGCAAGAGTTTTTCGGCATACATTTCGCTGTCTTCCTTGTAATATGGATAAAAACCTTCTTGCAAATATTGCTGAAACATCGGTATTGGTTTAATTTTTTCATTAACCTGTCCGGCAAATTCTAAGTGATTTTCAAGCAATTCAGGCAGTTTTATTACAGGAAATTCCAATCCTTTTTCGAGTAGAATAAACTCTCTGAAAGACATTCCATTAAGTGTGTAATGAATTGCCCGCCGACTTAAATCGGCATTGCCTTTATAAATTTCGAGCATTGACGAGCCTGTAAATACAACTTTCAAATCTCTGAAACTGTCGTAAATATTTTTGATTTCCTGCGACCAGTTTCCATATTTATGTACTTCGTCGATAAACAAGTATTTTCCACCCATTTTATCGAAATCACTTGCCAAATCGAAAAGCCGGTTACTCGAAAACCAAATATTGTCCAAACTGACATACAGAGCTTCTTTGGGCATATTGCCAAACTGCTTTTTTATGTATTGCAGAATCATTGTGGTTTTGCCGGCTCCTCTTGCTCCGGTAATGGCAATCAGTCTATTCTGCCACCTGATTTTGGGGTGCAGATACCGAATAAAATCGGTGTCTGTTCTACTCAAAAGCTGATAAAATATTTTAAATAAACCTTCCATTTTTACAATTGTTTTCTACGTTGCAAATATAGAGTGTTTTTTTGAAGTAACAAAATGTTATTAAAAGTGTTTCTTGTAAGTAACACTTTTTCTCGTATAAACAAATATTACTCTTGGAATGGTTGGTTCTACCGATGAAAAGAGTACTGAAAGAATTTGTGTTACCTCCCCCAAATACGGAAATTACCTGTAACATGAAGTAAAGAAAGCATGTATAGTGTTCCGTCATAGTAACGATAAAAACCTTCGGGAATAGAAAGGTTCCAAAATTCCTGAACGAAAGGAGTAGATAATTCCTTGTTGTCTATAGCAAAACAACCTACGGCATTGCAAGCAATCAAGCCGGCAGAATGATCACCGTTCGGCTTTGTACCATCCCAATTATAATGTGCTACATATTTAGGCCCCTGACTTTTAAAGAATGTGAGCAATCGGGTCATTGTCTCTTGTTGTCTTACCGCATCTTTTTTAAACCAATGATAATCCATACCTATATTCATTGCACACCGCCAAGCATCTAATTGAAAACGGTCGCTGGGTGGATTAAACCAAGCCTTGTGTGGCGTTCCGTCGAAATTACTGTAATCGGCAAAAAGTCCTGTCGTTTTATGAGAGGCATTATACAGTAAATCACGCGCTGCCGCCGGAGTCGTTGCCCAAAAATCAGAATTGGTATCACTCCATTGCGCCCAAAGTTCAAAGAAAGCAGGCAAATTGTATGAAGGGTCTGTAAAGGTGCGACCACCTGCATCGGGAACGAAAACGACTAATTTTGTTTCCGAATCAAACATGTTATAAGCGTTACCGGTTCCATCTTTGGAAAGTATTTTTTCGAGAATATATTGCGCCTCGGCTTTGTAATTGTAGATTCCCTCACCGTCGCCCCAACGATTCGATGCGAAAAGAAGTGATGAGATAAAGTAAATCTCGCCATCGGGAGCTGCTGAAGTTGTGTCGCCTCCTATCTTTTCGCCTGTTTCTTTACATTGCCAAGCAAAATAACCGGAAAAAGGATTCGATTCCGGAAACTGCATATTGGTTTTCGCCCATTTCCATAACTTATCAAATTCGGCTTTTTTATCTAACTGAACGCAAATCATCATTCCATAAGACATCCCTTCGGAACGAACATCATCGTTGCACACATCTTTCATATATGCCATATCGTTATCAACTTCATAATAAAGCCGTTGATTGTCGTTATCACCATAAAACAGTTGTCGAAAAGCATTGTCTACTTTCGCATTAATCTCCTCGTCGCTTTTGCCGAGTATTTCTTTGAAAAGATTGCGGTAAACACCGGTGTAAAATGCACCTTCTTTTGTGTCGTTTGTATTTTTTGCTTTAATGGAACAAGAGCTTAGCACTGTTCCAACTAATAAAATGAATGTAAGAGAAAGATTCTTCTTCATGATAAAAAAATTATTATTATTACGATACAAAGATAGTGGCACTCAATAAAATTGTAACGCGAAGATAATGATTTTTTCGAGATATTCAAAATAAAATCAAACGGGATCTACGTCATACTGCAACACGACATATTTAAAAGAAGGATTATTTAATAGTGCGGTTTTCTTTTCTTCCAAAATTTTTCGCAGTGTAGATAAAGATGCTGAATTTTCTATTTTCAGAAAAATTCTTCTCAAATGTTGCATTTGTATTTTACCGATTACAGGCTTATCAGGGCCAAGAACCCTGTCGCTCAACACGGTTCTCAAATCGGCAGCTAAGGCGAAAGCAGCAGTTTCTACTAATTGTTCCGATTTGTGTTTCAACGTAATTTCAATGATGCGGTAGAGTGGGGGATAGCGGAACAATTGCCGCTCCTCCATTTGGGCATCATACATTGTTTGGTAGTAGTTTTTCAATACAGCTTGGATGATAAGGTGTTCGGGATGAGAGGTTTGTAAAATGACTTCTCCTCTTTTTTGTCTTCTCCCTGCTCTTCCGGCTACTTGCGCCATCAGTTGATAAGCGCGTTCGTGTGCTCTGAAATCAGGAAAATTCATCATGCTGTCGGCACTCAATATTCCCACTAAACTTACATTTCCGAAATCCAATCCTTTGGAAATCATTTGTGTGCCGATAAGTATCTGCGTTTCCCCTTTTTCGAAATCACTGATAATATCCTCAAATGTATCTTTTTTTCGGGTAGTGTCGGTGTCCATTCGGGCAACTTTGGTTTCCGGAAATAACTTTTTGATTTCTTCTTCCACTTTTTCCGTGCCGAATCCTCTTTCGCGGATTTCTTCGTTGCTACATTCGGGACAAACGGCCTGTAATCCGTAAGTGGTTCCGCAGTAATGGCAAATCAGTTGGTTGTATTTTTTGTGGTAAGTCAGTCCGACATCACAATATTTGCATTTGGGCATCCAGTCGCAGATTTTGCAGTAAATCATGGGTGCAAATCCCCTGCGGTTTTGAAAAAGAATGATTTGTTCGTTATTATCCAATGCCGATTGCATCTTTTCAATCAACAAAGGAGAAAACAGGCCTTTCATACGTTTTTTCCTCTTCAACTCCTTGATGTCTACAACTGTTATTTCGGGGAGTTCGGTATCTTCAAATCTTTTTTCGAGGTTCACATAACCATATTTTCCGGTTTGGGCATTATGAAATGACTCTAAAGAAGGTGTGGCGCTTCCCAATAACGTTTTGGCTCCGTGCATATTGGCTAAAACGATGGCTGCATTACGCGCATGGTAACGCGGAGCGGGGTCTTGTTGTTTATAACTTGTTTCGTGTTCTTCGTCGACAATCACCAATCCCAAATCCCTGAACGGTAAAAATATCGAAGAACGTACCCCTAAAATGATTTGATAACCATCGTCGTTAAGTAAATTGTTCCAGATTTCAACCCGTTCGTTATTGCTGATTTTCGAATGATAAACTCCGACTTTATCTCCGAAAACTTGTATTAAGCGAGTTGTAATTTGTGAAGTCAAAGCAATTTCAGGCAGCAAGAATAATGCTTGCCGGTTTAATTTCAACACTTCATTAATCAGATGTATATAAATTTCCGTTTTCCCGGAAGAAGTAACTCCATGCAACAAGCAAACATCTTTTTCTCTGAAATTTCGGACGATTTCTCCATACGCCTGTTGTTGTAAATGGTTCAGTTGGTTTAACGGTTGCAATTCGTGAAAATAGGTTTTCAACCGGCTGATTTCTTTTTCGTAACAAGATAGAATTCCTTTTTCGATTAATCCGTTCAAGGCAGTATCGTTCAGTCCGCTTTTTTCCAACAGTTCTTTTTTGGAAATTTCTTTACATTCTTTATTTAAAAATGCTTGAGAATATTCGAGATAAGCAAGCAGCAATTTTTCTTGTTTGGTAGCCCTTTTCAGTGAATCAAAGGCTTTCGATAAGTTATCTTCTTCCAAATACAAAGATGTTAAGTTGACGAATGTTTCTTTTTTTTGGATGTATTTAGATGAACTTTCGGTTCTGAATCCGGCCGGGAGTACGGCTTTGTATACTTCTCCCTGTTTGCAAATGTAGTATTGCGACAGCCATTCCCAGAAACGAAGTTGAGGTCTTCGCAAAATCGATTGACTTTCTATTGCTAAGATGGATTTGATTTCAAAATCCGAAACGGGAGGTATTTGATGGATAAAAGCAATTATACCCGAATAATGTTTATTTTTTCCGAATTCGACTAACACTAAACAACCCGGAGAAATACTGTTTTGCATTTCCACAGGAACCGAATAAGTATATGTATCGGATAAAGGAACCGGAAGGATAACTTCAATAAACAACGGATTTCCCATTAATCGCTTAAAAACAAAGATTCCTCACTACGTTCGGAATGACGCTATCCCCCTTTGGAGTGGGCAGGGGAAGGTGTCATTCCGAACGTAGTGAGGAATCTCCAAATTTATTTAGAAAAAGTAAGCGGCGGTGATTGACCAAACGCGAGGTTTTCCACCAAGCTTTCCAACTCCCTCCATCGCACCCAAAGGAGTATCAAACTTCAAGGAACCAAAGTCTTCAGTTATACCCAATTGATAATTGACACCTACTTGCAATTTACTAAGAAGTTCTACGCCTAATCCGAAATTCCAACCAAATTTGAAAGATTTTGACTCTAACGAAGCTACAGCACCGTCGATATCGAGTTTGCCATCATTAAACAAGTTTATTCCGGCGTATGGACCTGTAGTTGCATAAGCACCTGCAAGACCCATTAAACTTAACTTATATTTCAAATTAACAGGGAGTAAAAAATCGCCATTTTTTATGGTTCCATAATCAGGTGTCGTAAATCCTGTTTGAGAATACAAAAGAGCAGCATCCATTCCAATCCCAACAATGGGAACTGTAAACTCTACCATAGGACCGACTTGAAAACCAGTGTAGTTACTTGGATCGAGGTTACTTTCCAAGTCGCCAAAAGACACACTTGATAAGTTAACACCGGCTTTTAACCCCAATTTTAATTGTGCTTGCGCAGATAATGCAGTAAATAATACGGCAATTACCGTAAATACTAAATACTTTTTCATAAAATTAATTGTTTAAAAATTCATCTATAATATTGTTGTTTAAATATTTTTCGAATCCGCTTTCCTTGAGTATTTCTATCGTTTTCGGAACATCTTCCGAATCGACCATCAATCGGGTATCTACACCCGGAGCAATAACACTGTTACTCAGAAAATACTTGATATTTTCTTTTTGTAAGATACTTTCTAACACATAAGCTTCATCCGGCAATGTGAATGACGCAACTTCTATTAAATTATCCATATCGACCTCCTTTGTTTTTGATATATTCATAAAACACCGTAAAGATAGTAATTGTTTTAATTTTCAAAAAAAATATGCAAGAATATATTATGTAATTTAAGTTTACTCTCTTAACTTTGGTGCAGATTTAGTAAGAAAGTCCATTCACTTTGTTGTACTTTAGTTGGTACGGCTGAACCAATGGCACGAATATTGCCTTAAAAAAAGCTAACAGAATAAAATATAATGGCTGACAATTTTTCATCTCAATTCGAGATTATCATAGGTAATAAACCGTTAGATTTAGAGAAATTAAAAGAAGAAATGCCTATTTTACCTCTAAAAAATATGGTTTTTTTCCCCGGATTACCTACCCCTGTTAACGTAGGGCGCTCTAAATCACTGAAGTTGATTCAGGAAATCCAAAAGACCAAAGGTTTGGTGGGCGTGTTCTGCCAAAAAGACGCAAATATGAGTGAGCCGGGACAAGATGACCTCTTTCCGGTAGGCGTTGTTGCTGAAATCATAAATATTATGGAAGAAAACGACAACAATACGACCATATTGGTACTCGGAGAAAAACGGGTAAGATTAAGCGAAATTACTTCTTCCGAACCTTATCTGAAAGGAAAAGTCATTCCGCTCGAAGATATTTATCCTCCTAAAAACGATAAGGAATACAAGGCGCAGCTTAATTCCATCAAGGATTTGACCCTGTTTATGTTGGCGAGTAAAGCGATGCCGCCCGAATTTATCATGGAGGGGTTGAGAAAATCGAAAGATTACGGCTATATCGTTAATCTTGCATTTTCGGCATTGGAGGCAACTCCCGAACAAAAACAGGAGATTATAGCTTGCGATGACGTAAAAGAACGTATGAACAAGCTGTTGTTATTGCTCAACCACGATGTGCAATTGTGTGAAATCAAGGAGTCGATAAAGCATAAAACAAAAGTAGATATCGACCGGCAACAACGCGAATATTTCCTTCAACAAGAGATGAAAAATATTCAAGAGGCGTTAGGGGGAAATATTCAAGAGATTGATACCAAAGAAATTAAAGATAAAGCGGCAAAAATTAATTTTACTCCTGAAGTCAGAGCTATTTTCGATAAAGAAGTGAAGAAGTTGGAGCGTTTGCATCCGCATTCGCCCGATTATTCAACTCAAATGACGTATATTCAACACATTTTGTCCGTTCCATGGAATGAGTATACGCAAGATAATTTCAATTTGAAACGTGCTCAAAAGGTATTGGATAAAGACCATTTCGGCTTGGAAAAAGTGAAAGAGCGCATCTTGGAGCATTTGGCTGTTTTGAAATTGAAGGGTGATATGAAATCTCCGATTATCTGCTTATACGGCCCTCCGGGAGTTGGGAAAACTTCTTTGGGAAAATCGGTAGCAGAGGCTTTGAGCCGGAAATATGTACGCTTGTCTTTAGGCGGATTGCACGACGAATCGGAAATTCGCGGACATCGGAGAACTTACATCGGAGCCATGCCCGGACGAATTATCAGCAGCCTGCAAAAAGCAGGTTCTTCCAATCCGGTAATTGTGTTGGATGAGATAGATAAAGTAGGTGTCGATTACAAAGGCGACCCTTCGGCAGCTTTATTGGAAGTTCTCGACCCTGAGCAAAATTTCGCGTTTCACGATAACTACATAGATATTGATTACGACCTCTCGAAAGTGCTTTTTATCGCAACGGCAAATACTTTGAATAAGGTTTCGCAGCCATTAATCGACCGCATGGAAATCATCGATGTGAACGGTTATATCTTGGAAGAAAAAGTAGAAATTGCCAAAAGACACTTGGTGCCGAAACAATTGGAAAATCACGGAATAGACAAAGATGCTTTTAGTGTTCCGAAGAAAACATTAGAAATAATTATCGAATCGTATACGCGCGAATCGGGTGTGCGCGAGTTGGATAAAAAGCTGGCGAAAATCATGCGTAAGATTGCCCGTAAAATCGCTGGAAATTCGGATTATCCCAAATCGTTGCAACCGGAAGATTTATACGAATATTTGGGCGTGAAAGAATATTCGAAAGATAAATATCAAGGCAACGGATATGCAGGTGTCGTAACCGGATTGGCTTGGACGGCAGTCGGAGGAGAAATCCTTTTTGTCGAAACAAGTTTGAGCAAAGGAAAAGGTGCCAAACTGACCTTAACCGGAAATCTGGGAGATGTGATGAAAGAATCGGCTGTTTTGGCCTTGGAATACATCAAAGCGCATGCATCTCAATTAGGACTCAAAGATGAAATTTTCGAACATTGGAATGTACATGTTCATGTGCCGGAAGGAGCTATTCCCAAAGACGGACCTTCGGCCGGTGTTACCATGGCCACTTCGTTGGTTTCGGCTTTCACCCAAAGGAAGGTAAAAGCCAACATTGCGATGACGGGTGAAATCACATTGCGTGGCAAAGTACTTCCTGTGGGTGGAATCAAGGAGAAAATTCTTGCAGCCAAACGTGCAGGCATTAAAGAAATTATCCTGTGCCGCGAAAACAAAAGAAATATCGATGAGATTAATGACCTTTATCTGAAGGGCTTGAAATTCCATTATGTGAATGACATTCAAGAAGTTCTTGATATTGCCCTGATGAAAGAAAAAGTAAGTAATCCTATCGATATTTCCTAATGTCCTCCTTTGGAGGGGACAGGGGGAGGATTTAATCCATATAAACGGCAACGAAACGAGCCAAAGGCGCCATTCGTGCGCGATTTAGCGATAAAGTGTCGTTTCTGACTACATAACTGTCGGTCATATTAAGCACCTCTAAAAGCTTAGTTTCAACGTCCATATTCAAACACATCATCATGGTGGAAACACTTGGAGAGATGGTGATTCTGTCTAATCCTTTGGTTTCGAAAGTACCTATAATCGTGTTACAGCCGGCATTCGCATTGAATTGATTGCCTTCTGCCTTGAAAGTAAGGTGAGCATCTTTATTATTGCTATCTTCAGCAGTTACCGGATTACCGAATAATTCGATTAATTTCCAATATTTCTCGGTTAACTCTCCTGTTGTAGTAGAGTTGGTGTTGATACTTTCGGAAACTTTGGGCTGAGTTTTACAAGCTGTTGCGCCAAGGGTAAGAATGGCTATACTCACGGTAAAAATAAACTGTTTCATTGTGTAATAATTTTAATAATGACTATTTGGAATTAAATATAATTGTTGCCTCTTTTAACCCTTCGGATTGGGCGATTAATTTGATATTTCCGGGTTTGTCGCTGTTTTGTACAACAGCCAAGCATTTACCATAAAATAAATTACGTTCCGGTTTTTTCAAAGAGTTTGGATTGGTCGGGTCTCCGTTGTCGGTTCCTGCGATAAAACCTTCTCCTTCGATGGTGAATCGGATCAGGTTATTTGCATTCGGAACGACGTTTCCGTCTTTATCCAATACTTCGACTGTTATAAACGACAGGTCTTTTCCTGTGGCTTTGAGGTTTTCCCGGTCGGCAGTCAAACGGATGGAAACAGGTTCTCCGGCCGTTTTTCTTTCTCTGCTTAAAACCTCTTTGCCGTTTTTGCGAGAAACAGCTTTAATAGTTCCCGGTTCAAACGGAATACGCCACCAAACGCGCAAGTCGTCTCCTTCTTTTTTCTTTGTTCCGAGAGATTGACCGTTCAGGAATAATTCAACTTCGTCGGCATTGTTGTAGTAAACCCAAACATCGACATCGTCTCCCTGAATCCAGTTCCAGTGCGGGAAAACGTGCAATACATCTTTATTTGTCCATTCGCTTTGATACATATAATAGATGTCTTTCGGGAGACCGCACAAGTCGATGATGCCGAAATAAGAACTGCGAGCCGGCCACCAAAACGGAGTTGGTTCTCCGAGATAGTCGAATCCGGTCCAGATGTATTGTCCGGAGATGAAATCCTCTTTTTTGATTAACTTCCATGTTTCTTCATGGGTTGTACCCCAAGGAACATGATTGTTATCGTATGAAGAACATTGTCTGTAAGGCCGGTCAAACGGTTTATCCCATCTTTCAGGCCATATAAACATGCTATCGGAAGGCATTATGTAGAATCCGCGGCTCATCAATCCCGATACGGTTTCTGATGCGATAAACGGTTTGCCGGGGAAATTCTGAGATACGGTTGCATAATCTTGTGTTTGATAGTTGAATCCGATAATATCCAATGCACCTGATTTGAACAAGTGATTGAATGTGCGGGCCTCATTACAACCTGCTGTTACCGGACGAGTAGGATCGAGTGTCCTGACTATTTCGGCCAATCTTTGCGTGAGCAACATATTGAAAGTTACTTCTCCCGATTCGAATTCTTTCGGATTTATCTCCTTGGCACTGTTTAGCAATACGTTGGCCTCTTTCAAATCTAATACCTCTGTACCTGCGTGCGTCCATTGCTCCAGCACTTCGTTTCCGATACTCCACATAAATATGGATGGATGATTTCGATCGCGAAGAATCAAGTCTGTTAAATCTCTTTCATACCATTCGGGGAAAAATTGCGAATAATCGTGAGTCGATTTCTTTTTCCGCCACATATCGAATGCTTCGTTCATGACGATAAATCCCATTTTGTCGCATAAATCGAGTAATTCGGGTGCAGGGGGATTGTGAGCGCAACGAATACCGTTACATCCCATTGCTTTCAATATTTCTAATTGGCGTTCAATCGCCCTGTAATTGATAGCAGTTCCCAAGCAGCCTAAATCGTGGTGGTTGCATACACCATTGATTTTGACATGTTTACCGTTGAGGAAAAATCCTTTTTCCGCATCGAACTCAAAAGAACGAATACCTATGGGTGTTTCGTATTCATCGATCGTTTTTCCGTTTTGTTTTAATCTTGTGATAACTTTATAGAGATAAGGATTTTCAATCGACCATAGGGTAGGGGACGACACTTCTATTTCTTGAGCGACAGCGCTGATTCCTCTCAACGATTGGGTAGGCGAGCCTTCTACTGAGCCTACAACCTTCCCATCTTGATTTACCAATATGTTTTCGATTGAAACATTAGGTTCTTCCCTTGTCGTGTTTTGTATGCGGGTAACAATGTAGACTTTAGCCGAATTTTTCGTTATTTCGGGAGTGGTAATATTAATTCCCCAATGCGCAATATGGATAGGATTTTTTGTTACCAACCAAACATTTCTGTAAATACCCGAACCTGAATACCAGCGAGAATTGGGTTGTTCCGAATTATCTGCTTTGACAGCGATTACGTTCTCTTCTCCGAATTTGATATGCGGAGTTAAGTTGTAGCGAAACGAAATATATCCGTTGGGACGTTTGCCCACAGAAACTCCGTTGATCCAAACTTCGCTATTCCAATAAACGCCATCGAAATCGATATAGATTTTCTGACTTTCTTTGTCTTTATCGACAGTAAACGTTTTGCGATACCACCCGATTCCTCCGGGTAAGGCTCCACCACCGGGAGTTGCCGCATTGTCTTTCGAGAAATCGAACTCGATACTCCAGTCGTGAGGAAGATTAAGCGTTCTCCATCCTGAATCATCCGTATCGGCAGAAGAATAATCAGCGATACCATCAGCTAATGTAAATTTCCAGTCACTTGTAAAATCTTGCGGAGCAAAAACTTTATCAAATGAGGCGGTTGAACAGGCACTCAATAAAACAGCTGACATAATAATATAAAGATTGAATTTAATACTATTCATAATCTCAATTCTTAATTAATAATTATAGTTTTACAGTTTGTGCTTTTCCGTCATATTTTACTGTAACACCCGATGCTTTTGCGGCATCGATACCGGCGTTATAGCGGATAGTAAATGTGCGTTCTGTTGCCATTCCATCAAATTCGCCTTTTCTTTCACCGATTGTCAGTGTTTTTTCAGCATCATTGTAAGAGAACGGAATAGTTGCATAAGCGCCATTTTCGTAGTTGTAGTTTACACCTTCATCTTCGTATAAGCTAAAAGAACCGTCTTTTCCTGCATATACATAAATCATCAGGTCTTTTTGTTCTTCTTTAGTGCTTTGAATGACTTTTCCCATCGGAACAATGGAACCGGCAGCTACGAATAAAGGCATGCGATTGTAAGGAGCATCGATCGATAGTTTTTGTCCTCCTGCATATTGTTTTCCGGTGTGGAAATCATACCAAACAACCTTTTCGCAAGGGAAATAAATTTCGCGGTTACGAGCTTTGTATTGATATACCGGACATGCCATCAGGCCGGGACCGAACATATATTGATCGCCGATGTTCAATACGTTTTTGTCGCATCCAAAATCCATTGCCAAGGCACGCATAATTGTATAATCATCAAAATGTGCCATTCCTGCCAAACTGTAGATATATGGCATCAAGCGATAACGCAATTGGGTGTAATATACCATGGATTGATAAGCAGGATGATTTTGAGGTGCAATGTGCCAAATTTCGCGATATGGGAATTGTCCGTGCGAGCGGAACAAAGGAACAAATGCACCGAATTGATTCCAGCGTACATTTAATTCGCGCCACTCATTCATATCTTCCGAACCTTCTTTAGCGACTTCATAGCGTCGTTCTACGCAGAAACCTCCGTTATCCATTGTCCAATAAGGATTTCCTGCTATGGCGTAGTTTATTCCGGCAGAAATCTGCGCTTTCATATCTTCCCAACGAGTACCAATGTCGCCACTCCAAATGGCTGCGGCATATTTTTGCGAACCTGCGAATCCCGAACGAGTGAGAAGGAAAACACGGTCGTAGTCGTTGGTTGATCGCTGTCCCTCGTAAATACCTTTGGCATTCATTAAACCATAAGCGTTGAAATATTCGGTAGACGAGCCCAGCGCCGTAGGATTCATCAATGCTTTACGATAATCCATACTTGCATTCGAAAGAATATCGGGTTCGGAAGCATCCATCCACCAAGCATCCATTCCGAAAGTATATAATTTATCATTCATTTGATCCCAGAACAGTTGGCGAGCACCTTCGCTGTAAGAATCGTAGAATGAACCTATGAAACCGGGGTATATCCAGTCGCGGATGCTGTCTTCAACAGCTAAACGATACATCCAACCTTTTTCGTCGAATGCTTTAAAATGGTCGGTAGTGTAATAAAACTTCGGCCACACGGAAATCATAATCCGGCCATCCATTTCGTGAATCGCATCGACCATTCCTTGAGGATCGGGGAAACGTTTCTTGTCGAACTCATGACTTCCCCAAGCATCTACCGGCCAGTACGACCAGTCCTGCACAATGTTGTCGATAGGGATTTGCCGTTTACGGAATTCTTTCAGTACGCTAACAATTTCATCCTGTGTTTTATAACGCTCACGGCTTTGCCAAAAACCCATAGACCATTTGGGCATCACTTGCGCTTTACCTGTAACGGTGCGATAACCGCTAACGACTTCGTCCATGCTGTTTCCTTTGATGAAATAGTAATCCAATTGGTTAGCCATTTCCGACCACAACGAAAGTTTATTTTGTTCGGCAGGATCGACAGGACTTAACGCTTTGAGTCCGATGTACGAAACACCTCCGTCGGGTCTCCATTCCAATCTGATTTTATATCTTTGTCCTTCTGTCAAGTCGGCGGAAAATTTGTAAGAGTTGGGATTCCAAGCTGTGCGCCAGCGTTCCTCAACAACTAATTTATCGTCTAAATATACTTTGGTATATCCGGCATAATAAAGGATAAAACGGAAAATACCCGATTCATTGGGTTCGATTTCTCCTTCCCACACAATTTTGGCATCATTGAAAGGAAAACCGGCAGGGAAATTTTGGATTGTTTCCAGATTTTCATAATCGATGATACTTTCCTGTCTTTGAATAAAAACATTATTGGGGTCTCCATTGACCATATAAGTTGCAGTTAAACCACCTTCCTGACCTGTTTTATCAAAAAGTCTGAATTGATCCATTTGTGCGTATTCACGCGGGTCTCCGAACCGGGTTACCGAATAATTATCCCAAAGGATTCCATAGTTTTTGTTAGAAACAATAAAAGGAACCGATACTTTAGTATTATACTGGAATAATGTTTCGTTTTTTCCTTTGTAGTTGAATTCGTCCGACTGGTGTTGACCTAATCCGTAAAAAGCCTCATCGTCGGGCGATTCGAAAACTTGGCGGACGGCATAAGCGTTATATCCATCCATTTGCATGGGTTGGAATGATTTTCCGCCACCTTTGTTTTCCTGTAAAATGATATTACCTTCTTTGTCGGAAAAAACAACTTCACCGGTTTGCAATGAAACAGTTGCAATGATTGTAGTCGTTTCTAAAATGGCCTCATTTTTGGTTTGTCTGTGAGTCCACTTGGCATTTTTTTCAACCGGACAAGTAGCAATCAAACTTTCTTTTTTCGAGAATTTACCGGTTGGAGTTGCCGTTATCCGGATAATATCGTCTGTTATAACTTGCAATCGAATGCTTTTGGCTGCATCGGCTTGCCCGGGTTTTAACCGAATGGTTATACCATCATCGTTTTTCCTTACGGTTTCGCTACACGATGAAAAACAAAAACCGATACAGGATAATGCAATTATTCCAAAAAGAGAACGAAAGAATGTTTTTTTCATGAAAATTATATTTTAGAAATTATTATACTTAAATATCGTTACAAAGATAAATAAATTTTTATTTATTAGCGGACTTAAATTTTTTTTTTGGTACAAGATTTTACATGGACAAATTTTCTTATCCTTTCTAAAAACAGTTCTTTATATCGCAGTTCTAAAATTGAAAGTAGCGATGTGGAAGAAATAATTACACAATTAATTGGGATTGTTATTGAAAAATAATTCTTCGATATATTTTTATTCCTAAAATAGCACTATCTTTACAGCCGAAATTTAGACACAAATATGTGATAAATATGTGTCTAAATAAAAACAGAAAACAATATGGAAAGTACTGCAAGTCAGATAAAAAGCAAGATAACAAAAAGTAAACGTGGAAAATTATTTTTTCCTGACGAATTTGCCGCGTTAGGTACGCCCGATGCCATTCGCTTAGCGTTGGGTAAATTGCATAAATCGGGTTTGATAATGCGGGTAGCGCACGGCATTTACTATTATCCTAAAATCAACCGAAACAAATACATAAAAAGCAAATACCTGTCGCCGTCTATCGACGAAATCGCTTACGGCATTGCCAAACGCGACAAAATCCGCATTGTGCCAACAGGGGTGTATGCGCTCAACACGTTGGGACTTTCTACACAAGTGCCTGCAAATGCGGTGTTTATTACTGACGGTGCGCCCCGCCGAATTTCAGTCGGCAAAGGCAAAGGTATTTTGTTTAAGCACACTTCCGAAGCACGAAGTTTGGCGTACAAATCCAAATTGTTAATGTTGATTGTGTCGGCATTGCGAGAAATTGGCGAGGGAAAAGTAACAGCAGAACAGTTGGAAATTATCAAATCGCATTTTTCACACATTACAAAACAGGAATTTGAAACGGACATACAACTAATGCCGCTTTGGATTCGCAAAATACTTTTATCATTGTGATACTCACAGATTTATCTAAGAAACAACGCTTAGAGCTTTATCAAGCAGCCTATGACACACTCGGTTTTTCAAAAATCATAATTGAAAAGGATTGGTGGGTAACTGCCGTACTTCGTGCGCTGTTTGCATTACCATACGCTGAAAATCTATCTTTCAAAGGCGGAACTTCATTAAGCAAATGTTACAATTTGATAGAACGATTTTCGGAAGACATAGACATCGCAGTAAATCGGGAGTTATTGGGTTTTAGTGGTACATTTTCCAAAACGCAAATCAAAGATAAATTACGCCGTGCCGCTTGCTCGTTTGTCAGAGAAAAATTACAGATTGATTTGCGAAAACAGTTAGAAACCAACGGGTTAAATCCTATTGATTTCTCTGTGAATGTCAATATAACGCCAATTACCACCACCGACCCCGAAATTATTGAAGTTGAGTATCAATCACTTTTTGAAGAAATTTCCTACATCAAACGCAAAGTGATAGTGGAAGTTAGCGGTCGTTCAATGTGTGAGCCGTTGCAGCCGGTTAGACTTCAATCAATGATGGACGAAGTATTTCCGAGCGAAGATTTTACCGAAAATTCGTTTGAGATAAATGTCGTTATGCCGGAGCGTACCTTTTTGGAAAAAATCTGCCTTTTGCACGAAGAATTTGCCAAATCGTCCGAATTGATACGCAATGAGAGAATGAGCCGCCATTTGTACGATTTAGAAAAAATGATGGATACGTCCATTGCTGAAAACGCATTGCAAGATAGAGGACTGTATAATTCTATCGTGGAACACCGCCGTACATTTATCGGATTGAAAGGCTTTGATTACGACACGCTTGCTACGAAAACAATAAAAATCGTCCCGCCCGACAGCATAATTTCCCAATGGCAAGGGGACTACGAACTAATGCAAAAGACAATGATTTACGGTAATTCTCCGACATTCAGCAAGTTGACAGATAGGATAAAACAACTGAACGAAAGAATAAATAAGATTGATTGGTAAAACAGTTCGTATGGCCGGCAGGAAAAAATCCCTTTGCTAAGTTAAAATAAGTTAAATAATTAAACAAAAAAAGTTGTTTGTTGTTATAATGTTATTAGATGTGTGCAATTATCACAATTGTCCACAAGACACGTTAGAAATGGGTGAACATAAACTGCTGAAAAATACAAAGATAGCATTGTGGATATGTTTAGTTTGTTTACACTATAACATAGCTGTTTCGTATGCCCAAAACAACGCAAATATCACTTTTGGCGATACTGTGCGTATAACTTATGCCGATGTTTCCGTTGCGGTCAACCGGAATATTTCGGTATGGAAAAATGTTGACTTCCCTTCGGTTTTTTATTTTCCCATAGATAAGTATGTATTGCTGCGCGATTATAAATACAATGTTTCCATGCTCAATTCGCTTGATAAACTTGTGCAATCAAAGCAGGTACTTAATGCGCTTGATACCATTCAAATTATTGGAGCATGTTCGCCCGTAGGCAGCGAGGAATATAATATGAAACTGGCTTTAAAACGTTGCAGCGCATTGCGCACTTATTTACAGCAGACGCATCCTCAGCTCGTTAAAGATTTTCCAATTAAATTCAAAATTATAGGTATCGATACTCTTGGCTACAATATTTTGAGAGAGCAAAAACCTGAACTTACCCAAAAACAAACATGGGATAAACTCCAATATGCGGCAATATGCTTGAAAATGAAAGATGGTTCCTGTATTATGCCCGATGCTATATCCGATAATATACCCGAAGAAGTGAATATGCCGGAAGTGGTAGAACAGCAGGTTGTTATCAGACGTGATACCGTGTTTATACAAGACACCATAATAACAGAAATACATATACAGAAAGAAATAGAAATACAATATGAAAAGGTAAAAAGCAAACCATCGGAACCTTTATTTATCGCACTTAAAACCAATTTGATTTACGATGTGGCACTTCTACCTAACCTTACGGCCGAATTATACCTCGGCAAACAATGGTCGGTGGCTGTGGAAGGCAATTGGAGTTGGTGGACATTCGGTAATCCTGTTCAAAACCGTTGGTATCATCGTATTCAGGCAGCCGGCGTTGAGTTGCGCCGATGGTTCGATTCACCGTATCCGTTACACGGACATGCTTTGGGTGTTTATGCAATGATAGGCAATTATGATATTCGTTTCTTTCCTAAAGATGAAAACAGCATAGGTGAACTAAGCTATCAGAGTTGGTCGGGAGGAGTATCGTATGCTTATAGTTTCCCTATCGCCCAAAGGTTTAATTTGGAGTTGGGAGCGGCAATCGGATACGTTGGCGGCCGGTATTACAAATATGATTATTGCATAGAAGAACAGCATTGGGAACAACAAGCTAAATATAACAGAAATTACATAGGGCCTACGCGCATAGGTGTGTCGCTTGTGTGGTTGCTTGGTACCCCCAACCCGGTAAACAAATGAAAAGGATTTATTACATATTCGTCGGATTTATAGTTTTGTTATTAGGCTTTTTCGCCTGCGAACAAAAAGAACTCTTTCTGCATACGCCGAAAGGGAATATATTCGTCAATGTTGAAATTCACTGGGATAGCGTGCCAAGCAATATGTTGGTACTTCCCAAAGATATGACCGTGCATTGGTATCCGGCATCAAGTTCCATCATCGCTTCCGATATGAGCGTTTTCGGCGGTCAGGAAAGACTTCATGCCGATATTTTCAATGTGATGTGTATGGACTTTAACGGTCCTGTTACGCTGTCTTTCCGCAGTAACGGTACACGAGAAGACTTTGAAGTATACAGCTCATTCAAGACAGGTACATACAACGCTTTTGTACCCCCGCTGCCCGGTGGAGAGGTAACGGTGGCGGAGCCTTATCCTTATCAGTTTTACATCGACAGCAGATCTCAAATAATAGATACCAAGAACTTGCCTGAAAAAGACTCGACTATTACCGTGCATTTTTATCCCAAAAACGTATTGAGGGAATTTACTTTTTTAGTGTACGATGTGATAGGCGCTAAACACATGATTAATAATAGCGGAGCTATGTCCGGCATGTCGGGATCGTATTTCCCCGCAAGCGAAAAATTAGCATCAACTCCGTCGACCATCTTATTTTCGCGTGTGGAAACGATTAAAGATGCACAAACCAGTCCGCGCTGGACGGAAGCGGAAAAAGCGCTTTTTGCCGCTAAAAATCCCAATTGGGAGAGTACTGATACGCTTATCGGTTGGACTCGCGACTGGGCAATAGGAAAATTCGTTACTTTCGGGCCGCTCAGCAGGGAAACATTTCGTTTCCGCCTAACTGTAGAAGCTCTCAGCAAAGCAAACAATCGCTACAACGGCTCGTGGGGATATTGGAAAGGTCAATGGGAAAGTTCCGTTGCCGCACAAATCGACGGTGCCATGGGTAAAAACGGAACATGGGAAGAACAATTAGCCTGGCGGCAACGCAATGGAGGATACGACATCATACTTTATAACGACTACCGCTTGGTAATACCCGATGGAGAAGGTCCGGACTGTCCGGATTGCCCAACAGACGGTGGATTTACCGTCAAAGTCGACGACTGGGGCCCGATAATAAATGTGCCGACGGGAGGAAGTTCCGGCAGCTCAAGCAGTCCCCAAATGCGTGCTGCTGTAAATACTTACGCCACCATTCCCGACTTTGTGGTTAACGGAATATATCGTACAGACGGATCGTTTATTTTTAATGAACAGTATGTATTTAAACCCGAAAACGCCATTCAGCAAGGAATCGATATTTGGAATTATTACCCCAAAAGATACTGGCCGCAAACAGCAGGCTTTGTCGATTTTTACGCTTACGCACCTGCAGGACTTAAAAACTTGGTTACAGGCTTGAACAATAATACAAGTCCGCCGGTAATCAAATATGCTATGTTATCGCCCGAAGAACGGGATCAACCGCCTTGTGGAACCGGCGAGCCCTGCGTTACTCCAATGGTAATGAATCAGGAAGACTTGCTGGTAGCCAGACAGGTAAAAGAGACGCCCCCGTTACTGACCGACAATGTTGTACACATGAATTTCTACCATGCATTCAGCAGGGTAAGCGTATCGGCGAAAGCAGCAAATCCGAATAATGTCGGTGGATTCAACGATTACCGCCGCATCAGGGTAACGCGCGTAGATTTGCGCAACCTGTACACAACAGGCGAATTAACTATTGATAATAATATTCCCAATGCAGGAAATATGCCGCTACCCGATGCACCACTGTGGCAAAATCCTGCCGATGTGGCGAATTATCGTTTCCGGTTAATAGGTCCTGTGGTAACTATTGAAGACCAATACACCACTTTGGTTAACAGCAACGACTGGGTTTTTGTTATTCCGCAGGTAACAAATAATGCAGCAATATATGTGGAATATGATGTGTACAGTTATTCGCTTACAAGCGACGACGAACAATATCTCACATCTGTAACAAAATTAATACCGTTTAATATTACATTTAATATCGGACGGCAATACGATTTACAAATAACATTAGACATACCATGAAAATTATGCTCACTATATATACTTCAATTAACAGGAATTTTTAATGCTTTAATTTTTTATTTATAAGATTATGAAGACGAAGAATCTTTTTTTAGTAATGTCTCTTTTGGCGATAGCCGGATTGTGGACAAGTTGTTCAAATGACAAAGAAGTGATTGAAGGCGCTTCGAATGGTAAACAAGCAATTGAATTTCGTATGCAAGGTGGTACGCCTGAACTTAGAGCAACAGGAACTACTATTGATTATGTGAATGCTTTTGTGGTAAATGCACAAGGGAATAACTCCGGTGTTCTTATGAATGGTATAACGGTGTATCGCTTGGAAGGAATTGCTAACGTTTTTGAATATAACCCAAAAGCGTATTATGGCACTACTGATACGGATGCTATGTTTTCCGCTTATTCGCCGGTAAGTCCGAATATTACTACCGGACTTGGAATTACTTTACCCGGTGTTCCTGACAATACAATTGCTTATACGGTTAACCAACCGGATGCAACAGGTATAACTGCACAGGAAGATTTTTTGGTTGCATACACCAGAAAAACAGCTGTTAATGTACTCCCTGCCACCCCTGTAGCTATTTTATTCAAACATGCTTTATCTCGCGTGTATGTAACAGCTACCAGCAGCTTGACCAGCGACGTTATTATTAATTCATTGGAATTAGACCAGCTGTATGGCGCCGGCACGCTTAAGATTGATGCGGATACTTGGGGTATTGCCGGTAATGCGGATATTAACAAACCTTTTGTTTCTCCGGTAACCGTACCCGGTAACTACAAAATATTGTGGACTCCTACCGGTACTCAAACCGAAACGTATGCCTATGTACTTCCCACATCAGGTGTGGCAGTACCATCAGGTGCAGATAGACTCTCCGTTGTATCAACAGAACAAGGTATGTTGATATTACCGCAAACAACCGACCCCGGCACTTTCCGTGTTAGAATAGCTTATACGATTGGCGGCAATCCGCAAACTGAAAGCTTTGAGTTTAGCGACCTGAATTTCGTAGATGCCGCTACTACTCCGGATTTAGAAAACGAAGGCTTAACCTTTGAATTTGGTCGTCAGTATGCGCTGAATATTTCATTTGTGGGTACGGGCGAAATTTCATTCACTGTAAGTGTTGAAGATTGGAGTCCAATTCTTCCTGTTCCTGCACCGTAATATTCTATAAAAATCCTGTGCGTTCTTGGTTGAACGCACAGGAACAAAAAACAAAAACGTTCTTTGACTTATTGAATTTTACCGAATTATTTTGTATTTTTTCATTGTCGAAATTTTTAAAATAATTTATCATGTCAACAGCTACTGTAAGAGTACCGTTTCAAACGGAATTACTGCAACAAATAGACAGCTTTGTTGTAGAAAAAGTATAGATTATCTATAAAAATCAACTTTGTAGCGTTTTCCAATCGGTAAAATTCAATAAAACGGAACTTTACCGATTTTTTTAATGAACAAAACAATGAACACGCCAAAATATATTAAGCATTTCTTCATTGCCGTATTGCTTTTCGCAATACAGGCTTTTGTTTATGGGCAAGGAACAGAGCCAGTAAAGATAACACTGACTTACGCAACCCCCGGCACTTATACCTTTGCTATTCCCTCTAATCCTACCAACGAAACTGCATCCGGACAGCTTTGGGGTGGCGGCGGCGGATCCGGTGGTGCAAAATCATACGGTGCTCATACCGTTGCTGGCGGTGGCGGTGGCGGCGGCGGCGGATACAGTGTTGCAACCAATCTTTCGGGAACGCTTACCATAGTAGTAGGCGCAGGCGGAACAGGAGGCTTTTATCCTGTTACCGGAAACACTCCTACCCAACAAGGTCAACCTGGTGGTCAGTCGAAGATAAATGCAGTTGTTGCCAACGGAGGTGGCGGTGGAACGGGCGGTTTTGGTAATAGTAATAACACTGTTGGTAGCGGTACCGGTGGTGCGGGCGGTACCGGTAATACTGCAAACG
>Ga0209628_10000017_pt1 | contig 75042 bp, 65 predicted proteins | sample TergutCu122P4_FD_187285 | JGI IMG/M metagenome (GOLD analysis project Ga0209628, IMG submission 187285) | Cubitermes ugandensis P4 segment gut microbial communities from Kakamega Forest, Kenya - Cu122 P4 (SPAdes) (version 2) | ecosystem: Host-associated > Arthropoda: Insects > Digestive system... | reverse complement strand
CGGCGGGATGGCGCGGCGGGTGGCGCTGGCCCGCGCCGTGGCGCTCGATCCGATGCTGATGCTCTACGACGAGCCTTTTGCCGGACTCGATCCGATTTCGCTCGGCGTGACCGCTCAATTGATCCGGCGGCTGAACGATGCGCTCGGCGCGGCGTCCATCATGGTGACGCATGATGTGCATGTTTCGCTCGATCTGGTCGATTACGTCTATTTCGTGTCCGATGGCGTCATCGTGGCGCAGGGTTCGCCGGAAGAGGTTCGCGCCTCGACCGATCCTTTCGTGCGCCAGTTCGTCGATGCCGAGCCCGATGGCCCGGTGCCGTTCCATTATCCCGCTCCGCCAATGGAGAGCCTGCTCGATGGAGTTGCGGCGTGAATGTTCTGACTGCAACCCTTCGTTCACTCGGCGCGGCAACCATCAATGGCGTGTGGCGGCTTGGTTTCGCCGCGCGGTTTTTTCTGGCGGTGCTGCGCTATTCCGGTCAGTCGTTCCGGCGGTTGCCGCTCACGATTCGCGAGATTTATTTCAGCGGCGTGCTCTCGTTGCTCATCATTCTGGTGTCGGGGCTTTTCGTGGGCATGGTGCTCGGCTTGCAGGGCTACGACATTCTTCAGCGGTTCGGGTCGGGCGATGCGCTGGGTATCATGGTGGCCCTGTCGCTTCTGCGCGAACTCGGGCCGGTTGTGGCAGGGCTTCTTTTTGCCAGCCGGGCCGGTTCGGCGGTGACGGCGGAAATCGGCCTCATGAAAACCACCGAGCAATTGCAGGCGATGGATATGATGGCGGTCAATCCGCTTGCGCGCGTCGTCGCGCCGCGTTTCTGGGGCGGGGTGATTTCGATGCCGCTTCTGGCGGCGATGTTCTCGGCAATGGGTATCTTCGGCGGCTGGCTGATCGGCGTGGTAGCCATTGGAGTCGATGACGGCGCGTTCTGGTCGCAGATGCGGGCGGCGGTCGACTTTCGCTACGATGTGGTCAATGGCGTCATCAAATCTTTCGTGTTTGGCGTGGCGGTGTCGTGGATTGCCGTATTCGAGGGCTACGACTGCCAGCCGACGGCTGAAGGGGTGTCGCGGGCAATCACGCACACCGTGGTGTATTCGGCGCTGGCGATTCTGGCGCTGGATTTTGTGCTGACTTCTTTCATGTTCCGGGGTCTTTAGATGAATCGGGCGACGCTTGATTTGTGGGTGGGTTTATTCGTGGCGCTTGGTATTGGCGCCTTGATCTTCCTGGCGGTGAAGGTGGGCAGCTTTTCGGACGTATCGAGAAAGGGTTCGACCTATTCGGTTTATGCGGTCTTCAACGACATCGGCGGCCTGAAGATACGCGCCCCGGTCAAGAGCGCAGGCGTATTGGTGGGCCGGGTTGGAAGAATCAAGCTCGATCGCCAGACTTTCCGCGCCGTCGTGCGACTCGATATCAACAGTAAATTCAAAGAATTTCCGGCTGATACCGGCGCGTCCATTCTGACTTCGGGTCTGCTCGGCGAGCAGTACATCGGACTCAATCCCGGGGGGGATGAAGAGGTTCTCAAGGAAGGCGACACCTTGCAGTTTACCCAGTCGGCAGTCGTGCTGGAAAAACTCATCGGGCAGTTCATGTTCAACAAGGCCGCCGAGCCGCCGCCTCCGGCGCCGACGAAATGAAACCATTCAGGGCGAACTGCTTCCCAATCACATCAATTTGACAATGAAAAACATCCTCCTCGTCTCTGCCACGTTCCTGCTTGTTGCAGGTTGCGCCAGCGCGCCGCCGGAAGACCCGCTGGAGCCGTTCAACCGCAACATGTTCTCGTTCAACGAGAAACTGGACAACGCAGTGCTCAAGCCGGTGGCGAAAGGCTATGTGGCGGTGACGCCTGCGCCGGTGCGTACCTGGGTGAGCAATTTTTTCGGAAATCTTCAGGACCCGTGGATTGGTTTCAATAACCTGTTGCAAGGCAAGCCTGCCGCTGCGATCAACGATGTGATGCGTTTTGTGTTCAATACGACCCTGGGCATAGGCGGGCTGCTCGACATCGCTTCCGAGGCAGGAATGCCCAAGCACGACGAGGATTTTGGTCAGACCCTGGGGGTGTGGGGAGTGAAGGAAGGCCCCTTCGTGGTGCTGCCTTTGTTTGGTCCGCGCACGCTGCGCGATGCTGCCGCGATGCCGCTGGATATGGCAGCCGAGTCGCCCTGGACGATACCTTATGGAAATCCCATCGTGCATGACGAGATGGCCCGCTATAGCCTGTCGGGAATGAAAATGATCGACGCGCGCGCGCGGTTGCTGGGGGTCGAGCGCACCCTCGATGAAGGCACGCTCGACAAATACCGGTATATGCGCGATTTTTATTTACAGCAGCGTCGTTTCAAGGTACATGACGGCAATCTGACGCTCGAATACGAAGATTTCGACCTCGATGAGGGGGCTGGCGACACATCTGAGAAACCTGGAGGAAAACAATGACAAGTAAACTGTTTGGCCGTTGCCTGTTGATGCTGGCGGTGTTTTTTACGCCTGTTGCGAGTTCTGCCGCGGATGGAACGTTGTTGCCCGATGAACAGGTGCGCACCGTGACCAATGAGGTGCTGACCATCGTGCGCGGTGACAGGTCGATCCAGGCGGGCGATACCAACAAGATACTTGCGCTGGTCGACGAGAAAGTGCTGCCGCACTTCGATTTTCGCCGCATGACGAGCTTGGCCGTGGGCCGTGACTGGCGCTCTGCGAGTCCGGAACAGCAGGAACGCCTCACCGCAGCTTTTCGTACCCTGCTCGTGCGCACGTATTCCAACGCGCTCACTCAGTATCGCGACCAGTCAATCGAAGTCAAACCGTTGCGGATCAATCCCGGCGACAAGAGGGTCAGGGTCAGCACCGAAGTTCGCCAGCCCGGCGCGCAGCCCATTCTTCTCGACTACGCAATGGAACAGAGCGACCAGGGCTGGAAAGTGTTCGATGTCACCGTGGCCGGGGTGAGTCTCGTGACCAACTATCGCAGCAGTTTTGGCGATGAAATCAGCACGAAAGGCATCGAGGGACTGATTGCCTCGCTGGAGGCCAAGAACAAATCGCTGGCAGCGGGGCAGGGCGGTAAATAATGAAGGAACCTTCGGTCGTGAAGCTGGAAGGGGCGTTGACCCTGGAGACGGCTGCGGCCTGTCTCGAACGCGCCTTGCCTGCGGGGGACCTGGTGTTTGATTTTGCCGGTGTCACCCGCGTGGATTCTTCCGCGCTCGCGCTTGTGCTGGCCTGGTTGCGGCGTTTGAAGGCGCGCGGAGACTCGGCTGAACTGCGCGCGCCGCCGGAGTCCCTGCTGGCGCTCGCCCGACTTTACGGCGTCGAATCCCTGTTGCCGCTCACTGCCTGATATATGCCCACACCTGCAATTCGCATTACTGCCCTGACCAAGCGTTACGGCAGCCTCCAGGCGCTTGCCGGGATCGACCTCGACATTGCGCGGGGCGAGTTTTTCGGCTTGCTCGGCCCGAACGGCGCGGGCAAGACCACGCTGATTTCGGCGCTTGCCGGACTGGTGCGCGCGGATAGCGGCACGCTCGAAGTCATGGGCCATGACGTCGCAAGAGACCCCCACAATGCCCGGCTCAAACTCGGCGTGGTTCCGCAGGAACTGGTGTTCGATCCGTTCTTTACCGTGCGCGAAGTCTTGAAGTTTCAGTCCGGCTATTACGGCATTCGCGGCAACGACGACTGGATCGACGAGGTTCTTTCCCGCCTCGATCTGCTCTCCAAGGCCCACGCCAACATGCGCACGCTCTCCGGAGGCATGAAGCGGCGGGTGCTGGTGGCGCAGGCATTGGTGCATCGTCCGCCGGTGATCGTGCTCGATGAGCCGACCGCCGGAGTGGATGTCGAATTGCGGCAGGGTTTGTGGCAGTTCGTGAAACAGCTCAACGCCGATGGGCACACCGTCGTGCTTACCACGCACTACCTCGAAGAAGCCGAAGCCTTGTGCGGGCGCATTGCCATGATGAAGGCCGGGCGCATCGTGTCGCTCGATACCACCGCCAATCTGCTTTCCCGCTTCTCCACCCGCAATCTCCGGGTACGGGTGGAGCGCCCCGAAGTGGCGGAGGCGCTCGGTGGCGCGGCCTCCGGCGACTGGGTGACCTTCGCCTTCGATGCCGCTTCGGGAATGGAAATGCTGGAAACGCTGCTTGCCCGCCTGCGTGAAGCCGGGGCGGGCGTGTGTGGCGTTTCCGTAGACGAACCCGACCTCGAACAGGTTTTCGTAGAGGTGATGCGCAGTGCCTGATCCCGATATTTTTCCCGACACATTTCGCGCGTCGCGCTTTACCGGGTTTCGTACCCTGTTTCACAAGGAAGTGCTGCGCTTCTGGAAAGTCAATTTCCAGACCGTGGCCGCGCCCGTGCTCAATGCGCTGCTTTATCTGCTGATTTTTTCCCATGTGCTCGACCGGCGTGTGACCGTGTATGGCGATGTGCCCTATACCACTTTCCTCGTGCCGGGACTCATCATGATGAGCCTGTTGCAGAACGCCTTTGCCAACAGTTCATCTTCGCTGATTCAGAGCAAGATCACCGGCAACATCATCTTCATACTGCTGGCGCCGCTTTCCAGTCGCGTCTTTTATGCTGCCTACGTACTGGCTGCCGTGCTTCGTGGCCTGTTCGTCGCCGCCGGGGTGTGGCTGATGTCGATGTTTTTCATCGACCTGCCGCTTGCGCAACCGGTCTGGGTATTGGTCTTCGGCATCCTCGGCGGCGCGCTGCTCGCCACGTTCGGCATCATCGCCGGAATCTGGGCGGAGAAGTTCGACCAACTCGCCGCGTTTCAGAACTTTCTCGTCATGCCGCTCACGATGCTCTCGGGCGTGTTCTATTCGATTCATTCCCTGCCGCCCCTGTGGCAGAAAATTTCGCACGCGAATCCGTTTTTCTACATGATCGACGGCTTTCGTTACGGCTTTTTCGGCCAGTCCGACGCCTCGCCCTGGTTGAGTCTTGCGGTAATCGGCGCCTGCTTCGCGGCGCTTGCCGCGCTGACGCTGACGATGCTCAAACGGGGCTATAAGTTGCGTGGTTGAAAATAAGTCAAAAGGATAGCAAGACAAAATGGATAAATTACTGATCGAAGGCGGTGCGCGCCTCACGGGCGAGATCGCTATTTCCGGGGCCAAGAATGCGGCTCTTCCCATCCTGTGCGCGGCCCTGTTGTGCGCCGAGCCGGTGACATTCACCAACGTGCCGCAATTGAAGGATGTCAGCACGCTTCTGGCGCTGCTCGCGCAGATGGGCGTGAAGGTCGAGCATGAAGGCGGCACGGTGACGCTCGACGCCAGCGAACTGACGAACCCTGCCGCTCCCTACGAGATGGTCAAGACCATGCGCGCTTCCATCCTCGTTCTCGGCCCGCTTGCCGCGCGCTGTGGTCAGGCGAGCGTGAGTCTGCCCGGCGGCTGCGCTATCGGCGCGCGTCCGGTCGACCAGCACATCAGGGGACTTCAGGCGATGGGCGCAAAAGTTGACGTTGAACATGGCTATATCCGCGTCAATGTCTCCCGCCTCAAGGGCACGCGGCTCGTCACCGACATGGTGACGGTCACCGGAACTGAAAATCTCATGATGGCGGCCTGTCTTGCCGACGGCGTAACGATTATCGAGAACGCTGCGTGCGAGCCGGAAGTCGTCGATCTTGCCAATTGCCTCATTGCGATGGGCGCAAAAATCTCCGGCGCGGGTTCCGACGTGATCCGCGTCGAAGGCGTCTCCCGCCTGCATGGCGCGCAGCATCGCATCATGCCCGACCGTATCGAAACCGGCACCTATCTGTGCGCGGCGGCGGTGACAGGCGGGCGGGTGCGGCTGACCGGCACACAGGCATCCAGCCTGGACGCCGTCATCGACAAACTGACCGAGGCGGGCTGCGCGATTCGGTGCGAGGCAGACAACATCCAGATCGAAGCGCCCCGCAGGCTCACGGCGGTGAGCCTGCGCACGGCGCCCTATCCGGCCTTTCCCACCGACATGCAGGCGCAGTTCATGGCGCTCGATTGCGTGGCCGAGGGGGCTGCCACGATCCGCGAGACCATTTTCGAGAACCGTTTCATGCACGCCATCGAACTGCAACGGCTCGGCGCGGACATCCACATCGACGGCAATGTGGCGATGGTGCGGGGGGTCGAGCGCCTTCAGGGGGCCACCGTCATGGCGACCGATCTGCGCGCTTCCGCCAGTCTGGTGATTGCCGGATTGGTGGCCGAAGGCGAAACCATGATCGAGCGCATCTACCACCTCGATCGCGGTTACGAATGTCTGGATGAAAAACTCGTCGCGCTGGGCGCGAAGGTGCAGCGGGTGAAGTAGGGCATCCAGGGCATTACCAGTCGTGGCCGTGGACGTGGCTGTGTTCCACGCCGCCGTGGCGGTGCCGGTGGCGATGCGCCAGTCCGGCCTGTTCCAGTAGCGCCATGTCGGTCAGCGCCGTCCGTATCGGCCCGTCGAACAGAATGTTGCCTTGCGGGCCGAGCACGATGCCGCGGTTGCCCAGTTCCGCAGCCAGTGAAAGATTGTGGGTGCTGGTGACTACCGTGCGTTCGGATTGCGCCAGCGTGTCGACCAGCCAGCCCACCGCCGCCGGGTCCAGGCTTGCGCCCGGTTCATCGAGCAGCAGCAGTTGCGGGTCGAGCGCCAGCAGCGCCGCCAACGCGATCTTTTGTTTTTCTCCACCTGACAAGTTGAAAGACGCTTTGTCGAGCAGACTGGCGATGCGCAGTTCTCCGGCCCAATGTTCAACGGTTGCTTCGATGTTCGGGCGTCCGAGTTTTCTCAGGGTATAGGCGAGTTCCTCGCGCACGGTCGGGTTGAAAAGCATCGCTTCGGGATGCTGAAAGAGAAGAGCGCATTCGCTGCGAAATCGGCGCGCGAAATCGCGCTGCTTGAAACTGGCCTGCTGCACCTCCTCGCCCTGCCAGAGCAGACGGCCGCTTTGCGGAAAGATCAAACCGTTCATCAGCTTCAGCAGCGTGGATTTGCCACAACCGTTGACGCCCAGCAGCACGACTTTTTCACTGGCGGCGATTTTCAGCGAGAGCTTGTCGAGTATGGGCGGACTCTCTGGCCAGGCGAACGAAAGGTTGTCGAGTTCGATCATGGCGGGTGCAGTGTGGATGTGCATGACGTTGCTTGTCAGCGTTGGAGGCGGTTGGAGTCAATCATCGAACACGCCGCGCGACTTCATGGCAAGCGCCGATTCCGTTGTTGCGGCCATGGTCTTGTCCATCAGGGCGATGCCTTGAGCGGCTGCATGGCGGGTACGGTCGATCAGGCGCGGCGGCTCCGGGTTGCGGCTGTTGAAGGCCAGGGTGAAATCACTGATGGTTCGTCGACAGGCGCGCAGTTGTCCCAGGATCAACGTGGCGATAAAGGCCAGTGTCGGCGACAGGCTCAGCGCCTCGATCACGTCGACGCGGGCGGCAAACCAGATACCGAGAAAGACCATCAGCAGTACGCGCAGATTGACCAGCAACAGGTAATCGAGCTTGAAATCGCCGCGCCACAGGGCAACGATCGCGTAACCGAGGTTGACGGTCAGGTTGAAAACCAGAATCGCCAACAATGCGCGGCGCAGCAGCCGCCAGCGGTCGCGACCGCAAACGACGAACGCAAAACCGAGCGCAGCAGCCAGCAGTAGCGGTTGATGAATGAACGTTGCCGCAACAAGCGCGGCGAGATAGGTTGCCAGCCAGAGGCGTGCGCTCATCTGCATATCAGCTGCACCAGTGGCGCGATTTGGCATAGCGCCAGATCAACACCGTCAGCGCCGCCTCGCCGATGCCGATGATGCAGTGAGGAATCAGGATTGCCGGCACGGTGATTGCAAGCCCGAAGGGATAAAACAGGGGCGTGCCGTCGGCCTGGTGCGCAATCCATGGCTGGATGCCCAGTATCAAAGCGACGGTCAGGCCCGAGGAAACGACGGAAAACCAGGCGGCGATGGCAACGGCGGCCGTGGTATTGATGCGCGCGAGCAGTGTTCTGACTCCTGTGGCGCTGGCCGCGCCGATCAGTCCTATCGCCAGGGCATTGACCGGCCATGCAGTCATGCCGCCCGCGCCGAACAGCAATGCCTGTAACAACAGCACCAGAGAATAGGCCAGAAAGGTTGACCGTATGCCGAAAATCAGCGCCAGCAAGGCCGCGCCAAGCATGTGACCGGAAGTGCCGCCCGGAATCGGCAGCATCACCAGCCCGAGTCCATAGGCAAGCGCGGTCAGCATCGCCAGACGCGGCACGGTGGTCTCATCGAGTCGCTGCCGGATGCCGCGCGCCGCCCACGCCCATCCGCCTGCGGCCACGGCATACGCGGGCAAATAAGTCTGAGGCGAGAGAAAACCGTCGGGGATATGCATCAGAGGGGAATTAAGCGGGGGAAGGAGTTACCCAGGCAACGCAGGCTTTTCACTTTTTTCGCCCCAATAGCTGATAGAGACCGAAGATGGAGAGGATCAGGCCCAGGCCGAACAACATCAGGCTCAGGCGATTGGGAACGGGTTTGTCGGCTTCGCTGGTATTGGGCTGGAGGGCAGGCGTTGCAAAGCGAAAATCAATACCGTGGCCGTCGGCGGAATAGGCTTTCAGCCGCCACTGTCCCACATCATCAGCCATGAAGGTAACGCGCCCGTAGTCATCGGTTTTGCCGACTTGCACCGGGGAGCTCTTGCCTTCTGCATAGAGTTCGTACTTTTCATATGCAAACGGGCTTCCGTCCGCATAGGCGAGGCTGACCGAAACCGCATTGACGGCGGCGACAGCGTGATGGATCTCGTGGGCTGCCGCCGTTCCCGTACAAACAACCAGCAGCAGAAGCAACAGAGGCAGAAGTTTGGGCATAGCGGATGGCGTGACGAATTCGGCGGATCATCATACAGAATCAGGCACGTCACTGCCACGCACGCCATTCGCGGCTGGAGATGTCCTGATCATCAAGCCGCTACAGCCATCCGTTCCCTATCCCCGCGCGCATCGCCTCGCGCACCGCATCCGCCACATCCGGGCGCAGACAGTCGATTTCCACGTATTCCGGCCAGTGTTCGCGGAACTGGCGTTGCCAGGTCAGTTGGCGTTTGGCGAGTTGTCGGGTGGCGGCGATCCCGGTTTCCAGCAATTTTCCGGCGTCGATTTCGCCGTCCAGATACGCCCATGCCTGACGGTAGCCGACGGCGCGCATCGAGGGCATGTCGGGGGTCAGCCGATAGCGCCGACGCAGGGCGGCGAGTTCGTCGGCGAGCCCATTCGCGAGCATTTCCTTGAAGCGACGAGCGATGCGTTCGTGGAGCATCGAACGCGACGACGGGGCAAGCGCCACTGTGACCGGGCGGCAGGGCAGGGGGCGCGGGGTGCGGCGGGCGTGGGCGTCGATCAGGGGTTTGCCGGTGGCAAGGACGATTTCCAGCGCGCGCTGGATGCGCTGCGCGTCATGAGGCGCGAGCCGGGCAGCGGCGGCGGCATCTAGCCGGGCCAGTTCGGCGTGCAGCGCAGGCCAGCCTTCGGTTTTTGCGCGTTGGTCGATCTCGGCGCGCAGGGCGGCATCGGCCTGTGGCAGGTCGGAGAGTCCTTCGCGTAGCGCCTTGTAATAGAGCATGGTTCCGCCGACGAGCAGGGGGATGCGGCCGCGCGCGGTGATTTCCGTCATTAGCCGGTGGGCATCGTCGCAGAATTTCGCCGCCGAATAACTCTCTGTGGGGTCGATGAGGTCGATCAGGTGGTGCGGGCACGCTGCACGCTCGGTAGCCGTCGGTTTGGCCGTGCCAATGTCCATGCCGCGATAGACGAGCGCGGAGTCGACGCTGATGATTTCAACGGGCAGTTCCCGCGCCAAGGCCAGCGCACAGGCGGTTTTACCGCTGGCAGTGGGGCCGGGGAGAAAAAGGGCGGGCGGGAGAGCGGGCATCGGGGCAGCGCCGGGGAGGCGTTGTGGTGTTGGGGCGGATTTTCATCCTACCGGAGTGTGGCGTGGCTGCGGGAGGTTTCGCTCAACGGATGTGTTGTCGGTTTTTTTTACACATTTGGAATCCGCAACTTGCATCTTATGAAAATTGCAATTTTTCTGATTATTTAGCGAGTTATAAAGCATTGTCATGCCGATTAAATAAGACGGCAAGGCGTGACGATTTTCACAGCGCACGGCGTTGACCACTATGATAGACAAATTGTATGACTTATAACGTCGGAATACTTTACAGTGTGTCAACATAAAAATTATTTTCCCTTTTTGTATCAACGAGTTATTGTATTGGCGCGTAAATTGCTTCAAGCGAGTGGGTTGTATTCGTGGGGTTTGATGGGGCAGCTTCATCAGAACCCCGTAACGACGGCAGTGTTGCCGTATTTTTAGGGAAGGAGAAAATTCATGGCTACTCTAAAAGCGCCATATCCGTATTCAAACAATGTCATTTACGGCACTACCCTCAATGACACGATCACTGGGGGGTATGGAAACGACACCATTTATGCTGGCGGCGGCAAGAACAAGATCTATGCGACGGCCGGCAACAACCTGATCTACGGCGGCAACGGCGGCGACACCATCTACGGCGGCACCGGCAGCGATGTCATCCGTGCCGGTGACGGAAAGGATCTCATCTATCTCAAATCAGGTCATAACTACCTCTTCGCAGGCGCGGGCAACGACACCATCCATGGCGGCAGCGGCAACGACACCATCTTTGGATGTTCGGGCAGCAACAAGATCAATGCCGGAGGCGGCAACAACTTCATCTATGGCGGTACGGGCGACGACACCATCTGTGGCTCCAAGGGTAACGACACCATTTTTGGCGGCAGCGGCAACGATCTGATATACGCCAAGGGCGGTAACAACATCGTGTTTACCGGCGCCGGCAACAACAAGGTCTATTCCAGTTGCAGTGGCGATACCCTGGTGGCAGGCTCCGGCAACAACCTCCTCAAGGCAGACGGCGGCGGCGACTATCTGTGGAGCGGCATTGGCGGTAACGACACCTTGATGGGCGGTTGCGGCAACGACTACCTGATCGGCGGCACGCTTGGCAACAATTACCTCCAGGGCGGTACGGGCAGCGACATCTATGTGATTGATTTTCGCAACCTCACCGACCCCAACCAGCCTCCGGGACAGCATGTCGACAGCATCGGCTACAACTTCATCAAGGACACGGGCGGGGCTTGCGATCAATTGCTGCTCTGTGGCGTGGATAAGAGTGAACTCAGGTTTGCACAGATGGGCAAGTACGACCTGAAGATCGAAGTCGTTGGCGTGGATGGCTATATCGTCATCCAGGACTACTACAAGACCTGTGGCAGGATCGAGGAGATCAAGTGCGTCGCGAACAATCCGTACAAGCTCCCGAACATTGACCTGAGCGTCATCGGCGCGGATCTTGCGGCACATCAGGACTCCGGTTTCTGGGGTTGATCCGGCCTCACCGGCCACATTCAGGCGGATACGGGTTCCCGATTCCCTGGTCATTGGCTGGTGTCTGAAGCGTCCTGTAAAGGGTTTCGTTCCGAAAGGGGCGAAACCCTTTACTGTTATAGAATCAAAAAATTTCCGGCTACCATACCGGGGTGACTCGAAATGACATGAAAGCACTTTTCATCCACCAGAATTCCCCTGGGCAGCTTCGTCATCTTGCCGCGCACCTCGTGCGCCGACCCGGCGTCGAAGTGCTTGCCATTGGACGTGAAACCGCGCCGGGCATGGAGGGAATCCAACTGCTGCGCTACCGCCCACATCGCGCGCCGAGCAAGGAAACCCATCCATACGTCCACAATTTCGAGGATGCCGTGCTGCACGGCCAGCAAGTGCTGCGCATGCTGCTCGATCTCAAAAACAAGGGTTACCGGCCCGATATCGTGATCGCTCACCCTGGCTGGGGGGAAACGCTTTATGTCAAGCTGGCTTATCCCGATACCAAACTCATCCATTACACCGAATACTATTACCGGCTAGAAGGCGCTGATGCCGGGTTCGATCCTGAATTTCCGCTTTTCATGGAGAATGCCGCGCTCATTTCCAGCCGCAATGTTCTGCATTTGTTCAATGTAGAACAATGCGACGTTGCCATTACTCCGACTCACTGGCAAAAGAGCCTGTATCCGGCGGTCTATCACGACAAGATTCAGGTGATTCACGAAGGCGTCGATGTCGACCGGCTCAAACCCGACCCGGAAGCTTTCCTCAGATTCCCCGACGGCAGGCAATTACGCGCGGGCGATCCTGTCGTCACGTATGTGGCGCGCAATCTCGAACCTTACCGAGGCTTTCACTGTTTCATGCGCGCCTTGCCGGATTTGCTGAAGGCGCATCCGAACTGCCAGGTTCTCGTGGTCGGCGGCGACGACATCAGCTATGGAGATCGCCCGGATGATGCTCCCAACTGGCGCGAAAAAATGCTGCGTGAAAACCCGGTCGATCCTGGTCGCGTCCATTTTCTCGGGAAAGTGAGTTACGACCTGTATCGGTGCATCCTCCAGGTATCTGCCGTTCATGTGTATTTGACCTATCCCTTCGTCCTGTCCTGGTCGGCGCTGGAAGCCATGGCCTGCGGGTGTCTGCTTGTTGCCTCCAACACCGCGCCGGTGCGCGAGGTCATTCGCCACGGCGAGAACGGCTGGCTGTTCGACTTTTTCGATCGCAAGGCGCTTGTCGAACAGGTGCTGCATGCGCTCTCGAACCCGCCGGAAGCCGCTGCCCTGCGGGCCAATGCACGTCAGAGCGCGCAGGCGTATTCGACCGAAAAGGGCATTGCGGGATATATGGAATGGGTTGAGAAGCTGTGCCGGGGTGTTTGATCTGTTGAAACCCGGTATCCGGCCATGCCTACCGTCGGGGCGACCGCGCAACGCGCCGCCTGATCCAGCCCGCAAAATCATCCACATAAGTAAACACCACCGGCACGATGAGCAGGCTCAGGATCGTGGAGGTGACGAGTCCGCCAATCACGGAAATGGCCATTGGGGCGCGAAAGCTCGAATCGGCTTCGCCCAGACCAAGGGCCAGCGGCAACATGCCCGCAGTCATTGCAACGGAGGTCATCACGATGGGGCGGGCGCGCTTGCGGCAGGCATCGAGCAGGGCGTCGAGCCTGGGCAGTTCCCGGTCGCGTTGCGCGGTGATGGCGTACTCGATGAGCAGGATGGAATTCTTGGTGGCAATGCCCATCAGCAGGACGAGGCCGATCAGGGAAGGCATCGACAGGCTGGAGCCGGTCAGCAGCAGGCCGATGAACGCGCCGCCGAGCGACAGGGGCAGGGCGGTGAGCAGCGTGACCGGGTGCAGGAAGTTTTTGAACAGCAGCACGAGCACGGCATAGACGCACAGGATGCCGGTGAGGATGGCGAGCATGAAGTTCACAAAAAGCTCGCTCATGGCTTCGGCATCGCCGACTTCCTTGAGAGCCAGACCGGGCGGCAGGGCGCGCACGGAGGGAAGCGAATAGACGTACTTTGAGACATTGCCCATTGGCAGGCCGCCAAGTTCGATATCGAAGCGAACAGTGCGCGAGCGATCATAGCGCGTGATCTGCGCCGGACCGGCGGACATTTCCAGGGAGGCAATCTCGCTCAACATTACGGGGCCGCGCGAACCGGGCAAGGTCAGCCGTCCGATCATGGCGAGATCGTTGCGGACGCTATCGTCGAGTCTTGCAAGGATGGGCACCTGCCGTTGCGAGAGGTTGAGCTTGGCCAGCGCCGCGCTATAGTCGCCGAGCGTGGCAATGCGCAATGTGTCGGCAATGGCAAGGCTGGTGACGCCGAGATCGGCGGCGCGGGCGAAATCGGGACGAACGGCGATTTCCGGGCGAATGAGGCTGGCAGTGGATTTGATGTTGCCAAGCCCCGGTATGGCGCGCAGGTCGCGTTCGATGGCAAGCGCGGCAACGCGCAACGCCTCCTGGTCGTTGCCCATGAGGGAGAGAACATAATGTTCGCGCGAACTGTCCAGCCCGACTTTGAGCCGCACGCCGGGCAGGGTTTCGAGCGCGGCGCGGATCTGATGTTCGATGACCTGTTTGCGCGGACGCTGGCTGCGCGGGGAAAGCTGGATCGTGAGCGAGGCTTTGCGCACGTCGCTGCCAGCGAGCAGGGACGCGAATGGGTCGGCCCCTGCGCTGCCGCCGCCGATGGCGGAATAGACGCGCTCTACATGTTCCAGCCGCATGAGCCGTGTGCGGGTCTCTTCGGCGAGTTGGCGCGTCTGTTCGAGAGTCGAGCCGGGCGGTAGTTCGAGATAGACTTGGGTTTGCGAATTGTTGTCTGCCGGCATGAACCCTTCGGGGAGCAGGGGAATCAGCATCACGGAAGCAATGAAGAAGGCGCCCGCGCAAAGGGCGGTGAGCGCGCGATGTTTCAGACACCATTCGGCCTTCTTCGCGTACCACCGCACCCAGCCCGGTTCGCTGTGATCCCGCGTGAAGGGCCGGAGCATGGATGCGGCGAGAATCGGCGTGATCATCCGGGCGACGACCAGCGACATGAGCACGGCAAGCGAAGCCGTCCAGCCGAATTGTTTGAAGAAAAGTCCGGGGATGCCGTCCATGAACGCGGTCGGCAGGAAGACGGCCACCAGTGTGGCCGTGGTGGCCACCACCGCCAGGCCGATTTCCGCCGTGGCATCGAAAGCCGCTTGCCGGGGCGTTTTTCCCATGCGCAGATGGCGCACGATGTTTTCGACTTCCACGATGGCGTCATCGACGAGAATGCCGACGACCAGCGAGAGGGCAATCAGGGTGACGACGTTGATCGTGTAACCGAACAGGTACATGCCCAGAAAGGCGGGAATCGCCGATAGCGGCAACGCTACGGCGGAAACGATGGTCGCGCGGATATCGCGCAGAAAGAGGAAAACGACGAGCACGGCCAGGAGCGCCCCTTCGTAGAACAGGCGCATGGAGCCTTCATATTCTTCCTGTACCGGATCGACAAAATTGAACGCCTCGACGATTTCGAGATCGGGATTGGCGGCGAGAATCCTTTGCAGTTCGGCCTGCACGCCTCTCCCGGTTTCGACCTCGCTTTCTCCCCGGCTGCGCGTGACTTCAAATCCGACAACGGGGACGCCGTCGAGCAGGGCCAATGAGCGCGTCTCGGCCACGGTATCCCGCACGTTCGCCACATCGGAGAGCCGGATGCGGCGGCCGTCGAAGAGCGGGATTTCCATGCGCGCCAATTCTTCGGCGGAAGCCACGCTTGCCAGCGTGCGCATCGGCTGTTCGCCGCTGCCCAGATCAGCGCGTCCGCCCGCAGTTTCGGTCTGCATCTGACGGATCTGGCGTGAGATTTCCGTTGCTGTCGCGCCCAGCGCCTGCAAGCGCAGCGGGTCGAGCGTCACCCGTATCTCGCGGGTGACCCCGCCGACCCTGTTGACTGCGCCCACGCCCTTTACCGCGAGCAGACTTCTCGACAACTCATTGTCGATGAACCAGGACAACGCCTCGTCGTCCCGGCGCGGCGAGCGCACGGCGTAGGCGAGGATCGGCTGCGAGACCATATCCACGCGATTGATGACCGGATCGAGCAGATCGGACGGCAGATCGGAGCGCACGCGCGCCACGGCGGAGCGCACATCGTCTACCGCCTCCTGCAAGAGTTTTTCCAGCCGGAACTCGATCAGTATCGACACCCGGCCATCCTGAATCGAAGTAGTGATGTGCTTCAATCCCTGCACCGTGGCAATGGAATCCTCGATGCGTCGCGCCACATCGTTTTCGAGCTGCCCTGGCGCGGCGCCGGGCAATGAGGCCACGACCGACACCATTGGCAGGTCGATGTCGGGGAAATTCTGGATTTTCATCCGGTGGAAGCTGTAGAGCCCGCTCACGCACAACAGCACGAAAAGCATGATGGGCGGAATCGGATTGCGGATCGACCACGCCGAAACATTGATATTCATGCTCATACGTGACTGCCGCTCATTCGCTGACGACCCGCACCTGATCGCCGTCGTTGAGAAAACCTGCGCCCGTCGACGCGATTTTCATATCCGGCGCGAGCCCATCGAGAATTTCCACGCGATCCCCGATGCGCCGCCCTGTTGTCACCTTCAACTGTTGCACCGAACCGTTCGCCTCCAGCCGGAACACGTAATTGAACGCCTCGCGCATGCTCACCGCCTGCAACGGCACGGTCATGGCCGTTCGCTCGCCAAGGTCGAACTCGCCGCGCGCGAACATTCCCGGCCGGATCGCCGCATCCGGGGGCAGGTCGACATAAGCGAATCCTGTGCGTGTACGCGTATTGAGCGTCGGCGCAACCATCCGGACAGCGCCTTCGATGAGGCGGCCATCCGCAAGCGTGAGTTGTGCCTTTGAGCCCGGCGCGACATGTTCCAGTTCAGTATCCGTCAGCTCCGCCCGCCATTCCAGGCGTCCCTGGCGGATCAACCGGAAAAGCTCCCCGCCGGGGCCGAACACCGCTCCCACCGTTGCGGAGCGCGCTGAGATCACGCCGTCGTCGGGCGCAAGCACGCGGGTGCGGGTCAAACGCAATTGCTGCGCCGCGAGCGTTGCCTGCGCGGCGGCGAGTTGCGCGCTTGCGCTCTGTTCGGCGGTCAGGTATTTGGCGATGATCTGGTCGGTCAAGGCTCCGGTGCCACGCAGGGCTCTTGCGCGCTCGGCATCGTCATGGGCGATCTCCATGGCGCTACGCGCCTGCGCGAGCGCCGCTTTTGCCTGCGCCATTTCTATCTTGACCGGCTCATCGTCGAATACCGCGAGCACCTGTCCTGCCTTTACCGTATCGCCCACATCCGCAAGCACCTTGGTCAGCCGCAGAGCCTGCACATCGGAACCGACGATGGCTTCCTGCCATGCCTCGATCGTGCCATTGGCCGGGATACGGACAGGCCAGGTCTCGGTGACAGGGCTCGCCACTGTCACTGTCAGCGCCGGACGTGGCGCGGGCGCGCCCTTATCCTCACTGCAAGCCGCGAGCAACGCGCAAACGGCGAACGGGATGGCGAGATAGCGAAAGAATGGGACGGGCATGGCGGCGCGTGTGAAGGGCATGGAGAAGACATGAGATTATCTACAATTCCTTCATTACACGCTTGCCGGAGATGCAGATAGTTTTCGGCCTGGATGCTCTGCCATGTGCACAAAGGTCATGCACCCAGAACCTGTCGACCCTGCGCAGGTATTCTTTTCCCGTATCTTTAATTGTAGAAGTTCAGACTTGATCTGAGAGTTTCCGTTTTGACGGTGCCCGGTTGTCAGTTCAATTCAGGTTCTGAACTTCTACAATTAATGCGGCAGAGACAGGATTTTCTCTCTGGAAAGCCCGGTCAGCGCCATGATCTCTTCGATGGGCATGTTCTTTTTCAAGGCGGCACGGGCAACGGAGAGGAGTCCTTTTTCAAGTCCTTCTTCGAGCCCTTTCTCACGGCCTTCCTTACGCCCTGTCTCGCGCCCTTCCTTGCGTCCTTCTTCGAACCCGTCTTTAAGTCCTTTCTCACGTATTGCCTGCATGTCCCATTCCCACTTCTCGCGGGATTCGGCCAGCAGCCGCGTGCGTTCGTCTTCCGAGAGTTCTTGCAGTCGGGCTACAGCCTTGCCGATCTGGGGATTTTTCTCTGCGAGCATTTTCAACTCCTTTTCCTCTCGTACCGCCAGGAATTTCAGCCAGTCCCATAACGGGGTTCCGTCCGTATTGTGCGGCAATTTCGGCAACTCCAGGACGTTGACTTCCACAAGGTCGGTGAATTCCGAACCGGTCTTGGGGTCATGCAACCGGTAGCGGTTGTGGTAACAGCCGTTCTCTGGGATCTGGGTGTAGTCGGTGATCAGTATACAGATGGAACGCTCGATTTTTCGGTAGTCCTCTCCCCGGCTGATCTGTTCGGTGATCATGCGGGAGAGATAAAAGACAATGCGTTCGCGCATCTGGGGACGTTCGGCAACCTGAATCTCGATGTCGACAATTTTGCCGGTAGCGGTTTTGAGTTTGACATCGAGAACGCCCCGTTTGTCGTCGACACTCTCGCCGCTCAGATGCGGGTCGACGAGCACGATGTCCAGGAAGTCTTCGGGAGGCAGATCAAGCGCGGCTTTCAGGAAATCGGTCAAGGGGCCGGTGTTTCGGGCGTCTCCGAAGAGCAGCTTGAAGACCAGATCGTTACGGGGCGAGAGGAAGGGGCGGGGCATCTCAAGTTCTCCGAATCGTTTCGTACAGCATATTCTGAAAGCATGTATAATGCAAATGTATTTCATAAAGCTGCGCCGTTGTGTGGCTTGCCAACAGATCGCCTTCGATATCCAATGCCGAGCAAGTGGCCCCGGGCGTAGGTCTGATCCAGAAGACGGTTGAGGCGGAGTCGCAATAGTTGATGGCGAGTACGAGAACGTGCGGATGCTGGGCAAAAACCGAGCCGGGGCTTCGGCGAGCGCAGCCCGAGCGGTTGGAAATTGTTCAGCGTTTTCCTGGGTAAAAACTGTCGAATTTTTTTACATTGTTCCGGTGCGGATGGGGTTCTGCACAAATGCAGGTCTGAGTGCAACCCAGAACATAGACTCGGTGTCTGAAGTTAGTGCATTGATAATCAAGAATTATCGTATGAGTCGAAATCAAGTGTCATTATAAGGCGTGTTTGTGCAAGCAACATGGCACTATATTTGCATGGTTGACTAGACCAAACGATTGCCCGACTCAACCATCGTCAACACAGGCGGCATCCACCTGCAGGCAACCAGACAGTCCAAAGGCGAAACCATCGCCGCAAGTTTCTTTGAGTTATACTGAAACCTATCGGAAAAATACCATGATTCATCATATCTTTACCCTGAGCGTAGGCTTCCTCACCTTTGCCCTTATTGCCCTGAGCGTAGCCAATGCTACGGATCAGGTCGCCCCCCCCGATCCGACCCAGCCCATAGCCGCCGAGGTCCGGGAAAACGCCCAGGAAGCGCCAAGCGGCGAGGACGAGAGTTGACTGAGCCTGCCAAAAGCGATCTTTGATTCATCCTCTACGCAACCGTGTCCGCGCTGACGCGGATCTTCATGTCTTCCAGGCGTCCAGCGCATACTGGCGCGTCTCATCCACCTGAGTTCCGGCGGCAGCATCCTCGCATTCCAAAGTCAAGACTAAAGAATATAATCAGAAGGTCATGAGTTCGGCTTCGAGCCGGGGAGGGTGGTGTCATGGCCGGATTTTCCGCAAGCAGCCAATCAAAAGCCATGCGCTTTTCCGTGTGGTGGCTGGTCATGGCGTATGCCGTGTTTTTTGTGATTACCTGGATGTTTTCCTGGAAAATAATGAATTATTTTCTTTCGGAAAGTCTTCAGACAATATTTTTCATCTGGGCGGTATTTTTAAGTCTGGTCGGGTTTTACGACGTGCGCCAACGGCGGCACAGCATTTTGCGCAATTATCCGGTCATCGGGCATTTTCGCTATCTGATCGAACTCATACGCCCGGAGATACGGCAATACCTGCTGGAGTCGGATGAAGAATCAGTGCCCTTTTCGCGCGTACAGCGCAGTCTCGTGTATCAACGGGCCAAGAATCTTCCTTCCGAACAGGCATTCGGCAGCATTGCCGATGTCTATGCCACCGGACATGAATTTCTCACGCATTCCCTGGCGCCTGTTCCCCGGAACGCCCCGGAAACCTTCCGCATCGACATTGGGAATGCCCAATGTGCGCACCCATACTCTGCATCCATTTTCAATATCTCGGCCATGAGTTTCGGCGCTTTGAGCGCCAATGCGATTCGCGCACTGAATGCCGGGGCGTGGCGCGGCGGTTTTTATCAGGATACCGGGGAAGGCAGCATCAGCCCCTATCATCTTGAACACAAGGGTGATCTGGTCTGGGAATTGGGGACTGGATATTTCGGTTGTCGTGACGAGAATGGGAATTTCGATCCCGCCCGTTTCGCGGAAAAGGCAGCCTTGCCCACTGTGAAAATGATCGAAATAAAGCTGAACCAGGGCGCGAAACCCGGTCATGGCGTCGTTTTGCCAAAAGAAAAAATCTCTCCGATCGTTGCCCAGGTTCGGGGCATACCGATGGGGCAGAATTGCGCATCGCCTTCGGCGCATCCCGCGTTTCGCACGCCGCTGCAAATGATGGAATTCATCCAGAAATTGCGTGAGTTATCTCAGGGCAAACCCGTCGGTTTCAAGCTTTGCATTGGACGTCCTTCCGAATTCATGTCCATCGTCAAGGCCATGCTGCAAACCGGCATTTATCCCGATTTCATTGTCGTGGATGGTTCCGAGGGCGGGACGGGCGCGGCTCCGGTGGAATTTACAAGCCACATGGGCATGCCCTTGCGGGAGGGATTGCTGCTGGTGCGCAACGTGCTGGTCGGTGCGGGTTTGCGCGAGCACGTCAAGATCGGGGCCGCCGGAAAAATCATCTCCGCATTCGACATCGTGCGCGCATTGGCCCTGGGAGCGGACTGGACGAATTCCGCGCGGGGCTTTCTGTTTGCCGTTGGTTGCGTCCAGTCCATGAGTTGCCAGAACAACAAATGCCCGACTGGGGTTGCCACGCAGGACGAGGAGCGTCAAAAGGCGTTGGACGTCGTCAGCAAAACGGAGCGGGTTTACCGTTTTCACCGCAACACCCTGATCAGCCTGTCCGAAATGCTCGCCGCTGCGGGTCTCACGCACCCCGCTGAGATTCGCCCCGAGCATCTGCTCGTTCGCGTCAGGGAAGTGGAAGTGCGGACCTATGCGCAACGTTACAGGTTCCTGTTACCGGGTGAACTGCTGACCGGGACGGATGTGCCTCCTTTCTATCGGCAGGCGTGGGATGGGGCGAGCGCGGAGTCGTTCCACCATCCTCCCCCAAGCGCCTGAAACAACGCGGCCGTGCTGCCAAAGCGCGCAGCCTGCGCCTGGATCAGGGTGATGATTGCCTGCTGATAATCCTCTTCCGCTTTCAACAGCACGAGCATGTCGACTTCTCCTAATGCCTGCTGTGCGCGGGCAATGTTCAGTGTCACCCTGGCCGCTTGTTCCGCCTCTACGGCGGCTTTCAGGCTGGCGGCATCCGAATGGATGGCGTAGAGCGTGTCGGCGACATCCTGAAACGCGGCGAGAACCACGCTGCGGTATTCGGCAGTGGCCTGTTTGAGCGCCTGTTCCGCGGCGCGCTGCTGATGCGATAGCGTGCCGCCATCGAACAGGGTGAGCGCCAGATCGCCGATCAACTCGAAGAATCTGTTGACGGGCTGAAACATCTGGCTGAAGCGCGTGGCGCTGCCTCCCCAGCTCCCGTCGATCGAAAGAGAAGGAAAACGCGACGCAATGACCACTCCGATCTGGGCGTTGGCGGTGCGCATCTGCTCTTCGGCAGCGCGAATGTCGGGGCGCTGCATGACCAGTTGCGAAGGCAGACTGAGCGGCAATTCTTCAGGCAGATGAAGGGAGGGCAATGTAAACGTTTCCTCTACGTCCTCGCTCGGCAGGTTTCCGACTAGAACGCGGATGAGGTTGCGAGTCTGCTGAAGCTGGTTTTCGAGAGGGGGAAGCAACTGTTTGGTCTGGGCCAGCGCGCTTTGCTGGGCGGCTACGTCGAGGCGTGAGGCGTAACCGTAACGGTGCTGGCCTTTCGTGATGTCGAGGGATCGGGTGTTGAATGTGATGATGCGCTCGACTGCGGCGATCTGATCCCGTGTCGCGGCTTCCATCACCGCCGCCGCCACGATATTGGAAGCAAGCGTGATGCGGGCGGCTTCGAGCTGAAAGCGCTGGATGCCCGCCTGTGCCTGAAGCGATTCGACATTACGGCGGTTGCCGCCGAAAACATCCGGGACGAAACCCACGGTCAGTTGAGCCGTGTGAAGGTTGTAGATACTGGGACGCCCTCCCTCTTCGGCTGACTTGATGCGCGACGGTGAATACTTGCCCCGAATCGCCGGGAAGAAAAATCCTCTTTGCGCATGGACGTTTTCCTGAGCCACACGCAATGCGGCCTGTGCGGCTTCGATGCTTGGGTTGGCTTCGAATGCTTTTCGGATCAGGGAGTCGAGTTGCGGAGATTTGAACAAATGCCACCATTCGGCGGGAATGTCGCGGGCAGTAATGAAGGTTTGCGTCGATCCGGCGATTCCTGGCGCGGAGGCGGTTGTTTCCGGCAGCGGGGCTGGCGTGTAGCTCGTGGCATGAGGCGCTTGCGGGCGCTGAAAATCAGGGCCGACAACGCAGCCCGTCAGTGTGATGGTGGCAGCGGTCAGTAATGCGGCGGAAAGTTGTCCCCGTGTTCTATTCCAGCAAGTCATTTTCATCGAATCCCCTTTTTGCCCGAACGCCGGTTTGACCATTCCACCGCCACGACCTGAAGGACGGGTGCAACGACCAGAAGCACGATTGGCCCGATCAGCATTCCGCCGACCACGACCGTCGCAAGAGGCCGTTGCACCTGACTGCCGATCCCCGTGGAAAGGGCGGCTGGCAAAAGACCGAGACAGGCGGAAAACACCGCCATCAAAATGGGGCGCATGCGCTCTTCGGCAGCCTGCCGCATCGCTTCTACCGGGTTTTTCCCCTCACTGACGAGTTGATTGAAAGAGGTCAACATCAGAATGCCGACCATCACCGAGACGCCAAAAATGGAAACGAAACCGATTGCCGCCGAGATCGAGAGCGCCTGTCCCGTCACCGTGAGGGCGATGATGCCGCCAGCCATCGAAAAGGGGATCGCGCCCAGGGTGAGAAGGCTGTCGCGCAGGGAGTTGAAAAGCGCGTAGAGCAGGACCAGGATGATGCAGATCGTGACGGGCAGAATGACCGCCAGACGATCCTTGGCCTGTTGCATGGCGTCGAACTCGCCCGCCCATTCGATCCGGTAGCCCTGCGGCAACGCGACATTCTGCCCGATGCGTTCCTGCGCTTCGGCCACCGTGCTGCCGAGGTCGCGCCCGCGGACGCTGAACTTGACCGGGATAAAACGCTGATTGCGTTCGCGGTAGATGAAGGAAGCGCCAGTATCGAGGCGGATGTCGGCAAGTTCGCTCAACGGAATGTAAGCGTTTTTGTCCTCAGAAGCGGCGTAGCCGATTCGAATGTTGCGAATGGCGTCGATGCTGGAGCGGAATTCGGGCGCCAGACGCACGGCCAGATCGAACTGGCGATCCTCTTCGAGCACCGTCGTGGCGACGGTTCCGCCCGCCGCGGCCTGTACGACGGCATTGATGTCGTCGATATTCAACCCATAGCGGGCCGCTTTGGCGCGATCAATCGTGATGTTGAGATTGGGCTGGCCGAGCACATCGAACGTACCAAGTTCTTCCACGCCTTCGATCTGCCCCAATTCACGAAGAATCTGGCCGGATAGTTTTTCCAGCACGTCGAGATCGGGGCCGATGACCTTGACCGAGTTGGCGCCCTTGACGCCGGAGAGCTGTTCCTGAATGTTGTCCTGGATATATTGCGAGAAGCTGAATTCGATTCCGGGGAATTCGTCCGCGAATCGTTTTTCCAGCTCAAAGACCAGTTTCTCCTTGGTGAGGCCGCGCGGCCATTCACCGAACGGTTTCAGGGGGACGAACAGTTCGGCGTTGTAGAAACCGGCGGCGTCCGACCCGTCGTCCGGGCGGCCATGCTGCGACACGACAGTGATGACTTCAGGATATTCGTTTAGAATCTCGCGCATCCGGTCGACCTTTTCCATTCCGGCTTCGAGCGAAATCGTGGAGGGCATCGTGCTCCGAATCCATAGATTGCCTTCTTCGAGCGCCGGGAGGAATTCGGCGCCCACATGCGTGGTCAGCAATCCCGCGGCAAGCAGAAAAGCGCCACCGAAAGACAACGTGGCTTTTTTGTTTTGCAGCGCCCAGTCCAGCGCGGGCATATAGATATTGCGAATGGCGCGGACGAAAACAGTTTCCTTTTCCTCGACATGATCGGGAAGGAGGTAGGAGGCCAGAACGGGAGTAATCGTGAAGGTGGCAATCAACGCGCCCAACAGGGCATAGGCGTAGGTTCTGGCCATCGGGCCAAAAATCTGCCCTTCCATCCCTTGCATTGTAAACAGAGGAATGAACGCTGCAATCGTGATGGCCGAGAAGAAAAGTATCGCCTTATCGACCTGGCCTGCGGAAGCGAAAATGACTTGCAGCCGGCTTGTCCATCCCCGCCGGGTCTGGCTTTCGGCGGTCAGATGCGACGCTTCCATTTCATCCAGCAATTCCTTTTGCTCGACCGGGGATTTCTTCTGGAGATTGCGGAAAATATTCTCGACCAGAATCACCGTCGATTCCACGACGATTCCGAAGTCGATTGCGCCCATCGAGAGAAGATTGGCCGATTCGCCCGTGAGAACCAGAATGATGATGGCAAAGAACAGGGCAAAGGGGATGGTAGCGCCGACGATGAGCGCGCTTCTCAAATTTGCCAGAAACAGCCATTGAATGACGAAAATCAGCAGACAGCCAAAAATGAGATTTTTCATGACGGTCTGGGTGGTGACGCCAACCAGGGTCGATCGGTCGTAATACGGCTCGATTCTGACTCCAGCGGGCAGTGTGCCGTCGGCGTTGATTTTCGCTACTTCGTTCTTGACCGCATTGATGACTTCATTCGTTTGCTGAACCCGGTTCATCACGACGATGCCAGTCACGACGTCGCTTTGATCGTCCCGTCCCGCCTTGCCCAGGCGCGGCACATGGCCGATACTGACCCTGGCGACATCCTTGACCAGAACCGGCGTGCCGTTCGACTGCCTGAGCACGATATTGCCAATGTCATCCGTGCTGCCGATCAGCCCGATTCCGCGAATGTTGACCGACTGTTCGCCGATATTGAGGGTGCGCCCTCCGACATTGGCGTTGGCGCTGCCAATGGCCTCGATCAGTTGAGGCAAAGTGACGCCATAACCTTCGAGTCTGTGCATGTCGGCTTCGACGTCGTATTGTTTGGTCGTGCCTCCCCAGGTGACGACCTGGAGCACGCCGGGCACCGATTTGAGGCGGCGTTCGACCACCCAGTCCTGAAGGGTGCGTAACTCGGTAAGACTCATGCCGGGCGGCCCGGCCAACTGGTAACGGTAGATTTCGCCGACCAGACTCGAGGCCTGGATTTCCGGCTGAACGTCATTAGGCAATTTGACGTTCTGTTGCAGGTTTAGGGCCGCCTGGGTGTAGGCAAAGTAGTAATCAATCCCATATTTGAAAGTGACCCGGACGAAAGACAGGCCATAAAAGGATGTCGAGCGGATGTTGTCCACGCCGGGCGTCGTTGCCAGACCCACTTCCATCTCGCGGGTGTAATAGCGTTCCATTTCTTCCGCCGACAACCCCGGCGCCTGCGCGGTGATTTCCAGAATGACGGGCGCCGGATTGGGATAGGCTTCAATATTGAGCTTGAGATAAGCAATAGCGCCTATGCCAAGGAAAACCAGCAGACAAAGCAGAATGATCGGTCGGCGGCTGAGGGCGAACGAGACGATGGCTCTTAGCATAGCGGCGAAGCGTGGTGCATGAGGTGGAGGGCAGGGGCGCGCTTATCGCGCATATACGTCTGTAATGGAGAGCACACGATATCCGGTCAAGCTGGATGGAAGCTGACTTGGGGGTGTGGGGTGGACTGGCGGTGTGGAAAATTACAAGTTCGCTCGGCGGTCTGTGCGTGATATGCTTATCGACTAGGAGGTATTCTCCATGCGCACACCCAAGGTCTATATCGAAACGTCAGGTTACAGGCGTGTTGGCATCTTTTCGCCAACGGAGGTAATCGAAAATGTCGAATGAATCCGAAACCATGCGGGAAATTCACGAAATCCGACGTCAAATTTATGAAGAAACCAAACACATGACGCCGGAGGAACGTGCCAACACCGTCCATCGCGAGGCCACGGAGGCGCTCAAGGCGCATGGTTTGGAGCGCATGGTGGCAACGGCGTCCGACGTTCTGCCAAATCAACGGCGTTTGTTGGAAGTCGTGTAGGTTTGGATTTCAGATTCACGTTGAACTTGCGCAGATTGACGAAATAGCCTCAACGTCAACGTTACTCAAAAAAAGTAACGATACGCCCCCCTACCGTAGCCGTTTACGGACAATCTTTAGCGGAGTTGCTGCGTTGGCCCGACGCATTCCTGTTGGCGCCAACGGCACGCCAGACAACGGCTCAAACAGTTCGGCAAGCGTTATACCCAGTGCGTGACAGATATTCGCCAGTGTCTCAATGGATGGGTTTGCTGCGCCCCGTTCGATGGCAGAGATGTACGTCCGGTCAACGTGCGCATCAAAGGCAAGCGTTTCCTGCGATTTGTCAGCCGCGTGGCGGCACTGCTTGAGCCGCTTTCCAAGCGCAACAGTAACAGGTGATGTCTGAGTGGTCATAACTGAGCAGGATGCCCAGTCGTAGACTCATTCACGACGTTGTTTGTTCGTCAATTATTGTAGAATATATTCATCTACGTGACAGACTTACGCCTGCATAAGCTCACGCCTACATAAACTCGCGTCTGCATCGTGTCGCCCTCGTAAGCGACAGGTCATGGGACGAAACACTCGCCCCCATCAGAGCGGAAAACACGTTCTGATCCAGTGGAAGTCAGTTTGAATAATGGACTATGAAGTTTTCAAAGAGCTTGTTTTTTCGGCAGTTGCCGCGCACGACGGTCAGTGGAACTGGTGTCAGCTTGGTCGGCATCTCTCTCAACACAACCCTGAAATGATGGGGTATTTGATGACAGCATTGAGCGAGCTGCGAGATGCAGGGAGAATTCGCTTTGTGCCGACTACGCTTGCTCAGACACTCGTATTTCGATATGAAGTCCGGCAGCCGTTGCCATGTTCACCAGCGCATCGAGGCCGAACAGATTGATCTTGCCGCGCATGAGATCAGAGATGCGAGGTTGGGTTACGCCAAAGAGTTTGGCGGCTTGCGCCTGACTCATTTCGGTGCGAGTGATATGGCTCTTCAGCGCAGTCATCAGGGCGGAACGCAGCTTCATGTTTTCTGCTTCTTCCGGGGTGTCCTCGATGGCATCCCAGACGCTGTCAAATCGTTGGTTGCTCATTGGCCTATCTCCTTTAACAAATCACGGTAACGCCTGGTAGCCAAATCAATATCGGTCTTGCCAAGAACGGAAAAGCGCGGAGGTCGTCAAGGGAGCTGCCTCGAAACTCGATGGGTTTGGGATCGGCCATGTCTGAACTATACAAAATTTTGTATAGTTTGACAAATCGCATCTATCGCGCAGAAAGCGCCAATGCGTTGGCAAGAAAAAGCGCGCCGTCCGTGGCAACCTTTTCCTCGGGCAAAAGACCTTCCAGAACTTGCTGCATTCCGTTCTGAGTCATTCCTGTTTTCACATTTCGGCGCTCGAAGCGGAGTCCGTCCTGAGTCACGAAAACGATCATGGAGTTGTTGCTCTGGCGCACGACGCCGTTCGGAGGCAGCGCGGGCGAGCGGGTGGGGTCTCCAGTGTGGATCACGAAAGTGGCCAGCATCTGCGGGAGTAGTTTGTAGTCCGGATTCCGGATTTCAGAACGTACCGCGATCGTGCGGGTATTGGGATCGACGGCCGAGCCGATATTGGTGATGCGCCCCTCGAAGGATTGCTCCGGGTAAGCCATGACTGAAACGGTGACTCTGGCATTTAGCCGGATGCGCGACAGGAGATGTTCCGGCACATTGGCGACCATCCACATACTGGAAATATCCGCGACCGTAATCGGGGCAGGGGTGTCAGCGCCCGGCTGAACCAGCATTCCGGGCGCTGCATTGCGAGCGGTGACTCTGCCGCTGAACGGACTCGTGATGGTGAGTCGTCCGCTGGTTTTGCGGTTGGCGATGATCCGGTCGATATCGGAGTCCGATTTGCCGAAAATGCGCACCGCGCTGCGGGCGGCTTCATGGTTCGCTTGCGCCGACTGATGGTCGGAAATGGCCTGTTCCAGTTCTTTTTGCGCCGTACCCTGGATTTCGATGAGTTTTCTGAGTCGCTCCAGTGTTTGGGTGGCAAGATTCAGCTCGGCTGCTGTGGAAATCAGGGACGATTCAGCTTCCACCAGTTCCGGACTGTCGATGATGTAGAGGGGTTGGCCTTTTTTTACATCGTCGCCAGCTCTGACCAGAACCAGGGTGATCCTGCCCGCCCAGGGCGAGAAAACGGGAACGATTTGATCCTGGTTGAAGTCGACATATCCAACCGCCTCGCGCTGATCGCTGAATGCCTGGAGAGTAATGGTTTCTACCTTGATGGTTTTTACCTGTAATTGAGACAAAACGACGACGCCCGGCTCAAGGCTCCGGCTCAGTGAAATCCCGTTGATTTGATGTTTTCTTGCGCTGATCCAATAGATCGCCAGCCCGATCAAAACGACCAGACTGATACCGATCACGATGAGTGACAGCTTATTGCTTCTCATGATTGATCCTATGTACGTCTGTAATATGGAAAGCGCACGATATCCAGCCAAGCTGGACGGAACCTGACCTGGGGCGCGTGGATTGCTTCGTCAGTGTGAAATATGTGTAGATACTGCCCGGCGGTGATGTGGACTGGACAAGCGAAGCGCCGTCCGAGGGCGTGACGGGGTTCAGGAAAAAGCTTCCGGGGATAGGAATATTCCTACCCTCTCCCCTCCTGATTCCTGGTGCGTTTATCAGGTTTCGTCACCTGTCGTAGCCTGACTTTTTGGCGCAAAATTACAGTCATAGGGGAATTACCGTGCAGACAGTAAATTTCCTGTCCGTAGCGTGAAGCATGACACGAAACGGCGTAAGATGAAGAAATGTGATGTCGTAGGAATACCGGATACTTGGCCGACCATGGCTACTTTGCGTGCCATGGAAGTGCGGGTATGAATAGATCGGATCTTTCCGAGGAGGAGGAATAATGAAAAACCTGGCAGTCAAAGCAACAGCAGTATTGTTGGCGGCGACATTTGGGGGTGGAACGGCATGGGCCGCAGAATCCCTGCAAGATGTGATGAAGCGACGCGGCCTCAGTCAGCAGGATCTTCTGTCTGCGGCCAAGACGTATACGCCGTCCGGCAAACGTGATGAGTTTCTGGCTTTCAGTTCCGGCGGGCAGTCGGGACAACTCATCGTCTATGGCATCCCTTCGATGCGCATCATCAAATACCTCGCGGTGTTTACGCCCGAACCCTGGCAGGGCTACGGGTATGACGAGGAATCGAAAGAGGTGCTCAAGGGGGGAATGATCGACGGGAAAGAAGTGACCTGGGGCGATACGCACCACCCGGCCATTTCCGAGACCAACGGGAAGTACGACGGGCAGTTCCTTTTCATCAATGACAAGGCAAATCCGCGCATTGCCGTGGTCGATCTGCGGGACTTCGAAACCAAGCAGATCGTGGTGAGCCCGATCTTCAAGTCGGAACATGGCGGCGCGTTCGTGACGCCCAATACCGACTATGTGTTCCAGACAGCGCAGTACGCTGCGCCGCTGGAGGCCAAGAAGTTCTATCCGCTCGAAGAGTTCAACGAGAAGTATCGCGGCGGGATTACGTACTGGAAGTTCAACCGCGAGGCAGGCCGTATCGAGCAGGCGAAATCCTTCTCGATCGAGTTGCCGCCGTATTCGCAGGATTTGTCGGACGCAGGCAAGGGGCCGTCGGATGGCTGGTCCTTTACGAACTCCTTCTGCTCTGAACGCTACGTCGGCGGTATCGAACGTGGCCGTCCGCCGTTCGAGGCCGGTTGTTCGGCCAAGGACACGGACTACCTGCATGTGATCAACTGGAAGAAGGCTGCCGAACTCGTCGCGCAGGGCAAGGCGAAGAAGATCAACGGTCACGATGTGCTGACGATGGAAACGGCGGTGAAGGAAGGCATCCTGTTCCTGATCCCCGAGCCGAAGTCGCCGCACGGCGTGGACGTGACGCCTGACGGCAAGTTGATCATCGTCGCGGGCAAACTGGATACACACGTATCCGTTTTCTCCTTCGAGAAGATCATGGCCGCGATCAAGGCGGGCAATTTCGAGTCGAAAGACCCGTATGGCATTCCGGTGATCGGCATGAAGGATGCGCTGCACACCCAGGTGTCGCTGGGTCTGGGGCCGCTGCATACGCAGTTCGACACGAAGGCGTGCGTTGCCTACACCTCGCTTTATGTCGATTCCCAGGTTGCCAAGTGGAATTTCTGCGAAGGCAAGGTGCTCGACAAGATCTCGGTGCACTACAACATCGGTCACCTGATGACGATGGAAGGCGACTCCGTTGATCCGAAGGGGCGTTACCTGGTGGCGCTGAACAAACTCTCAATCGACCGTTTCAACCCGGTCGGGCCGCTGCATCCGCAGAACCATCAACTCATCGACATCACCAATGACAAGATGCAGTTGCTCTACGACATGCCGTTGCCGCTGGGCGAGCCGCACTACGCCGTAGCGATCGAGGCTTCCAAGCTCAAACCGGGCGTGCGCTACAAGGTTGGCACCAACAGCCGCACCGACAAGCCGCACGCGGGCGCCGTCCGCGCAGGCGAGGAAAAGATCGAGCGCAATGGCAACAAGGTGACGGTATATGGCACGTTGATCCGTTCGCACATCACGCCTGAAATCATCGAGGTGGAAGTGGGCGATGAAGTGACGATCAACATGACCAACCTTGAACGCGCCCAGGATGAAACCCACGGCTTTACCGTGTCGACCTACAACGTGCACGCGTCGGTCGAACCGGGCAAGACGTCATCGGTGAAGTTCAAGGCGGACAAGGAAGGCGTGTATCCGTACTACTGCACGGAGTTCTGTTCTGCGCTGCACCTCGAAATGCAGGGTTACCTGCTGGTGAAACCGAAGGGCTGGAAGCCGACGGCCAGTAAGGAAATGGCCAAGGCAGCCTATACCGAGAAGGATTACCAGGCGCAGTTGAAGAAGATCGCCGACACGCAGGCGGTGATCGACTCGGTGGTGGCTTTCATTACGAGCACCAACTACAAGGACTTCCCGGATGTAGTCGCCATGGTTGAGGACGCTTTCGACCAGGCTGGCAAGATCCCCGATGTCAAGGCCAAGCACGAAGCAGCCGCGGCCAAGAAGGATTGGGAAAACGCTTGCCTCTGGGCCGAACAGGTCTGGCAGTATCAAGTCAAGACCGCCGATCTGGGCCTGCGCGCCAAGACGTATCTTGAGCAGAACGGCGCCAAGAAGATCAAGTGATCTGTAACTCTTCCCCTCGTGTGCGGCCTTGGCCGCACACGAGAGAGGAAGAAAGAGTCATCGCCACCGACAGGGAAAAATGATGAAAAAATTATTGGCTTTGTTCGTCTTGGGAGTGTTTGCGCTCCCGGCAGCCGTTGCCGAACCCGATGGGACGGCGCTGTACACCGAAAAAACGTGTATTGCCTGCCATGGCCCGAAAGGAAACAAACCGCTGTTACCCATTTATCCAAAAATCATGGGGCAGTCCGCTGCTTACGCAGAACAGCAGATGAAGGACATCAAGAGCGGCGCGCGCGCCAACGGGCAAACCGCGGCGATGAAAGGCATCATGCATCTGGTAAATGATGAGGAAATCAAGGCGCTGGCCGTCTGGCTGGAAGCGCAGAAGCCGGAAGCGCAGAAGCCGGAAGCGCAGAAATAAGGTTTTCCAATGTACGCCGACATGCAACATGGGATGGAAGGCGGTATTGCGAGGAAGGTTCTTTCAGTATTCGGTTATCTCCCCGGGAGGGGAAAGTTCAAATCGGAGGCTTGTTTCAGATGAAAAAAACCATTTTATCTATTGCCTTGTTGGGAGCGCTTGGCGTTGCAGCGATGAATGTGTCTTTCGCCGGGCCTCCGGCTCCGAAGGCTGCGGGGATCGAAGCCAAGGGTTACACCTGGAATGCTCAGGAAGGCGAAAAGATCGAGGCGCTCAAACTCAAGGGCGACAAGGCCAATGGCGAGGAAGCCTACGAAGTATGCGGCGCCTGTCACCTGCCTTCCGGGGCGGGGCGACCGGATGGCACATTCCCGCAACTGGCGGGACAGCATACGACGGTGCTCATCAAACAGATGGCCGACATCCGCGCAGGCCTGCGCGACAACCCGACGATGTATCCGTTCGCGGTGGTCTTGACCGATCCGCAGGAACTCGCCGACGTGTCCGCTTACATCGAAAGCCTGTGCATTCCCACCGACCACGGCAAGTACGAAGGGGCGGATGCGACAGTGCAAGTCGAGAAAGGCAAGGGACTCTACGAGAAACAGTGCCTGGAGTGTCACGGCAAGAATGGCGAAGGCGACAAGGCGAAGTTCTACCCGGTGATTGCCGGACAGCACTACAAATACCTGTTGCGCCAGATGACGGAAATCCGCGATGGTCATCGCCGCAATGCCAATCCGGACATGGTGAAGGTCATCAAGCCTTACACGGATGACATGCTCGTGGCGATTTCGGCGTATCAGGCAAGCCTGAAGATGCCCGGCGCGATGTGCAAAGAGAAGACTGTCAAAAAATAACAGCAGCAGCGAAAATGAAAAAACAGGACGGACTCGTGGGGGCGCTTGCGCTCGTGGCGTTGGTGGCGCTGATCATTGCGTATTTTTCGCCGATCTGGTGGGTGTCGCTCACCGCGCCCAATTACCCGCCGGATGCTTTTCCGGACGGTATTCGCATTCATTTTCACTTTGACAGCGTCAACAACGGCTGCAAGGCGGCGGGCGCGGGGTCGCAGATGGCGGATGAAATCATCCAGGGCGACCTTTCGCACGATACCGAACGCTGGAATCCTATTCTCGATGCAAATAAAAACGTCGATAAGGGTGCGAAGGGGCTGGACTGCGTGCACGAGATGAATACCATCAATCATTACGTCGGCATGTTTCCGATCGAGACGGGCGCGCCCGTGGAACGGCCTCTGGCGAAGTTCTTCTTTGGTTTTTTTGCGGTGATGATCGCCGCGTTCATCCTGCCCGGCCGCCGACCGAAGGTCATCCTGCTCTCCGTGGGCTTCATTGCGGTAGCGGTGTGGATGATCATTGATCAATTCATGCTCGGGAAGCTGGATGCCCAGGTGCAGCATTATGTGCAGGAATCCGGGAGATTCTTCAAGGATCCCGAGCGCATCGCGGCCTGGGGCGAGAATGTACGGCTCATTTCTCAACTCGTGATCTTCGGTTTGATCGCAAGCATGGTCATCGTGGTGGCAGGGGTAGCGAAATCGCGTGGCTTTCAGTTGTTGCTGGCGCTTGTTCCTGCGCTGATTCCGCTCTTTTTCCTCGTAACGTATGCGGGCTGGTTGTGGTTCTTCGGCCATAACCTGCATCCGTGGGGAGCGTTTACGGTGAAACCCTTCATGCCTACGGTGTTCGGCGAAGGCAAAGTGGCGCAGTTTTCGACGTATTCCTATCCGACATGGGGCTATGGACTACTGATGTTGGTCTTCGTTTGCCTGGGACTGGCGCTGCTGATTCGCCGCAAGCAGTTGCGCGAACACCCGGACAAGGAATGAAAAACCGGATCAACACACCCAAACCGTTCGCGCACATGCGCGCCAGTATCTTTGCCATGTGCGTGTTGCTCCTCCTCCCACGGGGAGGGGTCGGACAGGTGCAATCGTTCGGGGACGCCGCCAGCGACAGCTATTACGGGAACAGCAACGTAGACTCGCCGCGCGTGACCATCGACCGGCCCAAACCCGTCTATATGCTCTTTGAACGCGATCCGCGCATTCACGGCCTGAAGCCGTTTCAGCCGCTCGTGGATGCCGCAGCAGCAGGTTCCACGTTGCGCCCGCCACCGGGTGTCTACGCCGGGCCGGTCGAAGTCAACAAACCGCTCATCATCGAAGGGGGGGGAGCAGTCACGATCGACGCGGGCGACAAGGGCACGGTGATGACGCTCAACGCGAACGATTCCGTCGTGCGGGGCTTGAGGCTCACCGGCTCGGGGTCATCGCACGACACGGATGATGCGTGTCTCGACGTGCGCGGAAACCGCAATGTCATCGAGGATCTGACCGTCGACGATTGCCTGTTCGGCATCGACCTGAAGCAGTCTTCCCACAGTGTCGTGCGCCATAACCGCGTTCGTTCCAAGCCGGTCGATCTCGGCGTGCGGGGTGACGGTCTGCGGCTGTGGTACAGCAACGATAACCTGATCGAAGGCAACGAGGTGGTTGATTCGCGCGATATGGTGGCCTGGTATTCGCACCGCAATGTGTATCGCGGCAACATCGGCCAGCGTAGCCGCTATTCGATTCATTTCATGTTTGCGGACGACAATATTGTCGAAAACAACCATTTCGTAGACAACGCGGTGGGCGTGTATTTCATGTATACCCACGGAGGCGTCATGCGCGGCAACGTCATCTCGCACGCCACCGGCGCCACGGGAATGGCAATCGGTTTCAAGGAAGCTTCCGGCACGGTGATCGAGAATAACGAGATCATCTATTGCGGCGTTGGCATCGGTTCCGATCTTTCGCCTTTCGAGCCGGATTCGACCATCGAGTTGCGCGGCAACCGTTTTGCCTACAATGGGGTTGCTATCCTGTTCAATTCGGAGACCGGGGGCAACAATCTCACTGACAACATTTTCGAGGGTAATCTGACGGATGTGAGTTACGGCAGCTTGACCGAGAACCCGGAAAAGAATTCCTGGGAAGGCAACTATTGGGATACTTATCAGGGGTTCGACGCCAACGGCGACGGCATCGGCGATACGCCGCACGAGTCCTACGCCTGGGCCGATCAGCTCTGGATGGAATTCCCGTTGGCGACTTTCTTCCGCGCTTCGCCCGTATTGGAACTGCTGGATTTTCTGGAACGGCTCGCGCCGTTCTCCTCGCCCGCGCTCATCCTGCGTGACAACAAGCCGCGTTTTGCCAAGCCTCGCCGGGAGAATGCGTCATGAGTGTGAATGGGTCAGATTCGAGCCAGCCTCCCCGCGCAAAACCTGTCGTGTCCGCGGAAAAGGCGCACCGCGCACGGCGCAAGTTTCTCCGCTCCGCTGTGCTACTGGCCGGGGTGCTCGGAACTTCGCTCCTTGGGTTCGTGCCGGTCTACCGCGCGCTTGTGCGACGCCTGCGTCCGCCGGGCGCGCTCGATGAAAAGGATTTTCTCGCCTCCTGCATCAAATGCGGCCAGTGCGTGCAGGTTTGTCCGGTCAACGCGATCAAACTCGGCGATCTCCATGAGGGATATGGCATCGGCGTGCCCTTCATCAATGCCCGTGAGCAGGCGTGCGATTTCTCCTGCGATGCGGCGCAATGTATTCTCGCGTGTCCGACCGGCGCGCTCACGTATGAAAAGCCGACCTTTTTGGAGGTGCGCAAAGGGGCCGAACTGGACAGAAAGCCGGTGCTCACGGCCAAGGAGAATGAACCGGAACCGACGCTCAATCTCAAGGAACGCATGGGGTTGGCGCGATTGACGCGCCCGGAGGCGTGTCTGGCGGTGCAGGGCAAGGGATTTTCCGGTCCGGCGCGCGGCCCGGCGTTCAAGGGGCTGATGCGCTACACGAACGTCGACCGATGGAAACCGATTCCGGTGCGCGACCATCCTTATGAGCGCGAATTGTGCGACCTGTGCGTCACGGAGTGTCCGATTGCCGACGCCATCAGGCTGGAAACCTTTACCGACGCCGATGGCAACCGCCGCGCCCGGCCCGTGGCGCTCGAACAGTGCGTAGGTTGCGGCGTGTGCGAGATGATCTGCCCGGCTGAGCCTGCGGCCATTGAAATCGAGCCGCGCGCGCTCTGGAAGGCGAGCGGGGAGGGGGGCTGAAATGCGCCGATTTCTCGAAGGTTTCCTGTGCATGCTGGGCGCGGAGCCGAAAAAGCCGAGCCATCCGGGACAGATTTCCGAAGAAGTGCACCGGATCATGAAAATCAAACGGGAAGACAAATCCCGGATCAGGGAGCATCTTCACGAGCAGGCGCGCCAGCAGCCGCGCCACACATGGCGCAACCGGCGCTGGATCGTACTCGCGGCGGTGAACCTGCTTTTCGTGTTCTCTTACTGGCTGGACATCCAGATACTCGAAGGCTCACTCACGGCCTCGCGCTTCGTGGGCTTCCATCTGATCGACCTGAATGCCGCGCTACAGGTCATGCTGGCGCACAAGCACATCATCGTGAATCTGGTCATCGGCACGTTCACGGTATTTCTGCTCTGGGTGCTGCTGGGCGGGCGCAGTTTCTGTTCCTGGGTATGCCCGTATCACCTGGTCTCGGAACTCACGGAAAAGCTTCACCTTGCGCTCGTGGCGAAGAAGATCGTCACCGATCACGCATTCCATCGCGGCGCGCGCACCGTATTCTGGGTCTTGTTTGTTGTGCTGGCGTTCGTGACCGGCTATACGGTTTTCGAGACGCTCTCGCCGCTCGGCATCCTGTCGCGTGCGCTGATCTACGGGCCGGGGCTGGCGCTGGCCTGGGTGTTTCTGCTGTTACTCTTCGAGGTGTTCTGGTCGCGCCGCGCGTGGTGCCGCTACGTCTGTCCGATCGGCCTGACCTACGGCGTGGTGGGAACGATTTCCCCGCTGCGGATCAGCTACCATGTCGAGCCGTGTTTCCACGAGGGCGATTGCCACAAGGTGTGCCTGGTGCCACACGCGCTCGACGTGACGATCAAGGGCCGCGCTACCGATACGAAGATGGCGCTCGGCCCCGACTGCACGCGCTGCGGTCTGTGCGTGGATGCCTGCCCGACTGGTGCATTGAAGTTTGAAGTCAAAGGCTTATCGAAACTGCTATGAGGAAACGCTGCAAAACCTCCCCTGTCATTCTGCGCGTAGCGAAGCGTAGTCGCAGAATCCAGAGGCCGCGTGGATGCTGCGACTTCGCGCAGCATGACAGCGGTGGATGTAGAGTTATGCAGATTTCATTAAACGCCCTGTGCAACCGACCCTATGATCTTTTTTGAAAACCTCGTCAAAACCTTCCGCCGGACACGGGTGCTCGACGGTATCGGGCTGTCCGTGGAACCGGGCGAGCGGGTGGCGCTGATCGGTTCCAATGGCGCGGGCAAGACCACGCTCATTCGCTGCCTGCTCGGCGAGTACACCTGCGAGGGCGTCGTGCGGGTGACCGGGTGTGACCCGCGCAAACACCGTTCCGAAGTGCTCAACAAGATCGGTTTCGTGCCGCAACTGCCGCCGCCGCTCAAGATGCCGGTGGGACAGCTCATCGAGTTTTCGGCCTCGCTTTGTGGCGTTACGCCTGCGCGCATGATCGGCATCGCCGAAGAACTCGGACTGGATGTGGCCGCTGTCCGCTCACGGCAGTTCCTGCGCCTGTCGGGCGGCATGAAGCAAAAACTGCTCATTGCCATTGCGCTTGGTCGCGATACCCGTGTGCTGCTGATGGATGAACCGGCCGCCAATCTCGATCCCGAAGCCCGCGGGATTTTTTTCGATCTGCTCGCGAAGCGTCAGGAAAACACCACGATGCTCATTTCCTGCCATCGCCTTTCCGAGATGTCCGCGATCATCACGCGCGTCGTCGAAATGGACATGGGCCGCATCATGATCGACCGTCCCAATCAGGAGGAAGCCTGACCATGCGCCGTTGCCGTTTGTTCACTCTCGCCGCTTTGGTCGTCGTGTTCGTCGTTGCCTGCGGAAAACGTGGCAACTGGCCGGAAGGAATGGAGCCGATCCACTGGGATCGGGATACCTGCGCCCAGTGCAACATGGCGATTTCCGATCCCCGTTTTGCCGTTGAACTGCGTCACGGGCCGAAAAATACCGCGTTCAAGTTCGACGACATCGGCTGTCTGATCGTCTGGTCGAACGCCCTCGCAAAAAGAACCGGGAAACCTCCCTCATGGGAGGAGGCGGACGCCCGCGTATGGGTGGCCGATTTCAGCAGCCCGGTCGATAACCGCGATGCGCTGCGCTGGCTCGATGTGCGTCTGGCGCGCTACATCGAGCGAAGTTCCCCGATGGGTTACAACCTGGCCGCCGTAGAAAGCGCTGATGAAAAAAGCATAAATTTCAATGAAATCCTGCTGCGCGAACAGGCGCATCGGCATGAGGGCGGGCATGGGGGGGGGCGATGAAACAGTTATTCCTCACCGCCAGACTTGACGTCGCGGAGTCGCTGCGCGCACGCTGGTTTTTGATCTACACGCTGGTTTTTGGGGGAATCGTTGCGCTGCTGTTTGCGTTCGGCCTGTCGGAATCGCGCGTACTCGGTTTCATCGGCCTCTCAAGGCTGCTGGTGACGTACATTCAATTGTCGATGGCGATTTTGCCGATTTTCGTGCTGATCACCACGGTGCGTTCCGTGGCGGGAGATCGCGAAGCGGGCGTGTTCGAATACCTGCTGTCCCTGCCGATTTCTATCGGAGCCTGGTACTGGGGCAAGATTCTCGGGCGTTACGCGATCATCTTCGCGCCGGTGTTTCTTGCCATGCTGGGCGCGGTGGCCTGGGGGGCTTTTCAGGAAATCGACATTCCGTGGGCGATATTTGGCTATTACACGGCGCTGCTGGCCGCAATGGCGTTGTGTTTTCTAGGCCTGGGCATGTTCATCTCCGCCGTTGCGCGCAGCACGGATACGGCCCAGGGAGCGGCCTTCATGCTCTGGCTCGCGTTGTTGCTCTTTCTCGATCTGATCCTGTTGGGAGTCATGATCCAGGGGCGCATCGACCCCGAGACTGCCGTAACCATCGCGCTCTTCAATCCGTTGCAGGTGTTCCGTACCGCCGCGCTGGCGATGTTCGATCCGCAACTCGTCGTGCTTGGCCCGTCCGCCTACGTCATTCTCGACCTTTTCGGCATGGCGGGTTTTCAGATTTACGCGCTTGTCTATCCGTCCCTGTTGGGGCTTCTCGCCGCGCTCGCGGGTTATTTTCTGCTGCGCCGGGGAGATTTGCTGTGAAGGTCGTGAGGGTTCTTGTCAGCGCGCTGCTTCTCGTTGCCCTCGGAGCGAAGGCGCAGGAGCAGGGCGTGAATGCGCTCTTTGAGGCCACGATGACGGATCTGCACGGTGAAGAGATGACGCTTTCCCAATTCCGGGGCAAACCGCTGATCGTCAGCTTCTGGGCGCGCTGGTGCGTCCCCTGTCGCGACGAGTTCCCGGAATTCATGGCATTGCGGAAGAAGTATAAAAAACAGGGTTTGACCGTGCTCGGCGTCGCGCTGGAAGACGACCCGGTCAAGGTGCGTGAATTCCTCGCCGCCTATGAGGTGAACTATCCTGCTGCGCTGACTGGCGGCGAGCAGGGGATTGCCTTGATGAAGGCGCTGGGCAATGACGAAGCCTTGCTGCCGTTTACGCTGCTCATCGACCGCAAGGGCGAAATCGTATTGAGTAAGCGCGGCGTATTCGGGAAAAGCGATTTTCGGGGCGTTGCCGGGAGATTATTGCGATAATGATGGAGAGACGAGTTTTATGGAGCGCATATGTCTTTTCTTGAGTTGAAGGTTCCGCCCCTGGTGATTGGATTCGCATGCGCTTTGGGCATGTGGTTTTGCCCGGCTGTATTTGTGCTGCAACTACCCGACATTGCGCGTTGGGCAGGTTTCGGGGTTCTGTTCTTTTCGGGCTTTGCCTTGCTTTTTACAGGGGCCAGATCATTTCTCAAGGTTCAAACTTCCTTGAGTCCAACCACGCCTACGATGGTTTCGACCCTGGTGGTCACGGGCATCTATCGCTACACGCGCAACCCCATGTATCTGGGCGGACTCGTGATGTTGTCGGGATTGGCCCTGTTTTTGGCCAAACTTTCGGCCTGCTTCTTCCTGCTGTTCTTTGTCATCTATCTGACGCGCTTTCAGATCATGCCCGAAGAGAAAGTGCTCCGTGCGCGTTTCGGCGCAGAGTTCGATGACTACACCAGGCGCGTGCGCCGGTGGGCGTGAGACTGCGAACCTCAACGCACGGGAACTTGAAGCAGAACGTTTTAGGGGCGCTCGCCCTAGTGGCGATTTTCATCTCGGGCATGGGGGCTGCCCACGCGCAGAGCGCCCAGGATCGCATTGCAACGGCGTCGCACAACGGACAGATCGCGTACGCTTTTTCTCCTGGAGGCGCGGAGAATCTGGTTATCGAGGTGATCCGGTCGGCCCGCGCCGAAATCAGGATGATGGCCTACTCGCTGACATCGGCATTGGTCGTGTCTGCGCTGATCGAGGCGCGCAAGCGTGGCGTCGATGTTGCTCTGGTTGTCGACCATAAGAGCAACACCGTCCAGGATCAGTCCGGCAAGGGGAGGGCGGCGCTCTCGGCCCTGGTCAATGCCGGTTGTCGGGTTCGATCCATATCCGGCGCTGCCTTGCAGCATGACAAGGTTCTTGTCGTTGATCGCGAGACGGTGCAGACAGGAAGCTTCAACTATTCCCGCGCAGCGACGAAAAATTCAGAGAACGTGCTTGTGGTCTGGAAAAACGACCAACTTGCCCAAGGCTACCTTGAACACTGGCAGAAGCGTTTCGCCCGCGGAGAAGATTTCAGGATGCAATATTGATCACCGTCACACTGCTATTGCAAGTCTGTGTCGGCCCCGGCCAGCGCGATCAGACGTTCCAGCGCGGCTGTAACGACGCAATGGCGGACGGTTTCACGGTCGCCGGAAAAACAGTGGGTTTGTGCGCCGCCGTTGCCATGCCGCTGTCGCCAAGCCAGCCATACCGTGCCTACGGGTTTGGAGGCGCTGCCGCCGTCCGGCCCGGCAATGCCCGTAATGGCCATTGCCACGTCGGCATGACTGCGGGCAATGGCCCCATCGGCCATCTCGCGCGCCGTCTCTTCGCTCACTGCGCCGTAGCGGGCGAGCGTTGCAGGTTCCACGCCGAGAAGTTCCGTCTTGGATGCATTGGAGTACGTCACGAAACCGCGCTCGAACCAGATCGAACTGCCCGGAGTGGCCGTGACGACCCCGGCGAGCAGGCCGCCGGAGCAGGATTCCGCCGTGGCGAGCATCCATCCCCGCGCGGACAGCGCCTGTCCCAGAAGGCGGGAGAGTTCGGCAAGTTCCCGATCCATGCTCAGGTTGCAGTTCCGAATGACAAGTTATGAAAATAGACGAGCGCGGCCAGCGCCAGCAAGGTATAGGCAGCGGCGAGCAGGTCATCGAGCATGACGCCGAAACCGTTCTTGAAACGACTGTCCGCCTGCCGGATCGGCGGCGGCTTGAGAATGTCGAACAGGCGAAAGAGCGCCACCGCAATGGCCTGCCAGACGAAACTCGGAGGGGTGAAGAAGAGCACGAGCCAGATCGCCACCATTTCGTCCCAGACAATCGCCCCATGGTCGGGAACGCCGAGCGCCTTGCCGGTTTGGTGAGTCGCATGAATGCCCGCGACGAAACAGACGAGGAGTAATGCGAGAAAGGCCATATCCGATAGTGGCGCTGCGCGCAGCAGCGGATAAAGCAGCCAGGCTGCCAGCGTGCCCGCCGTGCCGGGCGCAAACGGCGACAGGCCCGAGCCGAAGCCCAATGAGACCAGATGAACGGGATGAAACAGAAGTCGGGGAGAAGGACGGGGTTCCATGGCGGCAGGGACTCTGGACAACACTTGGACAATATCACGTCGCGGCAACCCTTCGGACAAAAGGTCATTTGTGGCTTCGTGTCCTTGTGTTATTAGATGCCTTCAATTTTTGACGTACTGGCATTTCATGGACAACAGGCCGAATTTGAGAAAACGAAACGGAAAGGGGGATTCCCCGCGCGCGCTCAAAAAAATTCATGCATTCATGACCGCTGCTTTGCGTGGCAGCATGGCCGCTGTCCACAGGTTGCGCGAAAGGTTTGAGCAAAAAAACGCGACCGAGGCCCGTCATCCTGTCCAAAAAGCCGTTAAACGGAGCAGGGCGTCCGGCGCGAAGAACAAGACCGTCGCGGTCGTTCCCGTGTACAACCATGGCGAAACAGTGGGGGACGTTGTCGCGTCGCTACGCGGTTATGGTCTGCCGGTCATTCTGGTCGATGACGGCAGCGACACGTTCACCGCCCGGATACTGGACACGATCGTTTCCGTGAAGTCGGCCTTCGGACCGCCGGTGAAACTCGTGCGTCTGCCGAAGAATCGCGGCAAGGGCGCAGCGGTGATGACGGGATTTCGCAGCGCGTTTGCGTATGGCGCAACCCATGCCTTGCAGGTGGACGCCGACGGACAGCACGGGCTTGAGGTCGTGCCCAGATTTCTGGATGCCTCGGCGCAGGATCCCGATGCCGTCATCATTGGAACTCCGGTCTTTGATGCGATGGTTCCCCGCCTGCGGTTTTACGGGAACTACCTGAACCTCGGAGGGGTATGGATCAACACGTTGTCGAAGCGCATTGCCGGGCCGATGTGCGGCTTCCGCCTGTATCCGCTCGCAAAGGTAAGGGACATCCTGCCCGAGATGGCGCAAGCTCTGCGCATGAATTTCGACACCGAGATCGCGGTGCGGCTGGATTGGGAGAAAGTTCCTTTCGTTAATTTGCCGGTGGCGGTACGTTACCCGCTTGGCGGGTTTTCGCATTTCCGGGGCGTTCGCGACAGCCTGCTCCTCCTGGTCATGCATGTGAGACTTTTCTTCGGCATGATCCGTCGCTTGCCGAATCTGCTCTCCCGGCATCCGGGTTTGCATGCTTGTTATTCGAGACTGTATGTGCGTTGTTCGAGTTTCCGCTGTCCGGATTTGTTCGGCCGATATTCAAACCTGCTTTCCCGTCGGTTCCGCCCTGCGCGCCGGACGAAACCCGCCGCTCGGGATGAAAGCGGTTCATCCAGGGATTGATTTTTTCTGTACGTTTCGTGAGAGGCGGAAAATCAAAGATATAATTCCCGCCTTCAAATAATTCCTTTTCCCGCCCTCGAGAAAATGACAAAAGGATTTCTATGCTGAATCCCGAATTGGCCGCCCTGTTGCGCAAGCGGTGGTACGTCGTTTTGCTTGTTCTGGGGGCCATTGGTTATGCTATCTGGTTTTCTCTTACGACCGAACTGGAAACGAGAACCCTGCTGCACCGTTACGGGTACGTGGTTATCCTGGTGTGGACGTTTCTGGAGGGAGAGACCTGCGTCATCATGGCGGGGATGCTGGCCAACACCCTGGGTCTGAATCTCTGGATCATCGCCTTGTGCGCCTTCATCGGCAGTTTTACGATCGACCAGATCATGTTTGCGCTTGGCAAGTACAAGGGGGAGTCCATACTGCACTACTTTCCCCGCCTGGCGAAAAATGTGGACAAGGCATCCATCCTGTTCAATAAATATGACACTGCCCTGATTCTGGGTTTTCGCTTCATCTACGGCGTGCGCAATGTGACCGCGATCCTGATGGGGATCAGCCGGGTCAATCATGCAAAGTTTTTCATACTCAACTTTATCGGTGCGACCGTATGGGCGTTGACCTTCACTTTCGGCGGCTACTACGCGGGTAAAGCCTTTTTGGAAATCATCGACATGGCGGGGTACGGGCTTCTTTTGGTCATCCTGCTCGTTTTGGCCGCTGTCGGGCTTGTCTGGTACATTCGATCCAGGCGATCCGCCCAAAGCGCTCCGGCTCCGCAATCTGAAAACAACGAAAACCTGTAGTTCCGAAGCGTTTTCGATTCATTCCTGCTTGAACGACGAACATGTCGAAACTCAGATCCGCCTACGTCTGCGCTGGCTGCGGGGGGCAATTTCCGCGCTGGCAGGGGCAGTGCCCCCAGTGCCGGGAATGGAACACCCTGGCCGAGACCGTCATCGAGCGCGGCGCGCCATCCCGGCGGGCGAGCCTGACCGGGGGTGCGGTGAAAATGCAGAGGCTTGCCGCGCTCGAAGCGCGTGAAGAGCCGCGCATTTCCAGCCGTAACGACGAATTCGATCGCGTGCTGGGCGGCGGGTTCGTGCCCGGCGGGGTGGTGTTGATCGGCGGCGATCCCGGCATCGGCAAATCGACCCTGCTTCTGCAAGCGCTATGCGGACTGGCGGACGACTATCCGGTCATCTACGTGAGCGGCGAAGAATCCGGCGAACAGGTGGCGCTACGCGCCCAGCGCCTGCAATTATCGCCGGGGGGGCTGCAACTGCTCACCGAAATCAATCTGGAACGCATCATCGAGACGCTTTCCGAAGCCGCGCCCAGGGTTGCGGTCATTGATTCGATCCAGACCCTGTACTCGGAAAATCTGCAATCGGCCCCCGGTTCCGTCGGACAGGTGCGCGAATGCGCGGCGCAACTCACGCGGCACGCCAAACAGAGCGGAACCACGCTGATCCTCGTCGGCCACGTCACCAAGGATGGCGCGCTGGCCGGGCCGCGCGTGCTCGAACACATCGTCGATACCGTGCTCTATTTCGAGGGCGATACGCACTCCAGTTTTCGTCTGATTCGCGCGTTCAAGAACCGTTTCGGCGCGGTCAATGAACTGGGCGTTTTTGCTATGACCGAACGGGGGTTGAAAGGCGTCTCCAATCCCTCCGCGCTTTTTCTTTCCCGCCACGATGCCGAAGTTTCCGGCAGTTGCGTGCTCATCACCCAGGAAGGCACCCGTCCGCTGCTCGTCGAAATCCAGGCGCTCGTCGACAATGCCCAGAATCCCAATCCCCGGCGGCTTTCCGTGGGGCTGGAGCCGACGCGGCTGGCGATGCTGCTCGCGGTCATGCACCGTCACGCCGGGATCGTCTGCTTCGATCAGGATGTGTTCATCAATGCCGTCGGCGGCGTCAAGATCAATGAGCCTGCCGCCGATCTCGCAATTCTGCTGGCCGTGGCCTCGTCATTGCGTAACCGGCCATTGCCGCAGGGACTTGCCGTTTTTGGCGAAGTGGGGCTGGCGGGTGAAATACGCCCCGCTCCACGCGGTCAGGAGCGGCTGAAAGAAGCCGCCAAACTCGGCTTCAAAACCGCCATCGTTCCGCGCGCCAACCTGCCGCGTCAGCCCATTCCGGGCATCACTGTCCACGGCGTTGATCGCATCGAGCAGGCGCTGGAGGCTGCGCGCGAGATCGGGCAGGGGGAACGATGACGGGAGCGTTCGAGCGTCAGCGCACGATGGGCCTGTAACGTATCCGTTTGGGTTTCGCGCCTTCTTCGCCCAGGCGTTTTTTCTTGTCCGCCTCGTATTCCTGATAGTTACCCGCGAAGAACGTCCATTGGGAATCGCCTTCGGCAGCCAGGATGTGGGTGGCGATGCGGTCGAGAAACCAGCGGTCGTGCGAGATGATGAGCGCCACGCCCGCAAATTCGAGCAGGGCGTCTTCGAGTGCGCGCAGCGTTTCGACGTCCAGATCGTTGGACGGCTCATCGAGTAGCAGCACGTTGCCGCCCGCCATCAGGGTTTTGGCCAGATGCAGCCGTCCGCGTTCACCGCCCGAGAGTTTGCCGACCTGTTTACCCTGATCCGCGCCCTTGAAGTTGAAACGGCCGATGTAGGCGCGGCTGGGCATCTCGAACTTGCCGATGGTGAGGATGTCCGCGCCGTCGGCCAGTTCCTCGAATACGGTCTTGTTGCCGTCGAGGCAGTCGCGCGTCTGATCGACGCAGGCAAGCTTGACGGTTGGCCCGATGACGATTTCACCGGAGTCGGGCGTCTGCTGCCCGGTGAGCATCTTGAAGAGCGTCGTTTTGCCCGCGCCGTTGGGGCCGATGATGCCGACGATTGCGCCCGGCGGGACGTTGAAGGAGAGTTGGTCGATCAGCAACTGGTCGCCAAAGCTCTTGGAGACGCCTTTGAACTCGATCACCTTGTCGCCCAGCCGCTCGGCGACGGGGATGAAGATTTCCTGCGTTTCGTTGCGCTTCTGGTACTCGAAGCTCGACATTTCCTCGAAGCGGGCAAGCCGCGCCTTGGATTTGGCCTGCCGCGCCTTGGGATTGGAGCGTACCCATTCGAGTTCCTGCTTCATCGCGCGCATGTGGGCGTCGACCTGTTTTTGTTCCTGTTCCAGCCGCGCTTCTTTCTGTTCGAGCCAGGAGGAATAGTTGCCTTTCCATGGGATGCCGCAGCCACGGTCGAGTTCGAGAATCCATTCGGCGGCGTTGTCGAGGAAGTAGCGGTCGTGCGTGACGGCCACGACCGTGCCGGGGAATCGCAGCAGGAATTGTTCGAGCCATTCGACGGATTCGGCGTCGAGGTGGTTGGTAGGCTCATCCAGCAGGAGCATGTCGGGTTTGGAGAGGAGGAGCTTGGCGAGCGCGACGCGACGCTTCTCTCCGCCGGACAGGTGGCGGATTTGCGCCTCCCACGGCGGCAGCCGCAGGGCGTCGGCGGCGATTTCCATCTGGTTTTCGACGTCAGAGCCGCCGGTGGCGATGATGGCTTCGAGTTTTGCCTGTTCTTCGGCGAGTTTGTCGAAGTCGGCGTCCGGTTCGGCGTAGGCGGCGTAGACGGCTTCAAGCCGCGTTTGCGCTTCGGTGATTTCGCTGAAGGCGGCTTCGACTTCCTGTTTGACGGTCTTTTCGGGGTCGAGTTGCGGTTCCTGCGGCAGATAGCCGATCGACAGATTCGGTTGCCATTGCACCTGACCGTCGAATTCGGTTTCCACTCCGGCCATGATTCTGAGCACGGTGGATTTTCCCGCGCCGTTCAGACCCAGAAGGCCGATTTTTGCGCCGGGGAAAAAAGACAGGGAAATATCTTTGATGATCTGCCGCTTGGGCGGAACGATTTTGCTCACGCGGAGCATGGACATGACATACTGGGCCATTGATCAAATCTCTGTTGCGGGCTACGGAGGGCGAATATTAAACGGATTTACGCTACGGCAGCCGATTCGATGTGTAGCAACAGTTCGGTGAAGGTGGCAGCCGGGACCGGTTTGCTGCACAGGTAGCCCTGGTATTCCATGCACTGGTAGTCCGTCAGGATGTTGACCTGTTCTTCGGTTTCGACGCCTTCGGCCAGTGTTTTCAGGCGCAGTTCGCGCGCCATGTCCAGCACCATGCGCACGATGGCGGCTCCGCTGTCGGTGTTCAGATCGCGGATGAAAGTCCGGTCGATCTTGAGCTTGTTGAACGGGAAATGCCGCAGGTAGGCAAGACTGGAATAGCCGGTTCCGAAATCGTCGATGGACAGTCCTACGCCCAATGCTTTCAAGTCATGGAGCACCGAACTCATCTGTTCTGACAGCAGGACGCTTTCGGTGATTTCGAGTTCCAGCCAGCGCGCATCGAGTCCGGATTGCTCCAGCGCCGAAGAAACATGCTCGATCAACAGTTCGTTCCGTAGTTGTACGGGCGAAAGGTTGACCGCCATGACGATGGGTGGATAACCCTGGTCTTGCCATGCCTTGTTTTGACGGCATGCTTCTTCCAATGCCCATTTGCCGATGGGCAGGATGAGGCCCGTTTCTTCGGCAAGCTGGATGAAATCCAGCGGCGGGATCAGCCCCTGTTGGGGATGCTTCCAGCGCAGCAGAGCTTCGCAGCCGCAGATGCGTCCGCTCAGAATGTCCGTCTGGGGTTGATAGTAGAGGATCAACTCCCGCCGTCCCAGGGCGCCGCGCAGGTCGGCCTCGCGTTTTACACGCTGAATCAGGGTCTTGCCGAGGTTTTCCGAGAAGAAGCGTGAAGTGTTGACGCCGCTCTCTCGTGCCTGGCGCATGGCGGTGTCGGCCTTGCGCAGCAGGTCGTCGGCGTGCTGGTGGCTGCCGGAGACCAGACATACGCCGACACAGGCGGTGCAGATGATCGGCTGCTCCTTGAAGAGAATCGGGCGAGCGATGACCGCCATGATCTTCTTGACGACCTGTTCGATGTTTTTCGGGTTGCTGGAAACCAGTTGGATACCGAAATTGTCGTCGCCCAGTCGGCCAACGACGTCATTGGTGTGCAATGTCTTCCGGATGCGGCTGGCGACGCGCTGGAGCAGGAAGTCGCCCGCCTGGTGTCCGTAGGCATCGTTGATCCGGCTCATGTGATTGAGATTGAGCACGATCAGGGCATCTACGCTGTAGTTGGCCAGGTGTTCATCCAGACTGTCGAGAAAACCTTTGCGGTTGGGCAGGCCGGTCAGGGAGTCGATGGTGGTGAGGCGCTTGATGCGCTCTTCGGTTTCGCGGAACTTGGTGAGATCGTTCAGGAACACGATCCAGTTTCTCGTCTGGGACTGTTCGTTGGTCATCGACGCAATGCGGCACAGAAAGGTTTTTTCATCGCCCTTCCTGTCGTGGAGGCGAACTTCGCTGCTCCATGTGCCACTTTGTTTCATCTGCTTTATCAGTGAACGGATGAGGCGCCGGTCAAAATGGGTGGTGAGGAATTCATTCGGAAAATGCCCGACCAACTCACTTTCACTGTAACCGGAGAGATGGCGTAGCGCCTGATTGACGATCATGATTCTCAGGTCCTTGTCGAGAATCAAGAGACCGTCGCTGTTGTGATCGAATATCTGGGAGATGACCTGCTTGCGGGACTCGGCTTCATAACGCGTGGTCAAGTCGCGCGCGATGCCGACGATGCGGTATAACTGATTCGCTTCATTGAATAAGGGAACTCGTGAAATTTCAAAAGGAAGCGATTGATTGTTCGCTCCCGTAAGCCACGTGGTCTGTATCCCGGTTGTTTTGGTATCGAAAATGGCTTGACGGCCTTTTGCTGTAATCTCGTACTCTTTGGGCGCGACGATTTCCGAGGATGGACGACCAAGAACATTCGATTCTTCCTTCTGGAAGAAGTCCAGGAACGCCTTGTTGGCCGCCACGACATGGTTTTCCGTGTCGATCATCCAGGCCGGATCAGGAATAAAGTCCAACAACGTCTTGTTTTCGCGAGACTTTTCTTCCATGTCCCGGGTCAGGCGCTGGGTGAGCGTGTCCATATATTTGATACGTGATCTCCATCCCTGCAAGCTGAACAATGAAATCAGCGTTACCAGGGTGCAGAGCACCGCGTAGATTGTGGCGCGTTGATACCACCCACTGAGTACCAGGGATTTTTCCTGACCGAGGAGAATGACGAACGGCAGGTGAGCGTCTTTCATGCTATTGTAATAGAATAGACGCTCGACGCCATCCATCAGGCATTCCCAGGAAATACTGCCGTCCAGTTGTCCCATGCGCAGTTTGGCAAAAATTGGATGGTCGGCCGGGAGTTGCTTGTTGGCGTGTTCGTGAGTTTGTGGAAATCGGGCAATGAGCTTCCGATCGTCGCCAATCAGGGCCAGGGTGGTGCGTGGGGGCAGATAAACCGACTTGGCGAAGTTTTCCAGAAGGTGCGAATCAATCTTGTCGGTGGAGGCCTGTGCGTATACTTCGAGTACGCGGGTCATGGCCTTTGCGTTGTCTGTCGCGTTTTTGATTTCCTGCTGATGGAGCGAATACATGTCAACTGCGACCCATCCCCACATGATCACCCATAGCAGGATGGTGGCGATGTGTATGAACGCATGCTTGGGGCTATCCTTGCCGCTCCGGGGGGTGTGCTGTATCGACACTTTTCCATCCTTCGACTCCGGGGGAGTCGGAATGTATTTTTTGGAAATCATGGATTCAATGATTATAGATACAGAAAGCCATGGTATTTACGGAATGTGCTTTATTTTACGAAATGCGATGTATTTTCGGAGTGACGTATTCACGGGGGCCTCACTATCAATGGCAAGGACTGCATCCGAGACCTGCTCAGGTCAGCCTTCCGGGGTGTCTTTTTTCAAACCGGCGAGCTTTTGGGCGAAATCGGAGGCGGGAACCGGACGGCTGAAGAGGTAACCCTGGAAAATGTCGCAACCATGATCGAGCAGGAAGCGGCGCTGCTCATCGGTTTCCACGCCTTCTGCGACAACCTTGATGCCAAGGGCGTGGGCCAGCCCGATGACCGCAATGGCAATCGTGCCGCCGGTATCGGCGCTCTGGATGTCTGCGACGAAACTCTTGTCGATCTTGAGCAGACTGACTTCAAACTGCTTGAGGTAGGACAGCGATGAATAGCCGGTTCCGAAATCGTCGATGGCAAGGCTCAACCCCATTTGACGCAGACGGGAAAGGATGTCGATGGTCTGATTGGCATTGCGCATCAACATGGATTCGGTGAGTTCGAGTTCGAGCAGGCCGGGGTCGATGTCGGCCGCTTTCAGGCTCTCATTGATCAGCACCGGTAAATCGCTTTGCAGGAATTGTTGCGCCGACAGGTTGACCGCGATCGGTACGACGGGTAATCCGGAATCCCGCCATGCGCGGATTTGCTGACAGACGGTGTGCAGCACCCACGTGCCAATGGGGACGACGAGTCCGGATTCTTCGGCCAGGTGGATGAAACGGACGGGCGAAATCATGCCCTGTTCGGGATGCCGCCAGCGAAGGAGCGCCTCGGCGCCCAGCAGGATGCCGGTGCGGGAATCGACTTTGGGCTGGTAGAAAATTTCGAGTTCGTTTTGCTTGATGGCGTTACGCAGTTGATTTTCGAGCAGCAGATCGCCGAGGGTGGTGATGTTCATGTCGGCGGAGTAGAAGCGGAAATTGTTGCGTCCGTCTTCCTTGGCGCGGCTCATGGCGGCGTCCGCGTTGCGCAGCAGTTCTGCCGCCGTGTTGCCATCGGTGCCGGACAGAGCAATGCCGATGCTGGCGGTGACGGTGATGTCGTGTTCGCCAAGTTGGTAGGGGCGGCTGATGTGGGTGAGAAGTTTTCGCGCAATGCTGGCGGCATCTTGCGGCTGGTCGATGTCTGGCAGAATGAAAACGAATTCATCGCTGCCGAGACGGGAGACGGTATCGGTGTCCCTCAACATGGCCTGACTCCGGCGAGCGACTTGCAGGAGCATGGCATCGCCCAGTTCGTTGCCCAACGTGTCGTTGATGTTCCGGAAGCGGTCGAGGTTGACGAACAGCACGGCGGTATGGCTGTCGATGCGCCGCGATTGGGCAAGCGCCTCGTTGAGTCTTTCCTGCATCAACAGGCGGTTGGGCAGGTTGGTGAGCGAGTCGTGCAGCGAGAGGTGCTGAATGTAGGCTTCGTTCTTCTTGCGTTCGGTGATGTCGGAAAACACGCCGATATAGTGGGTGATGTTGGCGCCGCCGTCGTACACTGCGGTGATCGACAGCCATTCGGGATACAACTCTCCATTTTTGCGGCGATTCCAGATCTCCCCTTGCCATTTTCCTCGCCGTTCAAGGGTTTTCCACATGTCAGTATAAAAGGATTTGGCATGACGGCCGGAACTGAGCATGGAGGGTGAGCGCGTGTGTATTTCTTCGGCGCTGAAGCCGGTAATGGCGGTAAACGCCGGGTTGGCGACCAGAACGCGGGCGCGGGAATCGGTGATGACCATGCCTTCAGCCGCGCTGTTGAAAAGGGTGGCGTAGAGTTTGAGATCGGCCTGGGTTTGATGCAATTCGTCGATGCGCTGTTCGAGACTGCGGTTGGATTTCCGCAAAGTCTGCGTGGTTTTGCCCAGTTTGACGAAAAGCAGCGTCAGGTAAAAGGCGAGCAGCAGCGCGGAAACGAAAAGCAGCACGCGGTAGATGCGGGATTTGTTTGACGCGTTCTCATAGCCGGTGGCAAATGTCTGAATGGCTTTTTCGACTTCTATTCCTATATCCGTCGTGATCAGGGCAATGTCATGCATTTTCGAATCCACTGCCTGCTTGCTTTTGATGATGATTCTGGCGTGTTCGAGGATATTGTTCAGCGTCCGCGTGTGTTGGGGTGACAGGCTGGTGTTTTCGCGCGGAATGGATTCGATTTGTCCGAAAATGATCGGCAGCAATTCTCCATTGTTCGATACCAGGTAGGTCATGATGTTGTTGCTCAGGTCGCTGAGAGCGTCATGCAGGCGCTGGCCGTGAGACGCGTCGTGGAAGCGTTTGAGCGCAGTCGGAAAATAGCGGATGGAGTTGCGCAGAATTGCGTTCTCCCTCACGAAGATTTCGATGTGATCATCTTTCAGTCGTGCCAGTCGTACGAGTTCCTTGACATGACGCAGAGTTTTTCCGGCATCGTCGTCGGACAGGAATTTTGGTGGAGAGTGAAGCTGTTTGAGCAGGAAACCGAGTTGGTGGATGTCCTGTGCAATGACATCGTAGTTCTTGTGGAGTTCGAAACGGATGGCCAGAACATCAATGCTGATCTGAAAATCGAGTTCATTGAAGGCGTGAAGCTTGCGCGAATAGGCGTAGAGATCCGAGGCCGAAATAGTGTTTGTGTTGCGGAATACCCAGAACAGCGAGCCCGCGATGATCGACATGATGAGCAGGGTGCGCACTATGCTGGCAAAGGGCGCACGTTCGTGTGCAACCGCTGGAGACGCCGTCGATGGCAGAGAGGCAAGAGTGCCGTGAGGCGCCGTGCCCGGGAGGGGGCGATCAGCGGAAATCATGGCTGTAGACGCTCTCCCCGGTATTCTCCGGTCAGAGTTTCGAGAAAAGCGGCGATATAACGGCGATCTTCTTCAGACAAGTCACGTTCGAGCTGGTAGCGACCCATGATACCGATGGCCTTATCGAGCGTCTCGGCGTTGCCATCGTGAAAATAGGGCGCAGTAACGGCGACATTGCGCAGACTTGGCACCTTGAAGACGTAGCGATCCTCTTCGCGGCCCGTGATGTTGTAGCGGCCAAGGTCGGCCTTGGTGATGTTGCCGCGGTCGGCGAAATAGTCGCCCATGACCCCGAAACGCTGGAAGAAATTGCCGCCGATATTGATTCCCTGGTGGCAACTGATGCAACCAAAGTCGGTGAAGCGCCTGTAGCCTTCCTTGGCTTCTTCGCTGATGGCCGTGTCGTCGCCGTTGAGAAAACGGTCGAATGGCGCGTTCGGGGTGAGCAGGGTGGCTTCAAAACGCACGATGGCATCGGTAATCGTTCTTTCGCTGATTTCACCGTCGTATTCAAGATCGAATGCCTTGCGGTATTCACGGTTTTCTGAAACCCGGCGCACAGCGATTGTCCAATCGCTCGCCATTTCAGCGATGTTCGTCAGCGGGCCGGAAACCTGATCGGTGAGGGAGGTCGCGTGGCCATCCCAAAACTGGTAGGCATTGAAAATTGCGTTGAACACGGTGGGCGTGTTGAACTCGCCGAGCGCGTTGCCTATGCCGATAGCAATCTTGCGTCCATCGGCGCCGCTACGTGAGAGGTTGTGACAGGTCGCGCAGGAAACCGTGCCATCGCCTGAGAGCCTGGGGTCGTGGAACAGTTTTTCGCCAAGCAGAATCTTGCCGGACTGGAATTCTTCCGGCGAAAGGACGGGAATGGGCAGGATTGCGCTGTCTTGCCCACGCGCGGCGCTTTGCATGTTTAGCAGGATGCCGTCCTCTTCGGCGGTGGACGGCGTTGGGCTGGGTTCATCCTTCGGGAGGATGCTCAGTGTGACAAAAATTGCCGCCAACAGGGTCAGGGAACCATAAAACAGGAAATGTAATTGGTCTTTTCGTATCATCTTTTTTTGTGTTGCATTGATTTGTCGAAACAGGAATTACGATGAAGCGCGCAATTCCGGCTCAATTCTCTCCTGAGGAGATTCCTTCACGCGTCGCTCGGGCAGATAGGCCGTAATCTGACAGGCAATGGCAGCCATGTAGGGAATGCATTGCAGGGCAAGAATGGCAATCCACAAACGTGTTTCGGTATCTACGGTTCCGCGCGTAAAAATCAGGCACATGATCGCCAGAATGAGCCCGATGAGCATGCCGAGTTCTTCACGGATGGGGCCGAAAAACGCAAACATGCCCTTGGCCTTCCAACCTTTTGGCGTGACAACGAAAACGCCTTTTTTCTTGATGAGTCCGATAAATACGCCACGCGCGATGGTATGCGCCAGCCCGACCGAGAGGATCGAGGCTCCAAGAATGTCGCGCCAGGGGCAGTTCATGGTGCGGCGGTAGAGGATGGGGCCGAGCGCGGCCTTGAAAGCCATGAAGCCGAGTACGGGCAGCGCCAGCGCCACGACCGGCAGGCTGAAGGTTTTGGGAAAGGCGAGAATGCCGGCCGACCAGAGCAGACTTCCGTAGGCGAACACGAATTGCAGGGCGTCCCCGAACCAGGAGAACCAGCCGGTGAGGAAGTGGTAGCGTTGTGCGAGGGTCAGTGTGCTGCGGCCGAGCATTTTCGGCAGGTGAGCCTTGAGGATCTGCATCGCGCCGAAGGCCCAGCGGAAACGCTGGCTCTTGATCGCGGCAAAGTCCGAAGGCGTGAGGCCGCGCCCGAGAACGTGGTCGACGTAGCGGGTGTCGTAGCCTTTCGAGATGAGTCGCAGTCCCAGTTCGGTGTCTTCACAGATGCACCATTCGGACCAGCCGCCCACTTCTTCGAGCGCCCGACGGCGCACCAGGGTCATGGTTCCGTGCTGGATGAGCGCATTACGCTCGTTGCGGTGGTGCATGCCGATGCGGAAGAACCCGTCGAATTCCCAGTTGCACATGCGGCGGAAAGGATGGTTTTCCCAGTCGCGGTGCGCCTGCGGGGCCTGCACGACCGCGACATCGGCCTTGTCGAAGTGCGGTACGAGGCTTGCCAGCCATTCCGGGGAGACGACGTAATCGGCGTCGACCACGCCGACGACTTCGGCTCTCGCGTCCGTGACCGTGAGACCGTAATTGAGCGCGCCCGCCTTGAAACCGGGCCAGTCCATCAGGTGGAAAAAGCGGAATTTTGGCCCCAGTTCGGCGCAGCGTTTTTCGAGCGGCCGCCACAGGGCTTCATCGCGGGTGTTGTTGTCGAGTATCAGCACCTCGAAATTGGCGTAATCGAGCGCCGCGAGGCTGTCGATGGTGGCAATCACCATCTCCGGCGGTTCGTTGTGGCAGGCCAGATGAATGGAGACGAAAGGCTGTTTTTCGGGAGGGTGGGGAGGCAGTGGCTCGAAACGGCGTTGCCAGCGTCGTTTGAACAGGATTTCACCGAACTCGAACCCATGTGAGAGTAGCACCGCGACGGTGAGACAGGTTGCGCCGATGATGACGGCCAGCCCGATGAGTTCGCGCTGTTGCCGTTGCGGGACGAGGTAATACTCCACCGGCACATTGAGCCCGATGATGAGAATCGAAATGCAGGCCTGGATCAGCGTGGCGAGAAAGAATCTGCCGCTGATGCTCCAACTCGGAAGGAAAAAAGCCATCAGGAACATGGGCAGGAAGGCGAGGATTGCGGCGTTGCTCGCCTTGGCCAGCCAATGACGGTCGCGCTCGATGGGGCCCGTGAGCGAATACTTGAGGTGACGGTCGACGTCGTACATGCCCCAGTAGGCCCCGGCCCAGCCTTCGCCCCGTTCGGAATCTATTTTCCAGGGCTGGTCGATGGCTTCCAGCAGAAAATAATCGAGCATCGGCGTGCGCGGGTGGGCGAGAAATTCGCGCACGAAACGGGCCTGGTTTTCATCCGAGGGTACGGCTGCTTCGCGCACCGGGCCTTTGCTGGGCCAACCGATTTCGCCGATGACGATCTTTTTGCCAGGGAAGAGCCTGACCATCTGGTCGTAACGCTCGAACACCTGCTGGATGGAATCCGAGATGCCCACGCCTTCGTGATAGGGAAAGATATGTACGGTGATGAAATCGACGTGATCGGCAAGTTCGGGATATTTTTCCCAGACATGCCATTGTTCGGCGGTCGATACGGGTTTGCGCGTCCTGGCGCGTACCTGTTCGAGATAGCCGATGAGCTGTTTGAGGGTCTGATCGGCCTTGCCTGCGTTCTGGGCGCGCCACAGCACCTCGTTACCGACGATGACCCGCTCGACGTGGCGCATTTCGTTGGCGGCATCGACCAGAGCGTTGATTTCGCGCTCGTTCCGGGCCTCGTCGTTGTCGATCCAGATGCCCGCCGTCACCTGAAAATCGTGTTCGCCGGCTTCCTGCAGCAGGGCGGGGAGATCGGTGATGCCGTACGTGCGCAGGCTGTCGGTCTTCTTCCTGAGCAGTTCGAAATCCTTTGCGATTTCGGCAGCAGCCGGGTGCGGCCCGGTGAAAGGACTTTGTCCGCGCTGATAGCCGCTGTAGCTGAACCCCTTGATGCTGAAAGAGGGATCAAAGGCAGTATCGTTGCTGTGCCCGTATGTCTGCCACAGCAGGTACTGGACAGAGGCAACCGTAGTGGCAATGGCAATGGCGGTGAAAAAGCGCAGGGCGAAAGCAACAGCTCTTTTCATGGCTACAGAATAATGTGAAATATTTTGCATTCTATGCCGATTTAGGTTGACTTGAACCGATGTAGGCTATACGCCTGTCGAGAAAGTCATGTTGTTTAGAATGTTTCCGAATCAATTTTTCCAGGAGACTCATTGAGTGGTTGAAAACGATTCCGGGGCGTCTGCGGACGGGCGGCGCATGTTGCGGCGCGCGTTTCTGGGTGCGGGCCTTCTCTGTCTGATGTTGATGGCATTACGGTTCGGGGTGATCGAAAACGATCTTTTGTCGCGTGATTGCAACTCCGGCGGGCTGTCCTGCGGACTGACGTGGTTGCTGACGCAAAGTTTCCATGCGCAACGGCTGGGGATTTTTGCGCTGGCGTTCGGCGCCCTAGGGTTTCTGGGCGGATTACGGCTATGCGGCTGGATCGGCTGGTTCGCCGGCGTGGCGGGGCTGGTGCTGTACAGCGCCGATTACGCTTCTGTCGGAGCGCTGCTGGGGCTTTTTACGTTGCTGCGAGTCTATGCTCCTGTGCTTTGATCAGCATTGGCGCGGAGATATTGGAATATTTCAGTAGCATTTTGCCGCAAAAAATGGTTTAATGGTTGCAATTGTCATCTAACGATTGCTGCCTGCCATGAAACAATCTCCCTCCTATGATACCAGCTACAAGGCGCTTTTCTCCTGCCCGGAACTCGTGCGCGACCTGCTGTGCGGATACGTTCCGGGCAAATGGCTCGAAGGGGTCAACTACGACACCCTGACGCGCGTTAATGCCAGTTACGTATCGAGGAATGACAGGCAGCGTCACGATGACATGGTATGGCGTATCGACATTGGCGGTCATTGGCTATGGGTCTACATTCTGCTCGAATTCCAGAGCGAACCCGATCAATGGATGGCCGTGCGGGTGATGCAGTACGTCAGCCTGCTTGCGGAGCAACTGGTGAAGGAGAGCACGCAGAATGGATTGTCGGAAGGACGTTTGCCGCCGATTTTGCCTATTGTCCTGTACAACGGGCAGCCTGAGTGGCGCGCGCCGCTCGATGTCGGCGATTGTTTCCATACGCCGCCCGACGGGCTGGAGGCATATCGTCCGATGCTTCGTTACCTGTTGCTTGACGAACGGCGCTTGCAGCAGCATCCATTGCAGGAAGTGAAGAACTTTGCCGAGGCCGTTTTCCGTATGGAAGCGAGCCGTCGGCTGCCGGATGCCATTGCCGTGGTCAGGGCGCTCAATGAAGTGCTGCGCGCTCCCGGCCTGCAAACGGTGCGGCGCGCGTTCGCTCAATGGATAAAAGCGTTATTGCTCCGCCGTGCCACAGCTTCTATGATTGAAGAGATCGGAACCATCCGGGACGTTTTTGAGGAGTTTGAGATGCTGACCCAACACAAAGAAACCTGGTTCGATGAGGACATCGAAAAGAGCTTTTTACAGGGGCATGAAAAAGGTCTGGAAAAAGGCCGGGAAGAGGGCAGGGAAGAGGGCAGGGAGGAAGGCCGGGAAGAAGCTCTGATGTCTGTTGCCCGGAACATGCTCAAGTGCGGCAAACCCGTCAAGGAGATCGAAGAGGTAACCGGACTTCAGCCGGAGACGATACAGTCCCTGATGCACTGAATCAGGGCGCATAAGTTCGCTACGTTTGGGTTCGCTACGCTCACCGCCAACCTATAGCGTGTATGCATTTGAATCAACAACAGATCATTGCCGTGTCCCCTCGCCATGACAACGACGCATAAGAACAGGCAGAGCCAGCGCGAGGCTGATCAATAGCCAGCCAATGGCTTGCGGGTTGGCGGGTTCAAACATCCATCGGCCAATTGCGCACACCGCAATAAGGACGGCGCAGATGCGCTCGGCGCGGGAGAAAGCGTTGCCGCGCAACCAGCCGATAACGCCATGAATTGCCGCCGGGGTCAGATAGAGCAGGCTTGGAAAATCGCGGTAACGTGGGGTGATGAGCAGCAGCAATGCCGCAATGGCGGCGGCGAAGAGAAGAAAACCGCGTAGCGCGGACAATACATCGGCGGCGTTAGCGTTGAGCCTTGCGTTCCGTACCCGTTGCCAGGCAATGTCGGCGGGCGCAAGCGGGTTGCCGGTCCAGCGCGCTAGGGCCGCGCATGCGGCCAGTGCGGCGAGAGCGACCGCGCCAAGGGCAATCCAGTGGGTCAGGCTGAAATAGGCCAGACGGGCGTGTTCGGCGTGCAGAACGGCAATCAGACCGGTTGTCGCGCCAGCGAGGGTGAGGGCGGCAAGGCGCATCGGTTGCGACGTCCTGGAGCCTCCGGCAAGCGCCAGAAGCAAAAGCGCGCCCATGCCGGTTCCGATCAACGGCGCGGTGATGCTTTCGCGCTCGGAAACGGGGCCTTCGATCGGGAATTTCGTTTGCAGGGTATCGGCGTCGAGCATGCCCCAGAAGCCGCCAACAGTGCCTTCGAGTTCCCGTTTCCAGGGTTGGTCGATGGCTTCGATGAGGTTGTAGTCCCAGTTCGAGTCATGCGCCCGGCGCACGAATTCCCGGATGTAGCGCGCCTGATTGACCTTTGAGGGCAGCGATTCTCCGCGCTGGAGACCGGCGCTCGGCCAGCCGGTCTCCCCGATCAGAATGGGTTTTCCGGCAAAGGTCGCGCCAACCTTTTCGCGGGTTTCGGCAATGTGGGCCAGTGCGCGCTCGATGTTGACGGGGTCGTCTTCCCAGAAGGGCAGAATGTGCACGGTGACGAAATCGACATGCGCGGCCAGTTCGGTGTTCTTGAGCCAGAATTCCCACACGTCGGCATAGGTGACGGGCACGGAACTTTTCGCGCGCACCGAATCGAGCAGGTCGCGCATCTCCGTGGCGGTACGCTCGCGGCGAAGCAGGACTTCGTTGCCGACGATGATTGCCCGCACGGTGTCGGGATGGGCGTTGGCGAGTGCAATGGCGCGTTCGAGTTCGAGGGCGTTTTTTTCCCGCTCATAGCCGATCCATGCGCCGAGCAGCACCTTGAGTCCCAGTTCATGGGCGATTTCGGGCGCCGCGTCCAGTCCCTTGTCGATTGAGTAGGTTCGCACGCAGCCGGTGATCGCGGAGAGCGCGCGCAGGTCTTCTTCGATCTGTTGACGCGGGATCATCAGGCTTTCATCGAACGGCGTTTGCCCCCGGCGATGAAAGGGGGCGTAGGAGACGCAGCGCAGCTTCTCGCCCTGAGCCAGTTCCAGACCGGGCATCGTTACGGGCCGGGCTTCAAAGGCAATCCAGCTCAGGAGCGCGGCGAGAACGACGAGGTGGACAGCCGCAAGCGCCGTCCAGATCGAATGCTTTGGAAACCTCTGCAAAACTCCTCCTGTCATTCTGCGCGTAGCGAAGCGAAGTCGCAGAATCCAGACGCCGCATGGATCCTGCGACTTCGCGCAGGATGACAAGCAGTGGATGCAGGGTGATGCAGAGGTTCCTTGGGAAGCATGGATGAAAGGTCAGCGAGAACCGGATTCCTCCAGCACACAACACAGGTTCCGGTCGCCCCATACGTCGTCGATCCGGTTCACGCTCGGCCAGAATTTGTTTTCCGCAACCCAGGCAAGCGGGAAAACCGCCTGCTCACGGCTGTAGGCGCGACACCATTCGTCCATGACGTCGGCCTGAGTGTGGGGCGCGTTCTTGAGCGGATTGTCGGCGGCATCCCATTCGCCAAGCTCGACGCGGCGGATTTCATCGCGGATGGAAATCATGGCCTCGATGAAGCGATCGAGTTCGGCCAGGGGTTCCGACTCGGTAGGCTCGACCATCATCGTGCCCGCCACGGGGAAGGAAACGGTGGGGGCATGGAAACCATAGTCCATGAGCCGTTTGGCGATGTCGGTCTCTGTGATGCCGGTAGCGGCCTTGATCGGGCGGATGTCCAGCAGGCATTCGTGCGCCACGCGCCCGTGTCTGCCGGTGTAGAGCACCGGGTAATGGGGCTTGAGGCGGCAGGCGATGTAATTGGCGTTGAGAATGGCAAGTTCGGTGGCCCGCTTGAGTCCTTCGCCGCCCATCATGGCGATGTACATCCATGAAATCGGCAGAATGCTGGCAGAGCCATACGGGGCGGCGCTGACCGCGCCCTGTCCGCGGTTGGGGCGCTGATGGCTCTGCGCATCTTCCGGCATGAAGACATGGTCGGGCGCAAAGGGTACGAGGTGCGCGGCCAGACCGATCGGCCCCATGCCCGGCCCTCCGCCGCCATGCGGAATGGCGAAGGTTTTGTGCAGATTCATGTGCGTGACGTCTGCACCGATGAAGGCCGGAGAACTCAGACCGACCAGGGCGTTGAGATTGGCGCCGTCCATGTAGACCTGCCCACCGTGATCGTGGACGATCTGGCAGATTTCGCGGATGCCCTGCTCAAAGACGCCGTGGGTGGAGGGGTAGGTGATCATCAGCGCCGCAAGCTCGTGGGTGTGCATGGCGGCCTTGGCTTTCAGGTCGCCAAGGTCGACGTCGCCATCGCTGTCGCAGTTCACCGTGACCACTTTCATGCCCGCCATCTGGGCGGTGGCCGGGTTGGTGCCGTGCGCCGATTGGGGAATCAGGCAGACGCGGCGGTATGCCTGCCCACGGCTGGCGTGGTAGCGCGCGATGACGGTCAATCCCGCGTATTCGCCCTGTGCGCCGGAATTCGGCTGCATGCAGACGGCGGGAAATCCGGTGATCCTGCATAGCCAAACGGCCAGAGAGCGAATCATTTCCATCGTGCCGCTGGCCTCGGTGAGCGAGGCAAATGGATGGAGCGTGGCGAATTCCGGCCAGGTGATCGGTATCATGGCGGCGGCTGCGTTGAGCTTCATCGTGCAGGAGCCGAGCGGAATCATCGCGTGATCGAGCGCGAGGTCCCGGTTTTGCAGACGCTTCAAGTAGCGCAGCATCGCGTGTTCGGTGTGATAAGTGTTGAACACGGGGTGGGCGAGCGGGGTGTCGTTGCGCAGCAGCGCCGCAGGAATGAATTCGAGCGTCTCGGCGCGGCGGTCGAGGGCGTCGAGTTTGGCTTCGTCGATGAAGGTTCCGAAGGCGCGGATCAGCGCAATGAGATCGGCGCGGACCGTGGTCTCGTCCAGCGTGATGCCAAGGGTGACATCGTCGAGTCGACGCAGGTCGTAACCCATGTCAAAGGCGGCGGTGAAGGCGTTTTTCGCCAGGCTGGCGGTGGGGAAGGTGACGGCCACGGTGTCGAAGAACGCCTGTTCGCGCACGTGTCGCCCCGAGGCGCGCAGCGCCAGGGTCAGGATGACGGCCAGACGGTGAATGCGCCCGGCAATGGCGCGCAGCCCCTGCGGGCCGTGCCAGACGGCGTAGAACGCGGCCATGTTGGCGAGCAGCGCCTGCGAAGTGCAGATATTGGAGTTGGCTTTTTCGCGCCGGATGTGCTGTTCGCGTGTTTGCAGGCACATGCGGTAGGCGCGCTTGCCGCGCGAGTCTTTCGAGACTCCGATGATGCGGCCCGGCATCGCCCGGACATGCGCGGCGCGGGCGGCGAAATAAGCCGCGTGCGGGCCGCCGAACCCCATCGGAATGCCGAAACGTTGCGTCGAACCCAGGGCGATGTCGGCGCCGAGCGCGCCGGGACTCTTGAGCAGCACGAGCGCCATCGGGTCGGCCGCCATGGCAACGATTGCCCCGCGCGCCTTGAGTTCGGCGATGACCAGACTCGGGTCTTTCACTTCGCCGTCCATGCCCGGATATTGCAGCAGCGCGCCGAAGACTTCGCGCCGGGCGGCCTCTTCCATTTTGCCGGTGACGATCTCGAAACCGAAACCCTGCGCGCGGGTACGCAGCACGTCGAGCGTCTGCGGCAGGCAGTCGGAGTCGACGAAGAACGCGTTCGAGGTGGATTTCGATATCCGGCGCGCCATCGTCATCGCTTCGGCGGCGGCGGTCGCTTCGTCGAGGAGCGAAGCGTTGGCGATGTCCAGCCCGGTAAGATCGACGACCATTTGCTGGAAGGTGACCAGGGCTTCGAGCCGTCCCTGGGCAATTTCGGCCTGATAGGGCGTATAGGAGGTATACCAGCCGGGATTTTCCAGCACGTTGCGCAGGATGACTGCCGGGGTGTGCGTGCCGTGGTAGCCGAGGCCGATCATTGATTTTTTCGGGGCGTTCTTCGCGGCGATGCCGCGCAGGCGGTGAAGCGCCCGCTGTTCATCGAGGGGCGGATCGAGTTCCAGCGGTTTGGACAGGCGGATAGCCTGCGGTACGGCCTGCCTGATGAGTTCGTCGATATCGGCAACGCCGATCGCGGCGCAGAGGCGGGCGATTTCATCCGGGGAGGAACCCAGGTGACGGGCGGCGAAGTCGTCGTGGCGGAGGAGTTCTGCCAGAGTGGTCATGGGCTTATTCTTCGGCAAGCGCGGATTGGTAGGCGGCGGCATCCAGCAGGGCTGCCATGTTGGCATCGGCGGCGGGGCGCAGTTTGAAGAGCCAGGCGGCGTAAGCGTCGGCATTGACGCTTTCGGGGGCGTCGATCACGGCCTGGTTGATGGCAATGACTTCGCCCGCGAACGGGGCATAAATGTCTGAAGCGGCCTTGACCGATTCGACGACTGCGCAGCTTTCCCTGGCTGCCAGTGTGCGCCCTGTCTCGGGCAGTTCGAGAAAAACGATGTCGCCCAGGGCTTCCTGGGCATGGTCGGTAATGCCAATCGACACGGAGCCGTCGTTTTCGAGACGTATCCACTCGTGGGTATCGGTGTACTTCAGTTCAACGGGAACTTTGCTCATGGGAATCTCCGGCAGGAATAAAAAAGCAGCGCGCCGACGTGGCGCGTTTCAGATGAGCGTCTTGCCTTGGCGCACGAAAGGTAGTTTGACCGTGCGTGCGGGCAGGCGTTTGCCCCGGATTTCGACTTCGACTTTTTCGCCCGCCTGGGTGGACAGGGGCAGACGGGCAAAGGCGATGGATTTTTCCAGCGTGGGCGAAAAGCTGCCGCTGGTGGTTTCCCCGATGCCTGCGGCAGTAAATACCGGCATGTGAGCGCGCAGCACGCCGCGCTCTTCGAGCACGACTCCAAGCAGTCTGCAGGTAGCGGGATGCGCTTCGAGGGCGGCGCGCCCGGAGAAGGCGCGTTCAGGGTCGGAGAAGTCGACCGTCCAGGCGAGTCCCGAATCGAGGGGCGAGACGGTCTCGTCCATGTCCTGTCCGTAGAGATTCATTCCGGCTTCGAGGCGCAGGGTATCACGCGCGCCCAGACCGCAGGGCTGCACCCCGGCGTTCAGGAGCGCCTGCCAGAGCGTCGTGGCCTGCGCGGCGGGCAAGGTGAGTTCAAAGCCATCTTCGCCGGTGTAGCCGGTACGGCCAATGAAAACGTCGCCGATTTGCGCGCCGGAGAACGGAAGCAATGTTTCGCTGCCGGATTTCAGGTCGGGGCGCGCCAGCCAGGTCTTTGTCCGCGCATTCGGCCCCTGTACGGCAATCATGGCCAGGTCGCGCCGCTCGGTGAGGCTCACGTTGAAGCCGTGAGCGGCGATATGTTTGCGCATCCAGGCCACGTCCTTCGCGGCGGCGCCCGCGTTGACCACGATCCGGTAGTGTTCATCAATGAGCCGGTAGACGATGAGATCATCAATCACGCCGCCGTCTTCGCGCAGCATGCACGAGTAGAGCGCCTTGCCGGGCGCGCGGGAGATCCGGGCAACGTCGTTGGCAAGCAGGGCGCGCAGCCAGGCGGTGGAGTCGAACCCTTCGAGATCGAGCGCGAGCATGTGCGAGACGTCAAACATGCCCGCGTCGCGCCGCACGGCATGGTGTTCGTCGATCTGCGAACCGTAATTGACCGGCATGTGCCAGCCGGAAAAATCGACCATCCGCGCGCCAGCAGCGAGGTGGGCATCGTGGAGCGGGGTCTGGAGGGAAGGAGTGGGATTTTCCTGCATACAGGTTGCCTGAGCGTTCCGGGGCTGCGCCTTCGGCGGTTCTCGCATGTGAAGGAGAACGCTCTCACGCGCACTGTCGGACGATAGCATCGCTTTGAAGAAAGCCGCAAGCATGGGCGGGCCGGATGCGTTAAACTCTCGCCCCTTGATGAAGGAAACGATTCCCTTCGGCGGGTTCATTTCAGAGTGCAATACGGAAAAAGAAATGTTCGACTCCATTCGTAACAACAAACGAATCGCTCAGATCATTCTGGGCGTTCTCATCATTCCCTTTGCCGCTTTCGGCCTCAATTCCTATTTCGGGGATGGACCGGGGGCCAGGGAAATCGCAACGGTGGGAGGTTCTCCCATTACCCGGTTTGAATTCGACCGCGCCCTGGAAGAGCAGCGGGGCCGTTTGCGCGAGCAACTGGGCGAGGGCGCAACTGCGGCCATGCTCGACTCCGAAGAACTGCGGCAGGCGGTGCTCGATCGGCTCGTGATCCGGCGGGCGCTGGCGCTTTACGCCAGGGATATGCGCCTGACGGTTTCCAGCGCTCAATTGCAACAGGCCATTGCCGGGATCGAAAGTTTTCAGGAGAACGGAAAATTTTCGCCGGAACTGTACAGAATGCGGCTGGAGCGAGAGAGGGGCATGAGCCCGGCGACTTTCGAGGCGCTGCTCGCACAGGATTTGCTCGTTCAGCATCTGGCGGCTTCCATCGGCGGTTCGTCAATGGTTGCGCGCAGTTCGGCGCGCCGCCTGCTCTTTGCCGAACTCGAAGAACGGGTGGTGCGCGAGATGCGTTTCCCGGTCGCGCCCCATCTGGCCGATATCAGGATTGATGATGCGGCGATCCAGAAGTTCTACGACGACAATTCGGCGCGCTTTGAACTTCCGGAGCGGATCAAGGCCGAGTATGTCGTCCTCAGTGAAGAGGCGTTGGGCGGCAAGATCGAGATTGGCGAGGCAGCCATCCAGAAGGCTTACCAGGACTGGCCTTCGGGGCGGCATGTGCGCCATATTCTGATCGAATCCGCTCCCGATGCCGATGCGGCCGCGCAGGAGACGGCCAGACAACAGGCCGAAGAAATCGTCGCGATTCTGCGCAAGGAACCCGACCGTTTCCCGGCGCTTGCCAAAGAAAAATCACAGGACCCGGGTTCGAGCGCAGCGGGGGGCGATCTTGGCTTCATGATGCATGATGGAACGATGGAGCCGTCGTTTGAAGAAGCGATGTTCGCGCTGAAACAGGACGAAATCAGCGACCCGGTGCGTACCCGGTACGGTTTCCATATTCTTCAGGTGACCGCTATCCAAAAACGGCCGCTTGCCGAAGTGCGCGATGAAATCGCTGCCCAGTTGCGCAAGCAGGCGCTCGGACAGGAATTCGACGCGAAGGCCGCGAAGTTCTCCGAGATGGTTTTCAACGAAGCGCCGGACAGCCTGCAACCGGCAGCCGAAGCTTTCGGACTGGAAATCCAGCGTACCGACTGGATCGACCGGGGGACGGATACCCTGGGCAGTTTTCATAATGAACAATTGGTGGCGAACCTCTTTGAAGACGATGCGCTCGATCGGCGGCACAACACGCACGCCGTCGACGTTGGAGCCAACACGCTGGTGGCGGCGCGCGTGATCGAACACGAAGCCAGGCGGCGTCTGCCGCTCGAAGAGGTGCGCGGACAGATCGAGGCGCAACTGCGCCGCGAGGAAGCGATGCGCATGGCGCGGAAAGAAGGCAATGCGGTGCTGGAGGCGCTCGACCGGGGCGAAGCGGTCAACAACGGCTGGAGTACGCCGCGCTCTTTCCGGCGCAGCAGGCAGGACTTGCCGCCCATTGCTGCGCGTGCCGTGTTCGCTGCCTCATTGGCATCTCTGCCGACGCGGGTGGCGGCGGAACTGCCCGATGACGCTTACGTGATTTACCAGATCGACTCGGTCGTGCATCCGTCCATCGACGATGATGATCCGCGCATCGCCGCCCTGGCGGGACAGTACGGGCAAGTGCTCGCCCAGAGCGATTTTGAGTCTTTCCTTCTTTCCCTGCGCGATCGTTACAAGGTCGTGACCAAGTCGGTGACGAGCCGGTCAGCGGAATAACGACGAGCCCCCCGGTCCACCCTGGGGGGCAGCGAAGCAGTCAAGTGCGCGTTTCGCGTTCGATCTGGTAGATGTATCGCTGAATCTGATTCGCGTTCTGGACGGGCAGGGAAATGAAGCTGCAACCGAGGCGCAGCACTTCCTTGCCATTGCCGAGGATGCGGCGGCCGTGGTTGCGGATTTCGAGATTGACGGGGATGAGATTCCCGGGCAGCTTCAGATAGCAGCCGTTGATCTGGTCGCCCACGATAGGCGCGGTCTTGTTGGACGGGACTTCCAGCGACAGGCCGCCGGCGCTGATATCAATCACGGGCGCTTCGATGCCCTTTTTCTGGGGATCCCCGTTCTGATGATCGTGCTCGCTTTCCCGCAGGGGCAGAATGCACTTCAAATCATGGGAAAGCGGAACCTGCAAACGGAAAGCGTCGCGGCGTTGCAGGCGCAAAACCTCTTCGGGAATGGGGGCGGCCAGGGTGAGGTTCCCTTCGAGTGAAACCTCCATGATGTTTTGCAGCCGGAACTGAATGCGAACCTTGTTGAGTTGAGTGACGCAAAGTAGGCGTTCGGTTTGCAGACAGCGGCGGTGAATGGTCTCGTTCGGGCTGGTATCAATGAAAATCCATTCTTCGTCGTCGGAAAGCGTGACGATGGTGCTCAGGAAAGAGAGCCCGCCAGGAAGCAGATGGACGCTGATGAGAGAGTGGTTGCTGATCAGTTCCTGGAACAATCGGCAAATCTGGCGCTGCCCGCGCAAAAGGAACTCTTCCAGCCCGTCTTCCTTCAAGGAACCAAGAAATTGATTGTCAACTTGATCGGACATTTGTTGTTCTCTTTGAAGAGATGCTTACAAGGCTCTATACGGCCAGTTCGCATGTTTATACCATGAGAGAGTCAGCGCTACCGTGTAACTTATCCTGAAGGAACGATGGTTGCAGGAGGCGGCGCGTCGATGCCTGCCTCGATCCGGTAAAGCCAGGCCAGCAGTTCGGCCACCACGGCGTAGAGTTTCGGCGGAATGTGCTCATCGAGATCGACCTGCATGAGCAGGGAGACGAGTTCGGGCGACTCGTGCACGTACACCCCGGCCTCGCGGGCGCGGGAGATGATTTCACGCGCGATCAGACCGCGGCCCTTGGCAACGACCTGTGGCGCGGTGTCGCCCGGCGCATAGGTGAGGGCGACGGCTTCGTCACGCGGCGAAAAATCGTCAGGATTCATCACGATGCTCCACAGCCATGCCGGTAAGCGGCGCCCCGGCGGCTTCCAGGGCTTCGGCCAGTTCAGCGCGCCGGGCTTCGAGCCTGGCTGCGGTGGCCTTGTCGTCGACCTGTAACCGCAGGGCCACGCCGTTCAAACCCAGTTGCACGCGGGCCTCGACCCCGCCGAGGCGGGGCAGCGTCAATCGCAGGGTGGTGTTCCATTGCCCGTCGGATTCTTCGCCTTCCGCGTGCCCTTCGTCGCGGGGGTCTTCGATGATCCATTCGAACATCTGCCCCGGCCATGCCATGCCATGCCAGATGTATTGGTGGCTGGCGAGGGATTCGAGCTGTTGATGCACGATAGGCAGCAGACGTTCGGGAATCGGGCTGTTGCGCATGGCGGCCTCGGTCTGCTGACCGGTGACCTCCCGTATTCGGGCGATGGGCGCCTCATTGCGCGCGAGCGCCTGCACGGCGGCATTGCCCGTTGCCGTTGAGGCTGCGCGGGGAGTCGCCTCGGTGTTCGCCGCGCTTCCTGCTCCTCCCGGGGCAGGCGAGGTTGCGCCACTCGATGTCGATGGGGAATTGGCAGGATTGCCCGCTGGAGGCTGCCCGGCGCCCTGGGCCTGGGGTTCGCGCAGCAAGGCGGCAAGGTCGGTTTTCCCCGACAGCCACTGTGCCTGGTGCGCTTCGTAGAACAATCCGCTTTGCGACAGCGCCTGACGCAGCAGGGGGGCCAGTTGTGCACTGGGAAGTTGCGCGCTGCTGGCGACAAGTTGCGCGTTTGCGGCCAAGGGGAGTTGCGCGCCAGCAGCGCGTGCATCGGCGTGCGCGGCGATGGTATTTCCGGCGGGCGTTCCAGGCGCCGGAGGAGGGGCCTGGAAGAAAGGCTGCCCGTTCGACAGTACGGCAGGTTTTGCGGCGGGCTGGCCCGTGAGCAGAAAACTGATGAGTTGTCCGGCCGGACTGAGAGAAGGCCGGGCTGAACCGGCGGCCGCTCCGTCCACTGGCGTCGCCAGTCTTGAGAGCACCACCTTGGGGGAGACGTTGGTGGCGACCAGTTCGAGCGTATCGCCCGGCTTGGCTGCGGTGTTCAATGCAAGCGTGACCTGCTGCCCGGCCACCAGGGCGCGGAAAGTGCCATCGGGCAAAGTGCGTTGCAGAGTGGCGAAAAAGCGTTGTCCCGGAACCAGTTCCTGCAATTGCGCCTGGAGTTCGCGCGCCCGATGCGTCCCCGCGACGGGCGGTGAAGTCTCGAAAAGACTGGCTTCATGCAAAAAGCGCAAACGGGCGGCGAGATCGGAAGGGATCATGTCTCAGACTCCCGGCTCCGGGATGTTCAACCTTCAGGGGTTTCCAATTTGGCGTAAGCCTCGCGCACGGCACGGCCCTTGACTTCGACAGCAAGTTGTTGCCGCGCCTGCTCGCGCGCCGGTTCCACCATGCTGCGTATTTCATGGTCGAGGCGCTGAATCCGGACGAGCAAGCCAGCCAATGCGTCCACCTCTTCTTCGTCGACGGGCACAGACGGTCGGGCAGCGGCCGCATCGCGCAGCGCTGCGGCCTGACGCTCGATTTCGGCCAGACGGTCCCAATCGTGCGAGCGAGCCGTTTCGACCATTGTTTCGTAAATCGTAAGCAGGGCTTGGCCCTCCGCCAGACTGAGGAAGCGTGCCGCATTTCGACTTGATACATTCATACTGGAGTACTCCTTATGGGGATGTTTCTGGTGCAGCGATGCTTACTATCCGGAGCATTCTATTCCTGTGATCAAACATCATCAGAGGAATACGCCATAGGAACGGTCATTGTGTGAAAGCGCCAGTTGCCGTCGCGGCGATCTGCAAAATAGCGGCGCAGGGTCAGGGAAACCGTGTGGAAAGCAATATCATCCCAGGGAATCCTGGTTTCGGGAAAGAGCGCGGTTTCAAGCGATTCCTCGCCGGGATGAAAATCGGTATCGAGCAGTCTGGCCCGGTAAAAAATGTGTACCTGGCTGATGACGGGGACGTCGATGAGCGTGAACATTTCTCCGATTTCGATCCGTGCGCAGGCCTCTTCCTGTGTTTCCCGCAAGGCTGCCCCGGCGGTGGTCTCCCGTGTTTCCATGAAACCGGCGGGGAGCGTCCATTTCCCATGCCGGGGTTCGATGGCCCGTCGACACAGCAGGATGCTGTTTTCCCATTCCGGAATGGTTCCGACGACCAGCTTGGGGTTCTCGTAGTGAATCATGCCGCAACTCGCGCAGACATGGCGTGGGCGGGTGTCCCCCGCGGGGATAGTCAGCGCGACGCTCGCGCCGCACTGGGAGCAATAATTCATCAATGGCGAGGATTGTGTTCGACACATGCCCATGATGCCATATCAAAGGAAATATTTTTTCGCCCTGCGGTCATATAACGCATTGTGCGGAAAACCGCATAATACTCAGGTACAAGCATGCACTAAAGTATGGAAACGCATTGAGACCTCGGGTTGTCATGTCGTAATGCGGACCCTGTAACACAGGTCATGGTCGATTGTTTCGGTCTATTTCCCAGCCTTTATTGTCATGCCGACCCCGATTGATCTAAATCGCTTTGCCCAAATCAAGGCAACCGGACAGCTTCCCTCTCCGCGTGGAGTTGCGCTGGCGATCATGCGCATGACGCATGACGAAAAGATTTCAATAGTCGAATTGGCACAAACCATCAAGGTTGATCCAGCGTTCGCCGGCAGGCTCATCAAGGCGGCCAATAGCGCATTTTTCCGGAACCGCCCGATCGTATCGGTACAGGAAGCCCTGATGGTGGTGGGAATACCGGCAGTGCGTGCAATGGCGCTGGGCTTCTCGCTGTTGTCGAATTACCGCAAGGGGGCTTGTCCAGGGTTCGATTACATACGGTTCTGGTCATCGTCGGTCATCATGGCGCTCGCCATGCAGACGCTGGCGACGCGTCTGCGCATGGTGGCCACCGACGAACTCTTCAGTGTCGGACTGCTGGCGCGGATTGGAGAGTTGGCGCTGGCAACCATTTATCCGGCCAAGTATGGTCAATTACTCACCGAAGTCACAGAGGGCAAGCCTGGAGGCGACCTCCTGGAACGGGAACAGCAGACGCTCGCGATGACCCATTCGGATCTGGGTACGGCGATGCTCACGGATTGGGGAATACCGTCCGTGTTTACCGACCCGCTCCGCTATTTCGAGCATCCCCTGGAAGCGCCTTTTGCCGCTGGCGGGCGTGAAATGATGATCATGCAGTGCCTGATTCTCGCCAAATGCGTGGCCGACATCTGCCTGGGACAACCGGACGTGCAGCGCATGCTGATCGGAAAGGCTGTGCGTCTGGCGGCGCATCTGGGATGCGCGCGCGAGACTTTCATCAGCGACTGCAACGAAATTGCGCGTCAGTGGTCCGAATGGAGCAAGCTGCTACAGCTTGGCAATGTGGAACTTCCCTCGTTCGAGGCTCTGTGCGGCATCGAGTCTGACATATCGGAATACAGAACGCCGCCCGTGGAAAGCAAACCCGCCGATGAGACCGAATCCCGTGAGGAAGTCGCGCCCGATGTACGGGCGCTGTTGATTGCGCCCGATTCCGCCACACGCGAGCGGCTCTCGATGGCATTGAACGAGACGGACATCAAGGTATTTGAATATTCCGGCCTGGATGGTTTCATGGAGCACATCCTCGATCTGCAACCGCAGATGCTGGTGATGGACGTAGAGGGGGATGCGCCGCGCATTGGCCGCCTGATTCGGGCGCTACGCGCCTCCAGGCTCGGCCGGGGCATGTTCATTCTGGCGCTATTGCCCTCCGGGGACGAGGAATACATTGCGGCCATCGGAGGCGGAGCAGATGATTTTTTCATCAAAACCGCCGGGACGGCGGTACTGCGGGCGCGGTTGAGCGCGGCCCGGCGGGTCGTGTCATTGCAACAGGAACTGGAACGCGAGCGCGAAGAATTGCGCCACTTCGCCGCCGAACTGGCCATTTCCAACCGTTCCTTGCAGGAAGCAGCTCTCACCGACGCGCTGACGGGTCTGCCCAACCGCCGCTACGCGCTCGAACGCATACAGCAGGAATGGGCGGCATCGCATCGCAGTTTGCGTTCCCTGGCATGCATGGTCATTGACCTCGATGGCTTCAAGCAGATCAACGACGTCTATGGGCATGATGTTGGAGACATGGCGCTACGGCTGGCTTCCGAAGCCTTGCGTCGGGTGCTGCGCAGTCAGGATGTGATCTGCCGCACGGGCGGAGATGAGTTCCTGGTGATCTGCCCAGAGACGTCGGAGGAAGAAGTGTTGGCCTGTGGCGAACGGTTACGCAAGGAAATCGAGCATCTGACGGTCGACAACGAAGATGAGGCATTGAACCTGTCAATCAGCGTTGGCGTGGCGGTTCGGGACGATTCCATGACCAATGCCGGCGACCTGATCAAGAAAGCCGACCGTGCCGTTTTCGGGGCGAAGCGGTTGGGGCGTAACCGGGTCGTGTCCGAGTCTGATGCGAAGAACGGTTCCGGAGATGCTTCGTATGAATGATTTTGGCATTTGTTCGCTGCGTGTCCGCATTCCATATTGAGGCGGCGAAACTTCGATTTCATTTTTCGAAATCATATTTGTGCCGTATTTTTACAATGAAATGCGGGAAATTAACGCTGTCGGCAATAACGGGCCTGGAATGTGAACTATTCATCTTGCGAGTGCTGAGAAGCTACTTTAAGTTGGACTCGTCAGTTCCTTGAATACGTGCCATACGTGATTCCAACCATTCATGCCGGATCTGTCCTGCATGAATTCGAAGGCTCTCTTTCAATCGTATCGAGGAATCTCCGATCGGGAGGTCGGGGCGACTCAAGAGAGAGAATTTTCCAATGAACCACCCAAATTTTCAGACCGAAATCCGGGAACTGAACGTTGCGTACCTGATGCTTGCGCAGAAAATGCTGCGCTGTGATCGGGAGACGGCCATGTTTCGGCTGGGCATCAGCAAAGCATTGGCGGATTTCGTCGAAAACCTGTCGGCGGCCAGAATGGTCAAGATGGCCGATAACCCGGTGTTGATTCCACGTTTCCGCTTCGATGACGAACAGATTGCCCGTCTGATGGCCGGGGAGGGCCGGGATGAGACGGCTTCCACACTGCACGCGGCCATCATCGCAGCCAACCGTTCGACCGGAGAGTCCGTGTGATGCTCCTGGAGAGAGAGCAAATGAAAAACAAACGAATCATCGACGAAGCGGAAGACATTCATCGCGCTGCCGAAATGGTGCGGCTTGGCGCTCGCATGCAGATGCTTGAAGCCGAGACCCGTCTGAGCCGTGAAAAGCTGCTCAAAATCTACAAGGAAGTGCGCGGCGCCTCTCCCCCGAAAGGCATGCTGCCGTTTTCGACGGACTGGTTCATGACCTGGCAGCCGAATGTGCATTCCTCGCTTTTCATGGGCTATTACCGCTATTTTGAACAATGCGAGGGATTGAGTGGACTGGATGCGATCATCAAGGCCTATCACCTGTATCTCGACCAGATCGAAGCCGGGAGGGTGGAACCGGTATTGAGTCTTACCCGGGCCTGGACGCTGGTGCGATTTTTCGATGCCGACCTTCTGCAATTGTCCGAATGCCACAGTTGTGGCGGCAGTTTCGTTGCACATGCCCATGACCCGAAGCACGGCTATGTGTGCGGCCTCTGCAATATGCCCTCACGCGCAGGCAAGACCCGGCAGGCCGCAGTGCGCCGGACGCAACCTTTGGAAATGGCGACGCTTTGAGTTGAATCTCCTGCTTGCGGGAGAGGGAATGACCACCCCGGCCCTTTGGGCCACCCCTCCACGGAGGGGAATCAACGCATCCGCTGCCGGAATTCCTCTGCCAGGCGGGCAAGCTGCGCTGTTGATGCGTCCTGCTCTCCCATCTCGCCCGAGGCGAGCGCCCGTGCGATCTCCTTGCCGTGTTCCACGCCGTATTGATCGAAGGGATTGATGCCCCAGATCCAGGCCTGCACGAAAACCTTGTGCTCGTAGAGCGCGAGCAGCGCGCCAAGGTGGAAGGGATCGAGCCGGGGCAGCATGATCGTGGTGCTGGGCTGGTTGCCTTCGCTGACCAGATGGGGGGCGAGCTGTTCGATTTCGGCGGTGGACAGGCCGCGGCGGACGAGCGAGGCGCGGGCGGCATCGAGGTCGCGACCGCTCATCAACGCGGCAGCCTGGGCAATGGCATTGTCGACGAGGATACGCTGACGCGGATCGTTGTCTTCTCCGACCGGGACGATGAAGTCGAGCGCAACCTTGCGGGTTCCCTGGTAGAGCAGTTGATGAAACGCATGCTGCCCGATGGTTCCGGCGCTGCCCCAGATGATGGGAGCCGTGGCGGTTTCAGTGCGGTTGCCATTGCGTAGCGTGTGCTTGCCGTTGCTTTCCATTTCGAGTTGCTGAAGCCAGCGTGGAAAGTTTCGCAGCCCATGCGCGTAGGGAAGCGCGGCGATGCTCTCAATGCCAAGGAAACTGCTGTTCCATAAACCGACGAGCCCCAGCCAGACGGGCAGGTTTTGCTCGAAGGGGGTGAGACGGAAGTGGTCATCAATGATCCTGCCGCCCACGAGAAAATCGTCGAACATGCCGCCAATGGCGACGAGCAACGGTAGCCCGATGGCCGACCATACCGAATAGCGCCCGCCTACCCAGTCGGGCAGGGAGAAAACACGATCAGGCCGGACGCCGAAAGCGGCGGCAGCCTCCGTTGCATTGCTGACCGCAGCAAAATGCGCGCTGATGTCGATGTCGTTGCCAAGCTGCGAATACAGCCATTGACGGGCGGCCTTGGCATTGGCAAGCGTTTCCGGGGTATTGAAACTTTTGGAGGAAATGACGAACAACGTGCTGGCGGCGTCCGCCCGGGCAAGCACGGTATCGAGTTCGCGTGGATCGACGTTGGCGACGAAATCGACCCGCGCCAGTTCGATGCCGCCGACGATGTTGCCGCGTGGATCGGCAAGGGCTTCGACCGCAAGCCGGGGGCCAAGGTCGGAACCGCCGATGCCGAGATTGATCAGATGACGAATGGTTTTTCCGGCGCTGCCGGTAAGGAGCCCCTCCCGCAGGTCGAAAGCGAAGGTGCGCATGGCCCGGGTATCTGCCCCATTGCCGGGCGGAGGGGGGCATCCGCCACGCATGGACATATGGGAGGCGGCGCGTTTTTCGGTGAAGTTGACCTGCTCGCCGTGAAAGAGGTTGTGGATGCCTCTATCCAGCCGTGTTTCGCGCGCAAGCCGGAAGAGATCGGCGAGAATTTCGTCGTCGAGTTGCTGTTTGGAAAAATCCGCGATCAACGCGGTTTGATCGAGTTCGGTCGGATTTTCAAAGGTCAGGGTGAACCGATGGGCGCGATCCGGATCACTGGCGAAAAGGGAGGAAAGCGGCTGGTTCGCAAGCCGACACGCATGCGCAGCGAGCGCCGTCCATGCGGGCAGGTATTGTGGAGGAGTGAAATGGCCTCTGTCATCCATGATCGGGAGTATAGAGGTACAGCGCTTCAAATTGCTTGCGTCCTCCACGCTGGAAAGTCCAGGTTGGTTCCTTGTCTTTGATTTCGCTGGGTTTTCCTGTTTTGTGGTCGACGTAGATCAGCAGCAGACGGCACGGCGAAACAAAACCGTTACGCACGGGCACAGGACGCAGGTCAGCGTAATAGTCTAGCATGCTACGGATCGGGTCGGGCAGCTTGCCGCTGGCAACGCATTCCCCGGCATATGGGGCAAGCGCCTTTTTGATTGCTTCTCCCATTGGCCGGTAGCTGCGATTATGGTTGAACCACGGCATCAGCAGCGTGACCGCCAGACACCACAGCATCGTCATCCCCATTGCCCAGTTGGTGGCCCCGCGCGCCGGGCGGCGCGGCAATCCCCAGGCAAGAAAGAACCACAACAGGCAGATGCTGATGCCAAGCAAGGTTTGAGGGATTGTGCTGGTGAGCGTAAATGCCGGGGCGACGCGGTCAATATGGCGGGCAAGTCCTGGCGGCCACGAAAAAATCTGGGCCA
>Ga0209628_10000016_pt1 | contig 76042 bp, 62 predicted proteins | sample TergutCu122P4_FD_187285 | JGI IMG/M metagenome (GOLD analysis project Ga0209628, IMG submission 187285) | Cubitermes ugandensis P4 segment gut microbial communities from Kakamega Forest, Kenya - Cu122 P4 (SPAdes) (version 2) | ecosystem: Host-associated > Arthropoda: Insects > Digestive system... | reverse complement strand
CACGGTAAAGCCGAACGACAACTACTACATCGCCTCAATCAGCGGTTGCGGCGGCACGGCGGTGGCCGGCAATAACACCTTCACCGCAGCGCGCTCCTACGCCACCGGCGCCATTACCAGCAACTGCACCGTCTCGGCAACGTTTGCTCCGGTTCCGTCGCCACAGCCGTGCTCGACAATGGCAGTGGCGTCAACCACAGCAGCCTGCGCCTGGTCGAATCCTGTGACACCGTATAGCGTCGGAACCATCGCGATCAGCAGTGGTCAATACTGGATCAAGGTCACCCCGACGACGACCGGTGTGTGGATGTTCTTCTCGTCCAAGTCGGTAGTCAATCCGCTGTATCCGATAGCGACCTTGTATCAGTTGGACGGAACCACAGTTATAGTGTCCGATGGAGGCAGCGCCGGGGACTCACAGTTCGCGTTGTCGGCCCCGTTGACGGCCGGGCAGACTTACTACCTGAAAGCCACGGGTGTCAGCAGCACCTATACCGGTAATTTCACGGTCGCGGCTACCCAGGTGTCTCGTGTCTGCACGACAGCGGCGACAGCTTGTGTCTGGTCGAACCTTGCGACACCGTACAACGGAACCATTGCGATCCGCAACGACGAAAACTGGATCAAAATCACCCCAACCACAACCGGAACCTGGACGTTCACCGCATCCAAACCGGCCTCGTTTCCGCTCTATGATTCGATTGGAACCTTATATCAGTCGAACGGAACCACGGCTATTGGGTCCGATGACGACAGTGGCGGGAACTATCAGTTCAAGCTGTCGGCTACGTTGACGGCCGGGCAAACTTACTATCTGAAAGTGACTGGCTACAGCACCAAGATCGGTAATTTCACGGTGACGGCTACCCGCCAGTAAAAACGGCGGGTAATGATGCGAATGCAAGCGCTTTATTTAAAGCTCTTCGTAAAGCGCTTGTAGCCCTCTCTTTGTAGCCCAACGCCCCCTCCATTCTCCCCCCGCAAGTGGGAGAGAGGAGGGGGTGTTTTCATTTCATATGCCGGAAGCTACCGTCGAATGCGATCCCCGTGCCGGCCTAGAAAACGTGGGCGTGTCTACTTTTATACATTACAATCACACCTTCCAACAAACCCGCTTGCCGGAACCATCCGCCATGTCAGACTCAGACCGTTCCTCGAACCTTTCGTTGAGCGCTGTTCAATCTCAGGAGAAGTTTCTTCGTAAGCACCCGATTCTGTTTCGCGCAAAACTGGTTTTGCTCATGCTTTTCGGCGGCGTCCTGTTTTTCGGCTTTTTGCTGTTCTCGTTGCTACTGTTTTTGATCGTCGTAGCGCTGATTTTGTCCGGCAAGGGGTTGATTCTGCTGGTACATCTGTTGAAGGTTATTTGGGTTCTGGTTTTTCCGATCTGGGGATTTCTACGGATCGGCTGGCGCATGCTGACGACGCGCCAGCCGATGCCCGAAGGGCGCTGGCTCAGGGCCGGAGAAGCACCGGCTTTGTTCGCCCGGCTCGATCAGATGCGGGCGAAGATGCGCGGCCCCAAAATCGACGGCGTTCTGCTGTTTCCCGAGATGAATGCTTTTGCGGTTTCGCGGCCTTTGGGCGGTTTCTGGTTCGTCCCCTGGCGGCAGCGCTATATCGGGATGGGCGTGCCGCTTTTGCAAACGCTTTCGGAGGAAGAAGCGCTGGCCGTTGTCGCGCATGAATACGGTCATTTGTCGGGGCATCCGTCACGCTTCGACGCGTTTGTTTACCGCCTGCGTTATCGGTTGATCGAGTTGTGGCAATCCACGAACACCTGGAACGATTGGCCTTCGCGCCTCCTGAAGCGTTTTCTCGGTTGGTACATCCCGCGTTTCGACCGCTCTGCTTTTGCGTTGTGTCGCGCCTCCGAATATGCGGCGGATCGCGCTTCGCTTGAGTTGGTCGGCGGTCAACCGGCGGCAGAGGCTCTGATGCGCGTCCGGGTGGCCGACGCTTATATCGATCAACATTTCTGGCGGGGCGTTTTTTCGCGCGTCAAACAGGAAGCCGACCCGGCTGACGTTCATCCCTGGCAGCAGTTGCCGACGATCGTGCGACAGAATCACGATGACGATATAACGACCGATCTGCTGCGCAGCGCCATGCAGATCGAAACCGATACTTACGACACGCACCCGGCGCTGCATGATCGCCTGACAGCGCTGGCTTTCGACACCACGCCTTACCAGCAGCGAGGGCAAGCCATAGCGCCAGTGGCCGATCAAACGGCGGCGGAAGCCTGGTTCGGCGATCGTTTGCCGGAAATACTCGGCAGCTTCGATCAGCAGTGGGCGGAGCAAAACGCCGAATGGTGGCGCCGCCAGCATACGCTTGAGCAGCAGCAGCAGGCCCGGCGCAACGAACTCGAAGGCAAGCGTTCATTATCGGCCGATGAAGCCTGGGAGCTCCTGCTCCTGCGCATCAATAACGATGAAGTCGAAGACCCCGACGCCGAAGTGCGCGCCTTCATCGACGCTCACCCCGGGCATCCGCCCAGTTTGCTGAGTTGGGGGAGGAATAATCTCAACGAACAATTTGACGCTGCGCTGGCCGCCATCCATCAGGCCATGCGCAGTAGCCAGCAACTTGCCCACGAAGGCGCGCTGATTCTGGCCGATTATTTCGCTGGTTACGACGACAGCCGCAGTGCCGTTTACCGGCAGATGGCGGATCGTTTCGCCGGCGCGCCTTGACCGACGCTGACCGATCACACATCAACATGCAAAATCTTGGGAGATAACTGAAATGGCAACCGATCAAAACCCGGTCAAAACTTACCTTGCCGACCACCAGTTTGCGGCGCTCGAAACGCATCTTAACGAACGGATCGCCGCTTATCGCCGCGCGCCGGACGGCGAAGCGCAAGACGCTCTGAACGAAGCTTTCAAAACTTTCAACGATAAATCGCTTGAGGCTGTCGCCCGATGGCGCGCCGAAAGACCGGACAGCGCTCTGGCAAGGTTGGCTTGTGGCTTGGCGCATAACGAAGCGGCCATAGCAGCGCGCGGGGAATGTTCGGTAGACCAAGTCAGTAGCGATCAGTGGCGCGCGGTGGAACAACACTTCAAGGAAGCAAAACAACTTCTGCTTCCCTTGCTCGATGACGAGCACTCCGGACTCCCGGCAGGAATCGTTCTCTCTGACTTGATCGTGCAGGAGCAGATTTCCGGCAGCCGCACCCGCGCCGAAAAATACTTCGCGCAAATGCTTGAGCGCGATCCGCACTGGCTCCTCGGCTGGCGGCGCATTCAGGGCATACGCGAGCCACGCTGGGGCGGCAGTTGGCAGGATATGGAAGCGTTGCTCGATCTTGCGCGGCAGAAATTGCCGGAACACGCCGTACGCTACCTCACGGCAATACATTGGTGGTGGCGTGGTAGTTATGCCTACCATTGGGAAGACGATGCCAAGTCGGCGTTGAAATATCTTGATAAAGGGCTTGCTCTGGCTGAGCATCCCCGAGTGCGGGGGCAAATTCAGGAATACCGCGCCTACGCCTTCGACGAACTCAAACAAGCCGATCAAGCATTGGCTGCCTGGCAAGCGGCAGTATCGGAGGACCCCAGCGCGGCGTATTGCTACCACTATGGCCGCGCCCTGGAAGAAGCCGGAAAAATGTCCGGGGCCATTGCCGCGATGGAACAAGGCGCCCGCTTCGACGGTGAATACGCAGGCTACTGCGCCGCCTGGCTGGGAGCGACGTTTTGTGACGGCAATAACGGCGCCCACCCGGAGCAAATCGACCATGCACGGGCGATCCCCTGGCTTGAGCGCGGGATAGCCATCGGCGAAGGGGATCACGATACGGCCGCCAACTATTTGGGCTTGATCTATTTTGAGTCGGAAGGCCGGCAAGACCTGGCCAAGGCCGAACAACTCTTCCGGCAAGCAAGCGACGCTGGCAATCATTACGGCGCTTACAATCTGGCGCGTCTGCTTGATGGGCAGGGCAAACGTGCTGAAGCCCTTGCTTTTTATCGTCTGGCGGCTACACGCGGACACGAATGGTCGGCTCGCATCGTCGGCTCACGCATCGACGAAATGGCGGATGACGAAGCCGAAGCCTGGCTACAGGACGCCGTTGAACACCATATCATCAGCGCCTACATCGACCTGGCGCGGCGACGCTTCCAGCAAGGGCGTGTCGAAGAAGCGGAGGCCTTGCTCTGGCAGGGAGCAGCGCATCCGTCGGGAACCCGCGTCGCTTATGTGTTGGGACGCGCCCTGCTCGAAGGCCGCCTGGGCAACGCACCCGATCCGGAGCGCGCTTATCAAGTCCTTCATACGGCTCTCAACAGCAAGGGTTTCGACACCAGCGATATTTATGCGGATTTCTTTCTGACGCTCGACATCGCCACCTACGAAAAATACTGCCGGGCGTCATGGTCGGATTACAACGGCGCCCGTAAAAACTTCTACACCCTCAGAAAATATTTCAAAAAACCGCACCTGGCCAACGATGCGCAACGTCAGGAGCTGGCCGCACTGATGCAACGCCTGCCGCGCAATCGTTTTTCCTGGTGGATACGCAAATGGCAGGGGAAACTCCCGACGCTGACGCGGACGGCGCCGTTTGCGGAATTTTCGTAATGGCATAAGGGATGTGGTGCCCGGAACCGGAGTCGAACCGGTACAGCCTTGCGGCCGAGGGATTTTAAGTCCCTTGTGTCTACCAATTTCACCACCCGGGCAGAGTCTCGGCAGCGGCACAAGCTTTACGTGGCGTCCCCAGGGGGAGTCGAACCCCCGTTACCGCCGTGAAAGGGCGATGTCCTAGGCCTCTAGACGATGGGGACCTGGAACTTTTTCTTCTCATGTGACAAGGCAGCGGTTTCTGCAAAAAACTCTGCTGAAGTGTTTCCACTTAGCTTCCGCTTGTCCCGGCTCACAAAGGAGTAGGATTATAGTGTATAAACCGGGAAAAAACAAGAAAATGTTGGGCCGAAAAGCAACGCCGCGCATTATCCCAAAGGCGTTACCGGCTCTTGATATTGCCACGTCCTAAGCTCAAAGGAAGCTCCATGAAGATCCGTGACCAATACACCTGTCCGCTGGAGTTAACCCACGACATCACAAAAGGGAAATGGAAACCGATTATTTTGTGGCAACTCGGCAAGGGTGCGTCGTCGCTGTCTCAGCTCGAAAAAAGCATCAAAGGAATAACTCAAAAAATGCTTCTTGAACAACTTCAGGAACTACTGGAGTTCGGAATGGTTGCCAAAAAATCATACGACGGCTATCCGCTGAAAGTGGAATACTCTTTAGCGGAGCGCGGCGTAAAGCTGCTCGAAGCCATTTCCATCATGCAAAGCGTCGGCGTTGACCTGATGAAAGAGAACGGCATGAACGACATCCTCCGCGCCAACGGGTTCATCGAATAACATGCTTCGCTGACGATACCCACAAAAAAGTGGGGCATTTACGCCCTGAATCCGCACGCTTAGAATAAGGCCTTGAGTAAAATACGTTTGCAAGAGGCTACGCGATGATGAAAGACCCACCCCAAACCATCGGAAACTTGATTGACCATCAAAGTGTTTCCATCATCAGCTCTGTCGATAACGAGGGGTTTCCGAATACAAAAGCCATGCTCCCTCCCAGAAAACGCGAGGGAATAAAATCTTTCTGGTTCACAACCAACACCTCTTCGATGCGCGTTTCGCAGTACCGCACCAACCCAAAAGCCTGCATCTATTTTTTCGACAAGCGGTTTTTTCGCGGCGTGATGTTGAAAGGCACGATGGAAGTGTTGGAGGACGCCGGGGCCAAGGAAATGATTTGGCGAGAAGGTGACACCCTGTATTACTCCAAAGGCGTCACCGATCCCGATTATTGCGTATTGAAATTCACTGCGCGCAGCGGAAGATATTACTCGGCTTTTCACTCCGAGAGCTTTGATATTGAGTGAATTGTTTGATCGCGCGAAAGGACAGAGCGGTTTCCCCCTTCAAGGGAAGGTCTTGGGTGAAGATGGGGTTACCAAGCATCAGAAATGCGCCATTGCGAGGAACGAGGAGCCGAAGCTATCCAGCGTTTTTTCGTCGCACATATTTCCTGGGCTGCTTCGCTACGCTCGCAATGACGCGCTCTTCTTCGCGCCTCCGCATGATGCACAAAAGCAGGTTTGAAACCCGCTCCTTATATCTCTACGCCCTCGCGTGAAAAGGTTTCCTGATCTCTGATTCGCACCGGATCCCACCGATAAAACAACCGAAAACACTCGTAAACATCGGGATACGCCTCACGCAAGTGCATCGGCGCCACAAAAAAAGTTTCCGACAACACGGCGAAAAATTCTGCCGGATGCTCCGTCGCGTAGGGATCAATGCCGAGGTCTTCGCCCGCATCGACGCGGCGGCAGAAATCCTCGTAAGCGTGTCCCATCACCTGCCGCCAGCGCGTTGCCGACAATTCCGGGGGCAGCGGCGGGCAACCGTTGGCTTCGCCGTTTTTCATATCGAGCTTGTGAACGAACTCGTGAATCACTACGTTGACGGGCAGCATCTCATCTTCCAACGCTTCTTCCGAGCCATCTTCCAACACATCTAAAAGAGTTTCGTCATCCATCTCATCGCTATCGCGTTCGCGGTTGGCATCCAGCGCGTCCGGCCAGGACAACACCACCGGCCCACCCGGCATCGCTTCGCCCATCAATGGCGCGTCATCGCGATGAACAACGCCGTCCTCATCCTCCCATTCGGCGTTAGTGATGAATTCATCGGAACACAGCACCACTGTTTTGAAATCGTCGTACCATTCCAGCCCAAGTTTCAAAACAGGAATACACGCCTGCACTGCCACCACAACCCGTTGAAACGGCGTCACTGCAAAACCACGCGCGCCGATAATATGTTTGTCGCACAAAAAAAGGACGCTCGCTACACGCAACGCTTCCAATTCGCTGTCAGGCCAATCGTCCAGAAACGGCAGCGCCGCCAACGCTTCCTGCCACAACGCTTCCGGAATCGCATACCGTTGCAGCTTACGCGCGCGACGCCAACGTAAGAAAAAATTCATAGGCTTATCAGAAAAATTTTTAGCCGCAAAGAACGCATGGAACACAAAAAGAGTGGCATGAGCAGGTATGCCGAACCCGATATCGAGGCGGGAAAGATCTGCCAAAGCAAGAATGATTTGCCATCGTTTTCATAAAGCCTTTCGAAAACTCAATGCTTTTTCTATGCGTTCTTTGCGATTAATTTCATGGTTTGTCGGAATCATCCAACAATAACATCGCCGCTGTTTCTGCTTCAAGAAAATGTGCAGCCTCTGCTTCCGGCATTTGCTCGACATCGCGCAAACGTCGCGTGATCGCCCGTGTGCGCACATCGGCGTCGTCAATGGTTTTCGTCGCCTGATCAAGCTTCTCCCGCGTTTTCGCCAACACTTGTCCGAATTTTTGAAATTCGGTTTTAACCGCCGCCAACACTTTCCACACTTCGCTCGAACGCTGCTCGATCGCCAGCGTCCGAAAGCCCATTTGCAAACTGTTCAACATCGCCATCAAATTGGTCGGCCCAGCCACCATGATCCGCGATTCGCGCTGCAAAACATCACTCAACCCCGGCCGCGTCATCAATTCGGCGTACAGGCCTTCGGACGGCACAAACAACACGGCGAAATCGGTCGTGTAGGGCGGCTTCACATATTTTTCCTGAATCTTCTTCGCTTCGGTTTTAAGAAAAGCCTCCAGCGCCCGCCTCGCCTCCTCGGCTGCCTGCACATCAGCATTTTCAAGCGCCTCTTGCAAACGTTGCCAGTGATCAAGCGGAAATTTGGCGTCGATCGGCAACCAACATGGTTGATGCGGATCGCGCCCCGGTAAGCGGATTGCAAACTCGACCCGCGCGTTGCTGCCCGGAACCGTTTCAACGTTCTCGCCATATTGCTGTGGGGTCAACATTTCCGACAACAACGTCGCCAATTGAACCTCGCCCCAACCACCGCGCGTTTTCACATTGCTCAATACGCGCTTCAAATCACCGACGCCGATTGCCAGCGTCTGCATTTCGCCCAAACCCTTGTACACTTGTTCCAAGCGATCGGCAACTTGTTTGAACGATTCTCCCAGACGCGTCTCCAGTGTTGTCTGCAATTTTTCATCGACCGTCGCCCGCATTTGATCGAGTTTTTGCGCGTTGTCGAGGCGCATCACATCGAGGCGTTGCTCCAACGCCCGGCGAAGCGCTTCCAATTTCTGCTCCGAAATCTGCGTCAACTGCTGCACCTGCATTCCGAAACGCGACCACTGTTCCTGCTGCATTCCGAACTGCGCCGTCGATTGCTGCTGCGCCGCCTGCGTCTGTTGCAACAACAGCGCCGATAATTCACCGCGCTGTGTCGCCAAATCCTGCCGCAGATCGCGCTCGCTTTGCCCGCTTTGAGCCAACAACGCTGCCAATTGCGTGCGTGATTCTGCCAATTCGTCCAAAAGTTTTTGCTGATTGCGCGCCAATCCCATCGTTCGTACCGCCAAAAAACCGATGAGCATCAGCAACAGCAACATCAGCACTGACATGATTGTCACCATATCGCCCATAAACATCCTTCATCCGTAATGCGCCGGATCACCCGGCCTGCACTCATTGTACTCCGGGAACCAAAAACAGGATTTAACTGCAGGGCACGCATAGAGCACAAAGAAAAAACGGTCATTCTGCGCACATAGCAGAATCCATGCAACGGTGACGGGCGGCAGATTGCCTCCCTCCTTCAGGAAAAACGTACCGATAATGGCACAGGCGTGATAATCCGCCGCTCGTAACACGTTCCCGGTACTGCGACTACGCGCAGGATGGCACGCTTCGCTACGCCCGCAATAGGCACCTTTCTGATCCCTGACAATCCCTTCCTCTTGAAGGGTATGCTTCGCTCCCTAAGTTGCATCGTTCTATTGTATTATCGAAGCATCCACGTCTTGCTGCCTCTACTGTGCCGTTTGCCTCATTTCTTGCCGCGCCGCTGATCGTCGCTCTCGCCGCCTTTACCGCCGGCGTCGCGTTGCTGCAAACCCGCGCCACATTGCCGGCCGCGCCGTGGGTGGGGTTGGGGGTCGCCTTGTTATTCATCGTTATCGGCGGCGCCGCCCTGTTTCGCCTCCGCTGTGCTACTGATAAAGCTCGCCCGGCGACTTTGATTGCTTTCGCCGTGATTGTTTTCGCAGCGGCTGTTTGTGGCTACGACTACGCCGCCCTACGCGCCCAATACCGACTCGCCGATGCCTTACCCACCGAGTGGGAAGGCCGCGACATCGTGATCCGCGGCGTCATCGACGAGCTTCCGGACGCCAATCCTCGCGGTACGTGCTTTTCGTTCGCCGTCGAAGAGGTGCTGACGCCGGAGGCGCGAGTTCCTTCCCGTATCGCACTAACCTGGTACGCCCGCAGCCTCAACGGCCAAGAAGAAGCGCGCCCCGAACTGTACGCCGGTGAACGCTGGCAACTGAAAGTGCGTTTGAAACGCCCGCGCTCCAGCATCAACCCCGGCAGTTTCGATGTCGAGGCCTTTCTCTTGCAGAACAACATCCGTGCGACCGGCTATGTACGCCCCGATGTTAGCAACAACGTCGGCAACAGCTCCGATGACGATGCCAGCGATGAACCTGCCGACAAGCTCACCAACGTACGACTCTCCGCGTTTGCCGGTCGGCCGTTTGATTATATTCAGCGCATGCGCGAAGACATTCGCGCTCGCATCCAGCAGACCTTGCCCGACCGACCTTACGCCGGCGTCGTCACCGCGCTCGTTATCGGCGAGCAACGCGCCGTCCCCGAAGCGCAATGGCAAGTCTTTCGCAAAACCGGCATCATTCACCTGGTCAGTATTTCAGGCATCCACATCACTGTTTTTTCATCGCTTCTGGGCGCTTTGCTTTTTCAGGTGTTCCGCCGTATGCCGCGGCTAACTTCGCATTGTCCGGCCATCAAGTTGGCCGTGCTTGCCGGTTTTTTTGCATCAGCGTTTTACGTTGCGCTCGCGGGCGCCGGCATCCCCGCGCAGCGCACCGTGATCATGCTGGCTGTTGTGGCCCTCGCCTTATGGACGCAACGTATCAGTCAACCGCTGCACACATGGCTGTGGTCTTTGTTCGTCGTCGTGTTGTGGGATCCATGGGCACCGCTTGCCGCCGGCTTCTGGCTATCCTTTGGTGCGGTCGGCTGGTTGCTGTATGCCGCCTCCGGCCGTCTCGCCGAAAGCAATACGAACCTGCGCTGGCGCCAACGCTGGCAACGCAATCTTGCGCTCGGTTTGCGCACGCAATACGTCGTTACGCTGGGATTGACACCGTTGATGCTCGCCATCTTTCAACAGTTCTCGCTGATTTCATTGCCTGCCAATTTCTGGGCGATTCCGTGGATCACGTTGCTGGTGGTTCCGACCGCCCTGCTCGGCGCCATCCCCGGCCTTTCCTGGCTGTGGATTCCCGCCCACTTCCTGCTGGATATTCTGATGACCGGCATGACCTGGATGTCGCAATTGCCGATCGCCGTCTGGCAACAACATGGCGCGCCTGCCTGGAGCATCATCGCCGGCATCATCGGCATCCTATGGATACTGATGCCGCGCGGCGTACCCGTCCGGATATTCGGCGCTTTGTGGTGTTTGCCGATGTTTTTAATCGTCCCATCACCACCCCCGGTCGGAACTTTCGAGGCAACCATCCTCGATGTTGGCCAGGGCTTGTCAGTTTTCGTGCGCACAAACAAACATACACTGCTCTACGATACCGGCCCCAGCTATAACGATGACGCCAGCGCCGGCGACCGCTTTGTCGCCCCCTTTCTGCAATTCAATGCGATCCGCACAATTGACACGCTGGTCGTCAGTCACAACGACAATGATCACAACGGCGGCACCTCTGCTGTTCTGGCGGCGTTGCCCGTTCGGAGCTATTACACTTCAGCGCTTGCCGAAACGGAAGAGCGTAGCAATGCTCGCCTCCCCGCTCTCGCCGCCTGCGCCGATGGCCTCGAGTGGACCTGGGATGATATCCGTTTTCGTTTTTTGTCGCCGCCGGAAGAGTCGCCCTTGCGCAATGCCAATGATCGCTCTTGCGTATTGAAAATCGAATCGACTCACGGCAGTTTGCTGCTCACCGGTGACATTGAACAGCGCGCCGAGAAAATGCTGATCGAGCACCACGCCGACGATCTCGACAGCAGCATTATCATCGCGCCCCACCACGGCAGCCGACGTTCTTCAACATCACCTTTTATTGCCGCCGTTGCGCCGTCGCATGTCGTCTATTCTGTCGGCTACCGCAACCGCTTCGATTTTCCTAAATCGGAAACCGTCGCCCGCTACGAAACCGTCAACGCCGTCCAGTGGCGCACCGACCGCTCCGGCGCCATTCGCTTTACCATCGGCGGTAAGGAAATCACCGCCGAGGCTTATCGGCAAACGAACCCGCGCTATTGGCGCTGAATGCCAGAATCAGCGGCAGGCATCAGAAAGACGCCGTTGCGAGCATAGCGAAGCCAGAAAAAATAATCGCAAAGAACGCATGGAAACAAAGAAAGAACACGCCCGCGAAGCGATGCCACAGAATCCATATGATGATGACGGGAAGCAGATTGCTTCCCCTTGTATTACAGGCAAATCGCATCGATAGCGGTACAAAAGGCAACCTGCCGCCCGATCCGATCCCTCTTCCCTACCCCTCTCCGCAAGCGGGATGGGAGATTTTCTTCTTTGTAGCTTCGCGCCTTCGCGTGAGAACGGCTCTTTGCGCTCTTTGCGTTTAAATCATGATTTTTATTTTCCCGGGCGGCGCTTCACTTGCAGGCGACTCTGATTCCTGAAACAAAATCACATCCGTCCCTCAGCCCAGCCGCGCACCGATTGCAACGCAGTGGCCAACTTCCCCGGCTCCGTTCCCCCTGCCTGCGCCATATCAGGACGGCCACCGCCTTTGCCGCCGACTTGTTGCGCGACAAAGTTCACCAATTCTCCGGCCTTGACTTTGCCCGTCAGATCGGCAGTCACGCCTGCGATGAGGCTCACTTTTTCGTCACGGACAGTGGCAAGCACGATCACGGCGGATTTGAGTTTGTCTTTCAGTTTGTCGAGCGTTTCGCGCAGGGTTGCGGGGTCGATGCCTTCCAGCGTGGCGGCGAGAAGTTTCGCGCCGCCGATTTCAACCGCTTGGTCGATCAGGCCGTCGACCTGGCTTCCTGCAAGTTTCGATTTGAGACGAGCCACTTCTTTTTCGAGCGCCTTCATTTGTTCGGTCATGTGCGAAACACGAATGTCCAATTCACCGGGTGACACTTTCAATTCACTGGCGGCGCGTTGCAAAATCTGTTCGCGGTCATTGAGATACTCGATCACACCTTCGCCGGTCACCGCTTCAATGCGCCGGATACCCGCCGCGATACCGCCCTCGGCAACGATCTTGAACAATCCGACATCGCCGGTGCGGCCAACGTGCGTACCGCCGCACAATTCGCACGACGAACCGATATCAAGCATGCGTACGGTGTCACCGTACTTCTCACCGAAAAGCGCCATCGCGCCGGCCTTCAACGCGTCGTCAAACGGCATCACCCGCGCTTGTGTTGGCGCATTCGCCAGAATTTCTTCATTGACTTTCGCTTCTACTCGCGCAATTTCTTCGGCAGTCACCGGCGCAAAGTGCGAGAAGTCGAAGCGCGTCCGTTCACTGTTGACCAGTGAGCCCTTTTGCTGCACATGCGTTCCGAGCACTTCCCGCAGCGCTTTGTGCATCAAATGCGTTGCCGAGTGGTTGCGCATGATCCGCAGTCGCGCCGCACGATCAACGTTCGCCTGAACCGCATCGCCGACGTTCAGTGCGCCTTTCGTCACTTCGCCGATGTGACCGAATACTTCAGGCTGAATCTTTTGCGTATCCCGTACCAAAAATAAAATGGTGCAGCTGCCAAGCTCGCCGATATCGCCGACCTGTCCGCCCGATTCGGCGTAGAACGGCGTTCGATCAAGCACCACGACGCCGCAGTCGCCTTCTTTCAGTGACGCAACACTGACGCCGTCGTTGTACAATGCGACGATTTTTGCCGCGTCTTCCAAACGCTCATAACCTTCAAACGTCGTCTTTGGCCCCTGATACGCCAGCGACTCGCCGACTTTGAACTGGCTCGCCATTCGCGCCCGTTCGCGCTGCGCCTGCATCGCTTTGTCAAAACCAGCTTCATCGACCGTCACGCCGCGCTCGCGGCAAACGTCCGAAGTCAAATCCAGCGGAAAACCGAACGTGTCGTATAGCGTGAACGCCGTTTCGCCGTTGAGCGTCGTAACACCGCTCTCCTGCATGTGTTTCAACGCATCGCCCAACAGTTTCATCCCGTTGTCGATGGTTTCGCCAAAACGCTGTTCTTCCGTTTGCAACACTTGCGCCACCCGCGCTTGTTCACGCACCAATTCTGGATAAGCGTCGCCCATCACCTTCGCCAATGCCTCGACGAGCGTATAGAAAAACGGTTTCTTCTGCCCCAGCTTGTAACCGTGCCGAATCGCGCGGCGAATGATGCGACGCAACACATAACCGCGCCCTTCACTGCCGGGAATCACGCCATCGACAATCAGAAACGCGCAAGCGCGGATGTGATCGGCGATCACCCGTAGCGACGGCGAATGGTTGTCTTTGCAGCCCGTCGCCTTCATGGCCGCCGCAATCAGCGATTGAAACAAATCAATCTCGTAATTGGAATGCACGTGCTGCAACACCGCCGCCAAACGCTCCAGTCCCATACCGGTATCGACACACGGCTTGGGCAACGGCGTCAGCGTCCCTTGCGCGTCACGGTTGAACTGCATGAACACCAGATTCCAAATTTCGATATAGCGATCGCCTTCGGCGTCGGGCGATCCCGGCGGACCACCGGCAATGCCCGGCCCATGGTCGTAGAAAACTTCCGAGCACGGGCCGCACGGGCCGACATCGGCCATCTGCCAGAAATTGTCGCTGGCGTATTTGGCGCCCTTGTTGTCGCCGATGCGAATGAGGCGCTCTTTCGGAATTTTGATTTCGTTCGCCCAAATATCGTAGGCTTCGTCGTCGTCGATATAAACCGTCGCCCACAGCTTTTCCGGCGGCAACTTATAAACTTTCGTCAGCAATTCCCACGCGAAAAGAATCGCATTGCGTTTGAAATAATCGCCGAAACTGAAATTGCCGAGCATCTCGAAGAACGTGTGATGCCGCGCCGTATAGCCGACATTTTCCAGATCGTTGTGTTTGCCGCCGGCGCGCACGCAGCGCTGTGAACTGACTGCGCGTTGATAAGGCCGCTGCTCCAGCCCTAAAAATAAATCCTTGAATTGCACCATCCCGGCGTTGGTGAACAGCAGCGTCGGATCGTTGGCCGGCACCAGCGACGAACTGGCGACGGTGGTGTGCCCGTTGGCGACAAAATAATCAATGAATTGGCGGCGGATTTCGGAGACGTTCATGGTTATGCTGTTAGGGTTGCGTGGCGCGCAGAAAGCGCATTGTAGCCGTTTGTGGGGCAAACAGGTATCAGATGTCAGATATCAGGTACCAGAACTACGTCATTCTGCGCGTGAAGAGGCAGATTTCAAACCCGCCCTTTTATCTCACGTGAAGCCGCGAAGTGCACGAGTTCCTTCCCCTTCAAGGGGAAGGTCAGGATGGGGATGGGGTTGTCAGGAATCAGAAAGGCGTCGTTGCGAGGAACGCTTTTCGCGCCTTCGCGTGAGATGGTTTTTGTGGGTTCTACGCCTTCGCGCCTTTGCGCCTTCACGTGAGAATTTTTCTTTGCGTTCTTTGCGGTGGTTGTTTTTCCTCGCTCTACCTGCCTCCTGTCACACTCACCTCCGTCACTCCTCCGCACAACACACCGATCTCCGCCGCCGCCTCGAAGCCCGCGTCCTGGAACAAACGCAACACGCCGTCCACAGCGTCCGGCGCACACGATACCAGCAAGCCGCCGCTGGTCTGCGGATCGGTCAGCAACGCCTGCTGCCAGGGCGTGATGTCGGGCGCCAGCCGCACGTTCTGGCCATACGACATCCAATTGCGCCCCGACGCGCCGGTCACGATGCCTTCGCGGGCAAAAGCGATGGCCTCGTCAATCACTGGCAACCGCCCGAACGACAGTTCCGCGCCGCATCCCGATCCACGGCACATTTCCAGCAAATGGCCGAGCAGACCGAAGCCGGTCACGTCGGTCATCGCGTGAACATCGTCGTGCATCGCCAGCGCCATTCCGACGCGATTCAGTTGCGTCGTGTGCCGTACCATCGTAGCGTAACCCGCCGCATCAAGTTTTTCCTTCTTCAGCGCCGCGCTCAGAATACCAATGCCCAGCGGCTTGCCGAGAATCAGCGCGTCCCCCGGCTGTCCGGCGGCATTGCGCCGAACCCGATCCGGATGCACCAGCCCCAGCGCCACCAGCCCGTAAATCGGCTCCACGCTGTCAATCGAATGACCACCCGCCAGCGGAATACCGGCCTCGCGGCAAATGCTGCTGCCACCTTCAAGAATGCGGGCGATCGCCGGCAGCGGCAGTTTGTCGATCGGCATCCCAACAATCGCCAGCGCCAGAATCGGCTGCGCACCCATCGCATAGACATCCGACAGTGCGTTGGTGGCGGCGATGCGCCCGAAATCGTAGGGATCGTCCACCACCGGCATGAAGAAATCGGTCGTTGCCACCAGTGCCTGCTGATCGTTCAGCCGATAGACGGCAGCATCGTCGCTGGTTTCCGCACCGACCATAAGCTCCGGCGGCGCCATCCCCGGCAACACTGTCGAAAGCATTTCCGCCAGTACCGCAGGAGCAATTTTACAGCCGCAACCACCGCCGTGCGAGAGTTGCGTCAATCGAACCGTTTCTGCTGCCATTGTGTTAACCTTTCTTCGCTTTGTATCTGTGCAAGATTAACACAACGGAAAATGAACAAGCCCGCCAAACTGGAAATCCACGGACGTTTCTGGGTCGAACGCGGCCCCCACGTTTTTCTTGGGCGTGGCCGCGTCGATCTCCTTGAAAAAATCAACCTCAGCCATTCCATCGCCGAAGCCGCGCGGCAACTCGGTATGAGCTACAAAACCGCCTGGGACATGATTAACGCGATGAACAACCTCGCCGATCAACCGCTGGTCGTGCGCGCCAAAGGCGGGCGTCAGGGTGGCGGCACCGTGCTGACCGATTACGGACAACACGTCATCGCCGATTACCGCGCGATGGAACAGGAATACGAAACCATGCTGGCGGCGCTCGAACGGCGCTATCCGCATTTCGGCCAGTTGCAGGCGCTCGATCGTCGCCTGCAATTACGTACCAGCGCCCGTAACCAACTTTCCGCCGTCGTTCACAAACTCCATGCGAACGGCCAGCACATCATCGCCGATCTCGGCCTCGGCGTTCAAACCTTTCTGCAAGCGCAACTGACCCGCGCCAGCGTTGAAGCGCTCAATTTGCGCCCCGGCCGTCAGGTTGTCGCGCTCATCAAAGCGCCGACGATGACCCTGAGCATCACCCCTGTCACCGACAAACAAACCCTGCGCGGAACCGTCAGTCATATCGAAACCGACAACAAAGGCCACGCCGAGATTGTCCTTGCGCTACCCTGCAACCACCATCTCATCGTCGCACTCGATCGCGCCGCCGAATGCCCGCCGCTCGAAACCGAAGCGTTCGCAGTCATCGATCCGAAACAGGTGATCGTGGCAGTGATGGATTGACTCCTTTCATCTGCCCTCTCCCGCTTGCGGGAGAGGGTGCCCCGAAGGGGCGGGAGAGGGGGGTTTATGCTAAAGCACGAAAACGTGATCACCCTCCCCTTAAGGGGAGGGTTGGGGTGAGGTTGGAGTTGTCAGCGTGTAGTTCAAACAAGCGAAGCGTGTCACCCTGCGCGAAGTCGCAGGGCGCAGTACCGGGAACAAAATTTAACCGCAAAAAACACAGAGAAAACCTCGCGCGAAGGCACGAAGCTGCTCTACCGTCGTTCCTGCGGGGCTTACCCCCGCGAAAGCGGTAAGCGGAAATCCAGAGAACCCTTTTACGCGCAGCAAACATCGAAAAAGCAATTGTTGTTCTATGCAAGGATTGACAACATTTATAAGTCAGGCAACACTGTTTTTCCCAAGATGATTTGCCTATATGCAGTTAAGTCGAGAATAGCAAGAGAATAACGATGGACATAGCCACGATCAAGCGATTACTCGCGAAACCCGCAACAAAACTCATCGCCGGCGGTTTCAGACCGACGGGCGCAGATGACGAAAGCTGGATCGGCAAGGTATTTCTCTACCGCCCTGATGAATCGATCCCCATGGACAAAAAAGGAGAGGAGATGCTGCCACTCGCGCAGTTCTACTTGCCCAACCTTCCTTACTGCGTGCCGCTCTTGATGAACACTCGCGTTCTCACTGTGTTCATCTCGAAGACATATCACGAACCGTTTGAGAGCATGGGGAAGAACTGGGTCATACGGGAGTACGGAGATGGCGACCTTCTCGTGCGCAAAGACCTGCCGGTTACTCGAACCTTCCTGAAGCCCTTTCCACTGAGGGCCGAGCTCGTGGACGAGGACTATCCCCTTTGGGATGGCGGAGGCGTTCCAGCGGATCTGGAAGGTGAAATCTTGCGGTTAGAGAAAGCGGGCGAGATCGAGAGCTACTATGACATCGTGTCTCATACCTATGAGCACAAGATTGGCGGATACCCGTCTTTTTGCCAGTCGGGCGTGCATCCGGGCGATGGCTTCGAGTTCGTTTTCCAGATTTCGTCCGATCCCAAGGTGAACTTGAATGTCGTCGATAACGGCAGCCTGATGTTCTGGAAAAACAAGAGCTCAGCGGAATGGGCCATCTACTATGATTTTTACTGAATTCGCGTTAAGCGTGGCCGATAAGCAGATGAAGGGATTTCATGCGAAGGCACGAAGAAGCCCATTGCCCTCAATGCCGTCTGCGCGAAGCCGCAGAATCTAAAAAGTTAACTGCAAAGAATGCGTAGAACACAAAGAAAGTTCTGCGTATAGGCGAGAGCGCTTCACGCGAAGCCGCAAAAGCATGAGGAAGAAAGCCCCTTTCCCCGCTTGCGGGGGAAGGATGGGATGGGGGCAGCGCGTGGTAGCAAAGCGGTACGCGCCTACCGTAACATAATCGAATTTTCTTTATAGTACCGCAGCTTGGCGGTTATTTTACTACTGCCTTCATTCTCAGACTGCCAAGTCACACCCCCGTCAAACATCAGGCGCCAACGAAAACTCCCGAATGGCGAGCACTCTGCGCTTGTTAATCAAACGCCAAACAGCATTTTCAACCCGGCGACCAGAAGCACAGCCGACAGCAGTTTGAGTATGATCGGCGCGGGCAAGCGCCGGCTCCCGTACTGCGCCCCAATCCAGCCGCCAAGAACCGCAGCAGGCGCCCATGCCAGCACTTCGCTGGGCACATACGAGACCGCCGAGTAGTGTCCGAGAAGCCCCGCCACCGAGTTGACCAAAATGAATGCTGCCGCAACGCCGGAGACTTGTCGCGTTTCAGCCCATCCGAGGAACAGCAGCAACGGACTGAGAAAGATGCCGCCGCCGACCCCGGTCAGGCCGGATAGCAGTCCGATGACGGCGCCGGAAGCAACCAGCGGTCGCCAGGTTGGGGGTGACACATCAGGTTTGACGCCCTTGCCTGCCAGCAGTCGATAGGCGGCGTAGAGCAGCACCAAACCGACGATCGGCTTGTACAGGTATCCCGGCAGGGAAACTACCCCGCCGATAAAGGCAAAGGGCACAGAAGCAAACGCCAGTGGCTGGAACAGCTTCCAGGAGAAGTAACCCGCCCTGTAGAACTTTAGGGTGGCGATCACGGCCACAAGAATGTTCAGTATCAGCGCCGTGGGTTTCATGACCGCAGGCGCCAGCCCGAATAGCGCCATGGCAGCCAGATACCCCGAAGCTCCGGCGTGCCCGACCGACGAATACAGTGCAGCAGCTAAAAAGATCAGCCCGGCCAGCCCGATGATGACTTCCCATTCCATTCCATCTTCCCTGTTACGCTCGCCCCTACTATTTTATTTTTTCTATATTCTAACAAATATATCGCTTATGTTTCTCGAAATATAACGCCTCGCGAAGATTTTTTGCCTTACCGCGATTTTTTGCCACAATGCGGGTTGCCCGATAGCTTCCGCGAATCTCTAACCTCATGACCCTCCTCCCCGACGCGCGTTGCACACTGCCCCAGCGGGACGATGCTGATGAAATCATCGACGTGCGCTCCCCCGCCGAGTTCACCGAGGATCACCTCCCCGGCGCTCGCAACTGCCCCGTTCTGGACAACGAAGAACGCGCCGCCGTCGGCACACTGTACCAAAGCTCCCCCTTTGAAGCACGCAAGAAGGGCGCGGCGATGGTCGCCCGCCACCTCGCCCGCTACCTCGATGAAGAATTTGCCAACCGCCCCAAAAGCTGGCGACCGCTGGTGTACTGCTGGCGCGGCGGCATGCGCAGCGCCAGCTTTGTCACCTGGCTGCGGCTGATCGGCTGGCGCGCCATGCAGCTGACCGGCGGCTACAAGACCTGGCGCCGCCATGTGCTGCAAACCCTCGACGATTGGCCGCCGCGCTACCGTTGGCGCGTTATCTGCGGCCCCACCGGCAGCGCCAAAACCCGACTGCTGGTGGCGCTGGCCGCTTGCGGAGAACAAACGCTCGACCTTGAAGCCTTGGCTGCTCACAAAGGATCGGTGCTGGGTGCGTTGCCGGATACGCCGCAACCCTCTCAGCGTGCGTTTGAAACACAGCTCTCGGAAGCGCTGACCGCCTTCGACCCGATGCGCCCCGTTTACGTTGAAGCCGAGAGCCGCAAGATCGGGCGCATCGCGTTACCCAACGCGCTGATCGACGCGATGCGTGACGCCGATTGCCTCGAACTGCTGCCGTCGCCGGACGTGCGGCTGCGCTACCTGCTCGATGACTACGCTTATCTCGGGCAAAATCCTGACGATTTGTGCGAACAGTTGGAACGGCTCAAAGGCTTCATCGACAACACCACGCTGACGCGCTGGCAACAATGGGCGCAAAACAACGATCTCCCTGATCTGTTCTCCGAACTGCTTGCCCGCCACTACGACCCGTTGTATGCGCATTCGCAATACCGCCATTTCAGCAAATTGCACAACGCGCCGCGTTTTCATCCTGAGGATTTATCGGATGGGGCGTTGGCGGCGTTGGCTGAGAGGATTGTTCGGTAAACGTAATACCGTAGGTTGGGGTGCGCGTAGCAAACCCCAATCTATACCTTCCTATGCCCTCCTATCAAGCAACTGCGCCAAGTAACGCGCGATCAAGTCGATTTCGAGATTGACGGCATTGCCGGCTTTTAATGATGAGAATGTTGTCGCAACAAACGTATGCGGAATCAGGTTGATCGCCACCCGATTTCCGGTAACGGCGTTGATCGTCAGACTGACGCCGTGCACGGTCAACGATCCTTTAGGCGCGATGAAACGCATCAAGGCTTCCGGCGCTTCGATGTCCAGAAGGTAATTACGCGCTGCTTCCGACTCACCCGGCGCGGCTTCGAGCGCCGTCAGTTGTACAACGCGGCCAACACCATCAACGTGTCCGCTCACCAGATGACCACCGAGCCGGTCGGAAAGCTGCATCGCTTTTTCCATGTTGACGCGCCCGCCCGCCGGAAACCCGGCGGTGCAACGCAAGGTTTCCGCCGACACATCAAACACCAGCGTCTGCGCCTGTTGCGCCACAACGGTCAGGCAGCAACCGTTGAGCGCAATGCTGTCGCCCAGCGCCACGTCAGTCAAATCCAGCGCCGAAGCATCGACTGCAAGCGCCACACCTCCTGCCCTGGGCGTCACGGCTTTGATGGTTCCGACAGCGGTAATAATTCCAGTAAACATTTACGCCTCCTTGAAATTACAATTCTTTTTTAACCATGAAAGGCACGAAAAGCACGAAAGATTTTCCTCTGCGCTCTATGCGGTTAAAACTCAACGCTCTTTGCGTCGAAGCCGAAGGCGCACATCGTCGCCGACAAGCGCTGCGTCCATGAAAGAAAAGTTTGCATAAGCATCCAGCGCATTCAACGGCGCGACAAGCTCGAACATCGGTAATGCCTGTTGCCCCAGCATCCTGGGCGAGAGATACACCAAAAGCTCGTCGATAAGTCCCGCTTCGAGCAACGCGCCGTTCAATCGCGCGCCGGCTTCGACGTGCAATTCGTTGATCTCCGACTTCGCCAGCATCGCCATCAGCGTCCGCAAATCATCGCTGCTATACGTTCCTTCCAGCGCGGTGGCAGGAAGGAACGTATGGCGCACATGCGAAGGCCAGGAAGCAGGCCGCGCTGATGCGGTGACGATCATCGTCTCGCCGCCATCGCTCATGAGTTTGCACGTTGTCGGTATTTTTGCCGAACGATCCAGCACGATACGCAAGGGCTGTCGTGATGTTTTCACCGATGTTTCCACCCCCCGCACGGTCAACGAAGGATCGTCGGCCAGCACCGTCCCGATGCCGGTCAACACCGCGCACGCGCGCGCACGAAAAGCATGGCCGTCGCCTCGCGCCACCGATTGCGTGATCCATTGGCTGCGGCCATCGGCCAGCGCCGTTCGCCCATCCAGGCTGGCCGCGATTTTGCTGCGAATCCACGGGCGTCCGCGCTGCATCCGCGAGATGAAGCCGCAGTTCAATTCGCGCGCTTCTTCTTCGAGCAAACCCGAATCAAACGCAACGCCCGCCGCTTGCAACACCTGACCGCCGCGCGCCGCCTGCGGATTCGGATCGGTACATGCCGCAATCACCCGTCCGATACCGGCAGCGATGATCGCCTCGGTGCAGGGAGGCGTCCGCCCCTGATGGCTGCACGGTTCCAGCGAAACATACATCGTTGCGCCGCGCACATCATGACCGTGAGTATGCGCGTCGATCAAGGCCGCCGTCTCTGCGTGCGCCTCTCCCGCTTTTTTGTGCCAGCCTTCGCCAAGCATTTTTCCGTCTTTGACGATCACACAGCCAACGCGCGGGTTCGGCATTGTTGTGAACAAGCCGCGCGCCGCCAATACCAGCGCGCGTTGCATGTAGTGAACATTCGCCTCAGACCAGCGCATACAAATTCCACCAAACCAAAAGAATCATGCCAGGAATTATACTGCACCAGCTTCGTTCGACATGGCCACTTTATCCTATCGCCACGTTCCGGGCCTGCGGCACCGCCGCCAGCAGTTGCCGGGTATAAGCGCTCTGCGGATTCCGGTAAAGCGAATCAACATCGTTGATTTCAACCACTTCACCGTCGCGCATCACCATCACCGTATCGCACAAATAACGCACCACCGCGAGATCGTGCGAAATGAACAGGTACGATACGCCAAGTTGCTCTTGCAAATCTTTGAGCAAATTCAAAATCTGCGCCTGTACCGATACATCGAGCGCCGAAACCGGCTCGTCGCAAATCAGCAACTCAGGCTCGACGGTCAGCGCCCGTGCCAGGGCGATCCGTTGCCGCTGACCGCCGGAAAATTCATGCGGATACTTGTCGAACGCGTCACGATCCAGACCAACACGATGCAACCAGTCGAACGCCAGCACCGCCGCGGCTTGTCGATTAGCTGCCTTCCGGTGCAGCAGGATCGGTTCGAGCAAACTCTGTCCGACGGTGAAGCGCGGATTCAACGACGCATACGGATTTTGAAACACGATCTGCATTCGCTGGCGGTAAGGCATGAACGCTTCTTCCGACAACGCCAAAATATCCTGTCCGTCAAAACACACCACGCCGCCCGTTGCTTGATGCAATCGCAGAAGCGTCAGCCCCAGCGTTGTTTTGCCGCAACCGGATTCGCCGACAATTCCCAGCGTCTCGCCGCGCCGCAGAGTGAACGACGCGCCTTTGACCGCCGGAATTTCGTGACGTCGCCACAAGCCTTCACGCTTGAAAAAACTTTTCTTGAGATTGCTGACTTCGAGCAAAGACGGCGCTTTACACCCATCTCCTGCTGTGGGAGGCAAACCCCCGTCGGCTTCGCCGACACCCCCTTTGAAAAGGGAGCTTGAACTGGGGGAGGGGAGGCGAGTCAAAGCCCCATCCCCACCCCAACCCTCCCCTTGAAGGGGTGGGTTTTTGTTCTCCGCCATAAAATTGTCGATGGTTGGCAAACGCAACGGCACATTGTCAAGGCGTGGGCGGCATTGCAGCAATGCTTGCGTATAACGGTCTTGCGGCGACGAGAAAATGCGCACCGTTTCGCCCGCCTCGCGTATCTCTCCGTGCCGCATCACGATAATGCGGTCGGCCAATTCGCCGACCAGCGCCAGATCGTGCGAAATAAACAGGATCGACATCCGATGCCGCGCCTTCAGCGTTTTCAGCAACTCGACGATTTGTTTCTGTACGGTCACATCAAGCGCCGTCGTCGGTTCATCGGCGATCAGCAAACGCGGCGTGCACGCCAGCGCCATTGCAATCATCGCCCGCTGTTGTTGGCCGCCGGAAAGCTGGCTCGGATAACGCGCCAACGCCCGGCGCGGCTCCGGCAAACTGACTTCGTCGAGCAATTCGACACAACGACTCCGCGCTGCAGTCGCTGACATCCCTTTGTGTAAACGCAGCACTTCAGTAATTTGATAACCGATGGTGAATACCGGATTGAGCGATGTCATCGGTTCCTGAAAAATCATCGCCATGTCGGCGCCGCGCAAGCGCCGCCGCTCTTCATCGCTGCATCGTAAAAGATCGCGTTCCCGATACATGATCCGACTCTCGCCCGCAATCTCGGTGCTGTATTTCGGCAAAAGCCCCATCATCGCCAGCGCCGTCACGCTTTTCCCGGAACCGGATTCGCCAACCAGCGCCACGGTTTCGTCTTCGCGTACCGTGAACGTCACCTCCCGTACCGCCATGAACGAAGGCTGTCGCCGCCGCCAAAACGCCACCGACAAACATTCAACGGAAAACAGCGTCGACGAAGTGTTCAGGAAATCACTCATGACGCCACCCGTATTTTCGGGTCCAGCGCGTCGCGCATCGCATCGGTCAACAAGCTGAATGCCGTCACCAGCAGCGCCATTGCACCGCCTGCTGCAGCCAGTTCCCACCACCTTCCGAGAATCAGTTCGCCTTGCGCATCGTTCAACATCGACCCCCAGGACACTTCATCGACCGCCACCCCGAAGCCGAGGAACGACAGAATCACTTCCGCTTTGATGAAGCCGACCGCCAGAATCGAAATATTAACCAACACCACATGCGACACGTTCGGCAAAATGTGGGAGAAAAGAATTCGACGGTTCGGTACTCCGAATGCGTGCGCCGCCTGCACATATTCGCGCCCCCGGTGTTTGATGTATTCAGCGCGAATCAGCCGGAAGACGCCGGTCCAACCGGTCAACCCCAGAATCAGGATGACCGTTATCACGCCGCGCTGTTGCAACACCGCCGCCACCGCCAGAATCAGCAACAAATAAGGAATGGCGTTGAACACGCTATAAAACCAGTTCAGCGCATCGTCGGTGCGGCCACCGTAATAACCCGCCAACGCACCCAACAGCGTACCAAGAAAGGTTGCCAGCAAAGCAGCGCTCAGCCCGACAACGATGGAAGTTTGCGAACCCTTGATCATCTTGGCCAAAACGTCACGACCCCAGCGATCGCCGCCGAATGGAAGGCTTGCGCGCTTTTCTTTGACAGTCATTGATGTTTTGTCTTCCGCGCCGAGCGTTCGTAGCGTTTCGGCCAGCGGATCAACCACGCGACTCTCCGACGGCGTTTCCCCAAGCCGCGCCAGTTCTTCCGCCAGCGGATCTACCACCGTTGAGGGCGGCAACGCCTCCGCGTTCTGCGCTCCCGCCATCGCCTGCGCTGCCTGTTGCGCCGTGCTCCCCAACACCGCCGGCGCGGAAGGTGTTAGCAATCCCCATAAATCGGGCGGCGCATCGGGAATCGCTGTCTCTTCGTTCCAGCCGGACGCGATCACGCCCAGCGCCGACAACAACACGACAACAAAAAACGCCGCGACGATCACCAACGACGCCACGCCGACGCGATCATCACGGAAACGCTGCCAAGCCAGCAACCAGAAGCCGTTGCCGCCTTTTTCGGAAGCGGCTGCCGACATTGGAAAAGAAAGCGTCTCTGCCATCGCTATTTCAACTCGACACGCGGATCGACCACTTTATAGATAAGATCGGCCGCCAGATTGGCCAACATCGTCGCCAACGCTACATAAACCGTGATCGCCTTGATGACCGGAAAGTCCGAACGCTCAACCGCCAGAAGCACTTCGCGCCCGATTCCCGGAATCGAGAAAAAGCGCTCGATCAGAAATGCGCCCACCAGAAGCCCCGGCAGCGCCGCCATCACATAAGTCACAATCGGAATCGAGGCGTTGCGTAAAACATGAACCCACAAAATGCGCGTTTCCGACAGCCCTTTGGCGCGCGCGGTGCGCACATAATCCTGATCGATCTCATCGAGCACGAAAGAACGGAAAAGCCGCAAGTCAGGCGCCAATCCGACGCAAAGTCCGATCAAGATCGGCAGCGCCGCGAACGTCGTCAGATTCGTCCACAGCGAATCGCTCCAGCCTTGCACCGGGAACCAGCCGAGTCGATACGCGAACACATACTGAAAAACGATGATATAAACCAGAATCGAAACTGACATACCGACCGTACACGCCACCATCACCGTTCGGTCGGTCAGCGAGCGGTGGAATCGCGCCACGATCAGTGACAACGCAATCGCCAGCAGCGTCCCCAGCACCAGCAGCGGAACCATCACGGTGAGCGAAGGCCCCAACCGTGTTTTCAGAATGTCGGACACCGGCTCATTGGTGCTCCAGCTTGCGCCGAAATCAGCAGTGACGATTTGCTTCAGAAAAATGCCGATTTGCGCATAGGCCGGGCGATCAACGCCCAACTGGTGGCGAATGTTGGCAATCTGCGCTTCATTGGAAATTTTTCCCGCCAGAATATAGGCCGGGTCGCCACCAACCCAGTTGAACAAAATGAACAGTAACAGCACCACGCCAAGCATGGTCGGGATCATCTGCAACAAACGACGGACAATGTAAGCAGCCATGGATGGTTTTTCAAAAACTTACTTCAACCACAAAGAAAGCAACGATCTCAAAGAAAAAGCGTTGAGATATCGGGAGCCTGAGCAGTGATGCTGACCGCTGTCCTTTGTTTTCCGGCCGCAGAGGTCTGATAGGTGTATCCATTCGCTTAACTTTCTATGCGTTCTTTGTGGCTCATTTGTTTGTTCGTTCTTCACGGCGCTTTCGCCGGATCGATATCGAGATAAATCCAGGTCGCGCTCAGGATCGGATGTTTCTTGTAGCCGAGCACCCAGGGACGAATCAACATATTGCGCTCGCGCGAAACGCCTAACATCCAGGCGCCGTCAACCTCCATCTGCCGGGTCATCTCCAGAAACAAGTGATTGCGCTCCGGCGAATCCGGCAATTTCCGCGACGCTTCATAAAAAGCATCAAACGCCTTCGATTCATAGCAACCACTGTTGCTCTGGCCGACATTCGGCCCATACAGAAGCTGCATGAAATTATCACCGTCAGGGTAATCCGCCGTCCACGCCGAACCCCACATCTGCAACTGACAGTTCTTCGTTGCCTTGATGTGGTCAGCGAATTTGCCCGGTTGAAACTCGACGCGAACACCGATCGCGTCCATCGACTTTTTCCACAGCTCGTTGAACTGTCGCTCGATCGCCGTCGTCCCGGTCGCGTACTTCAGCAGCAGCGGCGAGCCATTGGGCATCGCCCGAAAACCGTCTTTGCCTTTTTTGAAACCGAAAGCGTCGAGCAGTTTGTTGGCCAGCGCCGGATTGTACGTGTTCAACGGCTTGTAGCGCGGATCGTGCCCGACCACGCCCACCGGAATCGGCATGGTTGCCGGGATCGCCTGCCCTTTGCGAATCACTTTGATTTCTTCATCGCGGTTATACGCCATGATGATAGCCCGACGCAGCGCCAGTTTTTCTTTCTCAAAACCGCCGACGACAGGATCGCGGAAATTGAAAAAAGTATAAGTCACTTCCGGGTCAATCGCCCGCACCAGTTTGACGCCCTGCTCGCGCCACTCTGGTTTCAACTCGCCCTTTTCATCGAAAACTTTTTCGCGGAAGCTGCCGACGCCGCTGAAATCAAGTTCCTTGCGATTGAACGCCAGCCACGCCGATTGTTCTTCTTCGATGATCGAAATTTCAACGCGGTCGATCAACGGCAAACGCTTCCCCTGCATCGTACGATTCAGTTCCGCGTCCCCTTCCTCGCTCGCTGCGAAGCTCCACACCATTCCGCGGTATTCCGGGTTTTTTTCAAGCACGATGCGAGCGCCGCGCGTCCATTGCTTCAGCACGTAAGGGCCGGTGCCGACCGGGTGCGCCATCATATCGTCGCCGTATTTCTCGACCACTTCGCGCGCCACTGCAGAAAACGGCGTATGCGCAGCGATATAACTGAAGTTGTAATCCGGCTCACGTAAACGGATTTGCAGCGTATAGCGATCCAGTACTTTCAAGCCTTCAACATTAGCATCGTAATCGTATCTTCCGGTTTTCTTCGCCGTCTCCGCCAACGCATCCAGCCCGATGATTTTCCCCTCAAGCATGAACGCCCAGGGCGAACGAATTTTCGGGTCGAGCACCCGCTTGAAACTGTAAACATAGTCGGCAGCAGTCAATTCGCGCGGCTTGCCGTTGAACGCCGGATCGGAGTAAAACCGGATGCCGGGACGTATCTTGAACGTGTACGTCTTGCCGCCATCACTAACCTCAGGCAATGCCTCCGCCGTCATCGGCGCCAAACGCATCGGACGCGCCAGATAATCGTACGTCAGCAGCCGCTCAAAAATAGCTTCGTTGATGGTGTTGGAGTAAAGATCGCGGGCGAGCGGCGGATCGAAACCACTTTCCGCCGTCGAAAAAGCCAGCCGTATGGTTTTGAGCGGCGCGGCTTGCGGTTCTGTTCGCGATTCGGTTTTCCCCAGCTGAGCGGCTGACGCCGCGCCCGAAAAGCACAGCAGCGTTCCCGACAAGACCACCCACAACATCGGCAGCCAAACCGTATTTTTCTTTAAACCATTCGAACGCAACACCATTCTCCTTTTGAAATGACAGAGCATACATCCCTCTCCCGCTTACGGGGGAAAGTGGCTCAAAGCGCCAAGAGAGGGAAATTTGATCCCCCGATTTCTGACCTCTGCCCCTGCCTAATGTACCATTGGATTTTACCGAATGAAAATATCCACTATGAAACCCGACTACTGGGATCGCGCCACCCGCCTGCTTTCACACCGCGACCCTGCGATGCATGGCCTGATTGAAGCCTATCCGGAATTCCATCTGCGCCGACGCAGCGACGCCTTCACCGCACTCGCCCGCGCAATTGTCGGTCAGCAGATTTCGGTCAAGGCGGCGGACGCCGTCTGGCGGCGCTTCGTCATCGCCGTCGATCCCGCTCACGCCAACGTCGCTTTTCCCGTTGTCGCGCCGACGACAGTTGTCGCGCTGACGCCGGGCGCCCTGCGCAGCGCCGGGCTGTCGCAGCGCAAAGCCGAATACATGCAAGACCTCGCCCGCCGTTTCGCCGACGGATCGTTGAATCCTGAAACTTGGAAAACATTGGCCGACGAAGCGCTGATCGAAGCGCTTGTTACCGTCAAAGGTATCGGACGCTGGACGGCGGAAATGTTCCTGATGTTCCATGAACTGCGCGCCGACGTTTTTCCGATTGCCGACCTCGGACTGCAAAAAGCGATCCGGCTGTATTACGCCGGAGAGCACCCCCTCAGCCTTGACGAAATGCAGGCGCTGGCCGAATCCTGGCGACCATACCGCAGCGTCGCCACCTGGTATCTGTGGCGCTCGCTCGATCCGTTGCCGGTGGAGTATTGAGAGCAGAGGTCAGAGGTCAGAAAGGCGTCATTGCGAGGAGCGTAAGCGACGAAGCAATCCAGAAAAAATGGACCGCAAAGAACGCGAAGAAAAATCGCCTACCCATATAGGGGTGGGTTTCAAACCCGCCCCTGTGTCTCACGCGGGGGCACGGTAAATCATTGCGTCATTCTGCGCGGTTCACCCTGCGCGAAGTCGCAGGACGCAGAATCCAGAGAACCCCATCCCCATCCTGACCTTCCCCTTGAAGGGGAAGGAATCCGCGTTCTTCGCACCTTCGCGGCTTCGCGTGAGATGGTTTTTATGGATTCTGCGACGTCGCGCAGAATGACGATTATTTTTCTCCACGCCGCCTCGCCTCAGCGAGAGAATTCTTCTTCGCACTCTATGCGCTCTTTACGGTGAATCTCTCAATCAAAATACGTCCGCGCTCCTTCAAACCGTTCGTCGAAATAGCGGCTGCCGAGATCGTCGATACGCACCTTGCCGTCGGTCGAAGGAGCATGAATAAAGCGGTTGTCGCCGATATAAATGCCAACATGTGAAAAGGAGCGGTTCAGCGTATTGAAAAAAACCAGGTCGCCCGGGCGCAGCCGCTCACGTCCGACCGGTGTTCCCTGTCTGGCAATATCGGCGGCGCTGCCGCTGACTTTGACGCCCGCCGCCTGTGCGTAAATGTAGCTCACCATCCCGCTGCAATCGAATCCCGCCTGCGGATTCTTGCCGCCGAAACCGTAGCCGGTATCAAGCAGACTCAGCGCAAAAAGTACGACTTCCTGCCCTTTTTCAGTCGGCGGCAGGTCTACTCCATCCGATCCGGTAGAGCGGACGCTATCAGGCCGTCTTTCCCTGCTGCCACAAGCGGTAAGGAAAAGCGCCGCAAGAACAGTAATATGGAAGCGGCGACGGTTCGGGTTTGGCAAAGCGGATACTTTTTGCCCATTCCCGTGCCTGTCTTTTTGTCTGCTCACAGAGACACCCTTCATCGGCACGCTGCGCTTAACTTTTGTTAATCGCGATCATTACTAATATGAATAATCGGAGTCCCGTAATTCTTGTAGAATCAAAGACGCATTATACGGTCAGTCGTCAACCCTCTGGCCATCCCATCTTTTTCCCCTGAAGAGACTCCTATGAAAAAACACCTCCTGATTGCAGCGCTGGCTTTCGCCGGCTTCTCCGTTCACGCCGCCACCATCGAAGTTCCGATGAATCTGGCGACTGAAAAAGGTGACGGCAAAGCCATTGGCACCGTGACCATTTCCGAAACACCTTACGGCCTGGAATTGACTCCGAAACTGGAGGGGCTGGAACCCGGCATTCATGGTTTCCATATTCATGAGAATCCGAGCTGTGCTCCAATCGAGAAAGACGGCAAAATCACCATCGCCGGCGCAGCGGGCGGGCACTTCGACCCCGCCAAGGCAGGCAAGCACCTGGGACCTTACGCTGACGGCCATCTCGGCGATTTGCCCGCACTTTACGTCACTGGCGACGGCAAAGCCGACTATCCCGTTCTGGCGCCACGAATCAAGCAGCTTTCCGAGATTCATGGACGTGCGCTCATGGTTCATGTCGGCGGTGATAACCACTCCGACCACCCGCTACCGCTCGGTGGCGGTGGCGTGCGGTTGGCGTGCGGCATCATCAAATAAACCTTTCTTACTTTCGAAAAAGGCGGCTTCGGCCGCCTTTCTTTTCTGTTTTTCTTCTATCAATGATGCTGTTTCGTCGATGGGGCGCGCTCGACAGCCTTCTTCACCTAACTTCATCTGTCTTTCGTAAATCTACAGCGCAGCAAGAGCATCACGCCCGACCCCATTACGCAATGCTTGTACCAGTGCTTCAAAACCGTCAAGCAATCATTGTTCGCTGCCGGAGCTGTTTCTGACGCTGGCGTGGATATATTGGGGAACGGCGCTTTTGTCCGCGGTAAAGCTCTCCGCTATGGAAATCAGGAGCCCCTTTTTCCGCAAGTGATTTTCAACTTCTGAAGATCGCCAGGGAACAGGCGCTTCAATACCTTTTTTTGCGGTTGTTGTTTTTAGCAAGATGTTAGAATGACTGACCTCAAAAAACACCTCTTTAGTTCAAGGAGACCATTGTGAACGACTTATTGTTTCCTGCTGCGCCGATCAGCGCCTTTCCCATTGCCGACAGCAACCTCCGCTTTCCCGTTCATCGCATCTATTGCGTAGGCCGGAATTACGCCGAACACGCCCGTGAAATGGGCTCCGACCCTGATCGTGAGCCGCCTTTTTTCTTCTGCAAACCGGCAGATGCTGTCGTATCCACGCCCGCCGGTCAGACGCTACAGCTCCCTTATCCGTCACAGACTAAAAATTTTCATCACGAAATCGAACTGGTGGTCGCGATCGGTAAAGGCGGCAGCGACATTGCGGTCGAACACGCTTACGATCACGTCTGCGGCTACGCTGTCGGCCTTGATATGACCCGTCGCGACCTGCAAGCGGAAATGCGTAAAGCGGGATTGTCGTGGGAAGTCAGCAAAGCCTTCGATCGCTCGGCGCCCATCGCACCTTTGCATCTGGTCAGCGCCTGCGGCCACCCGGAAGACGCCGGGATATGGCTGCGAGTCAATGGCAAAGATCGGCAACGCAGCAACATCAATCAACTTATCTGGTCCGTACCGGAAACGATTGCTTATTTATCGCGTTTTTTTGAGTTACAACCGGGCGATTTGATTTTCACCGGCACACCCGCAGGCGTCGGCGCGGTCATGCGCGGCGATCTCATTGAAGGCGGTATTGATGGGTTGGGGACGCTGCAGGTGAAGATCATTTGAGTTTGAAAGCCCACCCGCAGGAGGAACGCCTTCCCCCGCTGGCGGGGTGGGAGGGTTATAAAAGGGCAGGTTTGAAACCCGCCCTTAAAGAATCTGACTCCTGCTTTCTGATCCCTGGTTACCGCGCCGGCAAATACTGCAACGGATCGACCGGCTTACCGTCCCTGCGGATTTCAAAATGCAGTTTCACCTGATCGGTGTCAGTATTACCCATTTCGGCAATTTTCTGGCCGCGCGTGACTTGCTGTCCCTGCTCCACGAGCAATTCACGATTGTGCGCATACACGGACAAAAAAGTATCGTTGTGTTTGACGATCACCAGTTTGCCATAACCGCGCAACCCTGAGCCGACATACACCACCTTCCCCGCCGCACCGGCAACCACCGGCTGCCCGGCATTGCCGACAATATCGATACCTTTGAGGCTGGATTTCTCCGAATAGGTTGAGATCACTTTCCCCTGTGTCGGCCAGGACCAGTCAACGCTGTCGGTAGAAGCGGTTGCCGTCTGAGGCGGCGAAGACGGCAACGCGGGCGGCGATGGCGGCGTGGTCGATGTCGTTGTTGTGGGGGGCGTCACTTCCGTTTTGCTCATCGCCATCAACGCTTGTTCCGAATACGGTTGCTTTTCCGCTTTCGGCCCGGTTTTAACATTGCCGCGGTCTGTCGCCGCCGTTGAAACAGTCTTCGTCCCACTGCCCGCACTGGTCACGGGAGGCACCGTCTGCAACGGCGCGGTGGTGACGCTCGAAGCCGCCGCTGCGCTGCCTTCCGGCGGCGTCAAGCGCAGCACTTGACCGACACTCAGTTTCGACGGCTCGGTAATGTTGTTCCAAGCGGCCAATTCCCGATAATCGATATTGTTCTGCTGCGCGATTGAAAACAGCGTTTCGCCCTGGCGCACAGTGTATGTTTTGCCGGTAATCGTTTGCGACGGCGCCCCGGCATTGGGAGCCGTTGGCGAACGCGACGATGTAATGGTAACGCGATCGTCGATTTTCGGCTGCCGCTCTTCGACTGGTGCTTGCCTGGTTGTCGAGCAGCCGGCCAGAAGTGACGCCGCCAGAAATACCGCTATCGGCGTCTTCGCGCCCAGCCAACGACGATGAAAAAACTCAAACATCCCAAGAGACGACACAGATTCAAGCATAGGAAAAACACTCATAACATCCAGAAGAAAGGTTTACTCGTTTGACGACTTATTTGACGACTTATTTGACTATATACACCGTTCATGCCGTCCCTGGCAACAGCGGGACGAATCTGACCGTCTCGAAGGTTTGCTCCTTGAAGCCGCTGGAGGTGCGCTCAACCACCGTCAACCTCTGCAAATCGGGATTGCCTTCCGCAGCTACCGGCGCCACCATCCTCCCGCCGATTTCAAGATGTGCGAGCAGCGCCTCCGGCAATGCCGCCGCGCCAGCCGTCACCACGATCGCCTCGACTTGTAACGGCTCGTCCATCGCCGTACTGCCGTCGCCATGCTTGATCGCCACATTCGTCAATTTCAATTCGCGCAAATGTCGCCGCGCCTTGGCAACCAGCGCTTCAATCCTCTCGACGGTATAAACGCGATCGGCCACCAACGCCAGAACCGCCGTTTGATAGCCACTGCCGGAGCCGATTTCAAGCACACTCCGTAGCGGCTTACCCTGCCGCGCCAGCTCCGTCATCCGCGCCACCACCCAGGGTTGTGAGATGGTCTGCCCATGCCCGATCGGCAACGGCGTATTTTCGTAAGCGCGACTCGCCAAGCTTTCCTCGACAAAAATATGGCGTGGCACTGCGTTCATCGCCGCCAGTACTGTCTCGTCGCGAATACCCTCATCCCGCAGCCGCGTCACCATCCGTGCCCGCGTCCGCGCCGAAGTCATCCCGATACCGTTAAAACGGTCCCAATCCTTGTCCCTGTGCATAGCGCAATATCCGAACGCAAGTTTCCAAATTTAATGCGCAAACCACGCGGCGACGTTCTGCATTTCCGTCCGGTGCGTCAGATCGAATTGCAGTGGCGTCACCGAGACAAAATCGTTTTCGACCGCAAAAAAATCCGTTCCCTCCACTGCATCCGCCGCCAATCCTGCCGCTCCAACCCAATAGACGATACCACCGCGCGGGCTCTCCATCGGAATCATATCCTCCGCTTTATGCCGCTTGCCCAAGCGGGTGATCTGAAACCCCTTGAGCGTCTGAAACGGCACATTCGGCACATTGACGTTCAACAGCCAGGGTTGCGCTCGCGCGCGCTGATGGCGTTTCAGCAATTCCTGCGCCACCTTGGCCGCTGTCTCGAATTGCTCGTCCTCTTTGGCGCACAATGAAATCGCCACTGACGGAATGCCGAGCAGAAACCCCTCCATCGCTGCCGCTACCGTGCCCGAATAAAGCGTGTCGTCGCCCATGTTGGCGCCGTGGTTGATCCCGGAAAAAATCATGTCCGGCAATTCGTTGAGAAGGCCCGTCACTGCCAGATGTACGCAATCGGTCGGCGTACCGTTGACGTAGTAGAAACCATTGGACGCCTGCCGCACCCGCAGCGGTCGATCCAGCGTCAGCGAGTTGGATGCGCCGCTACGATCAAGCTCGGGCGCTACGACCGTTACCTCGGCCAGCGGCGCCAAGGCCGCCGCCAAATGCTCCAGGCCAGGAGCAAAATAACCGTCATCATTGGAAAGAAGAACCCGCATACCGCTTTAAAGCCCCTTGTTTTTTTGCCTCTCCGGTTTTCGCCGTTTTTTTGGCTTTTACCGCTTTCGTAACGTGTGATTATACCGCGCCCATTGCCGGAGGCTGGCCATATTTAACGTCCCCTTTTGACTATAACTCGTCAGATTTTCCGCCCCTTGCCGCCTCATTCCGACCACATTTGCGCCGCACAATCACCTCCGTTCATCCACTCTTTCGGGAGAAATCATGAAACGCTTCCCTCTGGCCGGAAAAATCGCCCTGCTGATCGTCTTGACCCTCCTGATGTTGCTGCCGATCAGCGCCATCATGGGGCTGATCTATGAGCGTACCTCGTACCGGCAATCCGTCATCCAGCAGATCGCCGACAGCGCCAGCGGCCCGCAAACCATCATTGGCCCGATTCTCGTCATCCCCTACGAAAAGACCGAGTTGAGCGAAGCCGACGATAAAGGAAAGCGCCGCTACATCATCCGCAAAGACGCCCTCTACATCCTGCCCGAAACCCTTGATGTCGCCGCCACCGCGCAAGTCGAAGCGCGCAAGCTCGGTATTTATCAGGCGCAGGTGTACGACAGCGCCGCCACCGTTCAGGGGCGCTTCAATGTGGTCGTTCCCCCCGAATGGAACAGCGAAACCATCAAACTGGGGCAGCCCTATCTGAGCGTCGGCGTGGCCGATATGCGCGGTATCCGCCGGGTGTCGCCGGTGACGCTCAACGGCAGGGAACTGCCGTTCAGGCCAGGAGCCAGAATCGAACGGTTGGAGCAGGGCGTGCACGTCGCTCTCGACAACACGGTATCGCTGAAAAGCGCGCCACAGCCATTGACGTTCCGCTTTGAACTGGACCTGCAAGGCACCAGCAGGCTGGCGGTCGTCCCGGTCGGTGAGACCTCAAACTTCTCCCTGCAAAGCAACTGGCCGCATCCAAATTTTGTTGACAGCTTCCTGCCAACTCAGCGGTCGGTTTCCGATCAGGGTTTCAGCGCGCAATGGAGCAGCACCTGGTTTGCCAACAACATGAACCAACGCTTTGTCCAGGCACTCAATAATGAAAACGCAGGGGTCTGGCGGCTGCCCGCATTCTCCGCCACCATGATCGAAACCGTCGATCAATACCAACTGAGCGAGCGCTCGATCAAATACGGCATTTTGTTCATCGGCCTGACCTTCATCGCCTTCTTTTTGTTTGAAATGCTGAAAGCGCTGCGCGTTCACCCGATGCAATATCTGCTGATCAGCGCTGCGCTGGTTTTGTTTTATCTGCTGCTTCTGGCGCTGTCTGAACACACCGGCTTCGATATCGCTTATCTCACCGCCGCCCTCGCCTGCACCGGCCTGATTACGTACTACGTCAGCCATGTGCTCGGTGGCATTCGCCGTGGCCTCGGCTTCGGCGCGCTGCTCGCGGCGCTGTACGCAACACTGTGGGGGCTTCTGCAGTCGGAGGACAACGCCCTGCTGTTGGGCAGCCTGCTGCTGCTGGCGGTTCTGGCGCTGGTGATGGTGCTGACCCGCAAACTCGACTGGTATCGCCTGGGAAGGCCCACCGACGCCTCCGGGGACGAGTAACCGGTCTGTCTTGAAAGACACAGGCTTATTGGCTTTCCTCTTCCGCGATCGGAAGAGGAAAGCCAATGCCTGACTCCTGACGTCACTCTTTCGTCCGTACGATTTTCAACACCTTGAACGCCACCGTCGTCGAATAGCCGCGCGACAGTAGAAAGCGCAGTTGACGATTGCGTTCGCGCTCATCCTGAGGCGGCGCGCCGAAGCGTTTCCGCCACAACGCCAGCGCTTCATCCATTTCATCGGTTGTTTCAAGCGTGGACAGCGCAGCTTCTGCCGTATCGCGATCTACCCCTCGTTCCTTCAACGTATGCGCGATCGCGCGCTTGGCGTAACGCCCCTGCTTCTGCCGCACCAGCGATTCCGCGTAACGCGCGTCGGAGAGAAAGCCCAGCGCCGTCACCTCATCAAGCACCGACTCAATCTCGTCAGCCGCCACGCCGCGCCGCGATAAGCGTTGCACCAACTCCGCGCGGCCATAATCACGCCGCGCCAACATGCTGATCACGGTGGCCTTAAGGCTGGGCGGCTCTATTTTCTTGGGAGCGCCTTCGGTTTCGTGGGTCATTGCAATATCTCGGTGAATGTGTTTTCTGCGCGGTTCGCCATAACATCCGCGCCCGTCGTCCACCCAACAATAGCACGGTGATAGAATAACAGAATCTCCACGACTTGCCGCCCCATGAAAACTCCGAAACCCTCAGATGCCCTGGTTCGTTTCGGCGTCGCGATGCCGGAAACGCTGCTTGAACAATTCGACGCCTGGAGTCAACGCTCGGGACTTCCCAACCGTTCGGAAGCGCTGCGCCATCTGGTTCGCGATTTCGTCTCGCGTCGCCACTGGGAAGAAGGCCAGGGGTTTGTCCACGGCACAATCACCTTGATGTACGATCATCATTCGCACGACCTCTCCGGCGCGTTGACATCGTTGCAGCACGATTTCGGCGATGTGATCGTCTGCACTACGCACGTCCACGTCACCCACGAGACCTGCCTCGAATGCCTGGTGCTGCGCGGCAAAGCACAGCGCCTCAAAAAACTGGAAGAAGCGCTTGCCCGAATTAAAGGGCTGCAAAATGTTGGAACGGTGATTTCAACGCCTGCCTGAGCGCGTTCATCCGACAAAAAAGAGGCGCCCCCTGCGCCTCAAAATCGGACATCGGAGAGCCGACTCAGCGTCTGTTCTCCGATACGTAATACCCTATCAATTCGGATGCTCCGCGTTCAGCACCAACGCAACCGCGTTGACCGCCGCCGCGATGCGCCCGACTTCCTTGAGCTCAGCGTCCGACGCTCCGGTTTTTTTCAGCGCAATCACATGCGAAGAAACACAATAACGGCATTTCCCAACCAGGCTGGCCGACAACGCCCACATCTCGAACTGACGTTGCGTCACGCCGCCATGTGTTGCATAGGCATTCATTCGCAAACCAGGCTGCTGTTTTTTGATACCCTCATCGTCGGCCATGTCGATGTAGGAATACCAGACGTTGTTCATCCCCATCAACGATGCCGCCGTCAGCGCACCATGAGCCTCGGCTTCCGGCATTGCGCCGCGCAGCATCGTCACCAATTCACGGCTTTTTGCAGAAAACGCCGCCGCCAGAGCGCAACCCAACGCCTCGTCGCGCGGCAGCGGCGAACGCTCAAGCACCGAATCCAGATTCAGGCGAATATCTTTGGCGTAATCGGGAATACGTTCCTTTAATGCAGCAAGAAATTCCATAGTGTTCCTTTCTCAAAAAAAGACGCCTCCCATTCGCTCCGAAATCAAAGGAGCGGCCAAAACATTGAGGGCGCCGTCTCGGCGCCCTCCCTTGTTCTTACAGCGTCGCGCCGCCGACAGCGCGATTGCACGGACAAAGTTCACCCGTCTGCAAGCCATCGAGAATCCGCAGCGTTTCCTGCGGACTGCGTCCCACGCCGAGGCTGTTAACCGTCACATGCTGGATCGTATTTTCGGGATCGACGATGAAAGTCGCGCGCAGCGGCACGCCGGCCTTCTTGTCACGGATACCCAACTGATCAATCAGCGCGCCGGTTACGTCGGCAAACTGCCAATGATTCAACTGGCTCAAATCCTTATGCTCGCGCCGCCAGGCCAGCTTGACGAACTCATTGTCGGAGTTGCCTCCCATCAGCACCGCGTCACGATCAGCGAAATCCTTTACCAGCTTGTTGAACTCGACAATCTCGGTCGGGCATACAAACGTAAAGTCCTTCGGGTAAAAATAAATAATCTTCCATTTGCCCGGAAAAGATTTTTCGTTGATCTTCTCGAAAGCCGATTGCCCCTTTTCTTCCGGGAGGTTGAACCCGGGCTTTACACCCGCCACTTCAAATGCTTCAATTTTTTCGCCTACTGTCTTCATGGTTGCGTCCTATCGGTCAATTAAGTCAAAACGAAAAGAAAAACGGAAACCCGTTTATGTCTGGTAATCATAAATCAGCTCTTCTCCGCTGACAAATTGATTGATTTGGTCGAAATGATAATTTATTTCTATCAACAGGCTGTTGTCTTAGCCAGTACGGACGCGGTAAGACAGCGCAGCAGCATAACCTGTCCCATGCTCCCTGGATCAGAAGTCTTCACGCGCCAGCAAAAAGACCGACTCTTCCGACGAGCCGGTATCGAGCCAGACGAAAGGCAAATCCGGATAAGCCGCTTCGACAAGGGCGCGATTGTGGCCGATTTCGACAACGACGATGCCGTGCGGCCGCAACAAACGGTGAGCGTTTTTCAGAATGTGATGAACAGCGTCAAGCCCGTCGGCACCGCCGGCCAGCGCCAACTCTGGTTCATGGCGGTATTCGCGCGGCAAGTTTTGCATCGCATTGTCGGTCACATAGGGCGGGTTGCTGATGATCAGGTCGTAACATTTTCCGCCCGGCAAGTTGTCGGTATAGTCGGACTGAATCAAAGTAATGCGATCGGAAAGGTGGTAGTCGTCGATATTGCGCTGCGCGACGGCAAGCGCTTGCGGCGAAATATCAACAGCGTCGATTTCAGCGCCGGGATACGCTTCGGCCAGCAGGATCGCGAGGCAGCCGGAACCGGTGCACAAATCAAGCGCGTTTTTAACGTTGTGCCGATCAGGAAAATACGGCGATAGCCCATCGGGCATCAATTCAGCGATGAAGGAGCGCGGGACGATGACGCGCTCGTCGATATAAAAACGAAAATCGCCGAGCCAGGCTTCCTGCGTAAGGTAAGCAGCGGGAATGCGTTCTTCGACGCGCCGATCAAGGATTTCGCGAAGCCGACTTTTTTCGGGTTGCGTCAATCGGGCGTCGAGAAAAGCATCGAGTTGCTCAAGCGGCAAGGCCAGCGTATGGGCGATCAAATAAGCGGCTTCGTCAAAAGCTTTGTCGCTGCCGTGTCCAAAGTACAATTGCGCCTGGTTGAACCGGCTCACCGCCCAGCGCAGCCAATCGCGTAAAGTCAAAAGTTCTTCAAGAGAGTCCATCGGTATGATTCGTCAGGTCCATGGTTTGTCGGCAAGATCAAACAGGCGTTTACCCTCGTGGGCGCAAACGCCGATTCAAAGGATACAATAATAACCGCTTGACGCCATAGGGCAAGCCGGAATACCGGCAAGTCGCGCAGAACGCAAAAAATACATTGAGGACGGCAGAAAGAATAGCGAGGACGTCGATGATTCGTGAAGTTGTCAGAATGGGAGATGTGCGCCTGCAACGAGCGGCGCAGCCCGTTGACCCGGCGATGTTCAACACGCCAGAGCTTGATGCGCTGTTGCAGGATATGCGCGAGACGATGCGCGTCGAAGGCGGCATCGGCATCGCCGCGCCGCAAATCGGCGTGCCGCTGCGGGTGGTCGTTCTTGGAATGGAACAGAACGAGCGTTACCCGGAAGCGCCGCCGGTTCCCTATACGGAACTGATCAATCCGGTATGGACGCCGCTCGGCGAGACGATGGAGGAAGCCTGGGAAGGCTGCTTGTCGTTGCCAGGCCTGCGCGGCGTCGTGCCGCGTTATGTGCGATTGCGCTATGAAGGTTTCGATGCGCGGGGGCGCCATGTCGCCTGTGATGTCGAAGGATTTCATGCGCGGGTGGTGCAGCACGAGTGCGATCACCTCGACGGCGTGCTGTTCCCGATGCGGATGCGCGACATGTCTCGGTTTGGATTTGCGGACGTGTTGTTTCCGGAAATCAGCGCCTGAACCCAAGCCGGGAAAACGAAAAAGCCCGTGTTTTCACGGGCTTAAAGAATCGCTTCAGGACATCAGAATGGTGGACCGAAGGAGGATCGAACTCCCGACCTCCGCATTGCGAACGCGGCGCTCTCCCAGCTGAGCTATCGGCCCATGAGGTTCGAGATATTACCGAATTTCCGGCGTTCCGACAATCGCTTCGCGAGGCTTGGAAGGTCAAACCGGGTGATTCACCAGCCGTCAACTGCTACACTTGCGTCATTTCGAGCACTTAAAAGGAGGACTGGTGATGACGGCTGACACAGGCAAGAAAGCGTTTCATTCCGCCCAAGCGCCGGCGGCGCTGGGGCCGTATTCGCAGGCAGTCGCGGCGGGGCAGACGGTGTATTTGTCCGGGCAATTGGGACTTGATCCGGCCAGCGGCGTGCTGGCAGCAGGGATTGAAGCGCAGACGCATCAGGTGTTTCGCAATTTGCAGGCGGTGGCGCGGGCGGCAGGCGGCGATCTGAACGGTATCGTGAAGCTGACGATTCTGCTGGCCGATCTCAATGATTTCGCATCGGTGAACGAAATCATGGCGTCGTATTTCACGCCGCCGTATCCGGCGCGGGCAACGTATCAGGTGGCGGCATTGCCAAAGGCGGCGGCGCTGGAAGTCGAGGCGGTGTTGTTTTTGGGGTAGACCGCTAGTGGTTCCGGTTCCATCGCACACATTTCACCCTCTCCCCCACCCCTCTCCCGCAAGGAAAGAGGGGCGCCGTCTTACGGCTTGATCTCTCTGCAATGTCTTCCAGGGATACCCCCTCGCCCACCTCCGGCGGCCACCCACCCCAATCGAAGCCGCTTCGGGGACAGGTTCTTGCAAAAGGGGGCAAATCCACCGAGAGTAAAGACAAACCCTCTTCCCTGGCAATGCGGCTGGCGCGCCTGGGCATTGCGCGCGAGGCGGATTTGGCGCTGCATCTGCCACTGCGCTATGAGGATTACACGAGCCGAGTCCCGCTGGCGCAATTACGCGCCGGAATGTCGGTATGCGCCGAAGGTGTAGTAACGGCAAATGAAATGCGCTACCGCCCGCGACGGCAATGGGTTTGCATGATTGAAAGCGACGATGAGAACAGCGTCGCTGCATTGGTGTTGCGTTTCTTCACGTTTTATCCGAATCAACAGAAAGCGATGGTGATCGGCGCGCGGGTGCGCGTGTTCGGCGAAGTGCGTGAGGGTCATTTCGGCTTGGAGATGGTGCATCCGAAGTTCATCGTGCTGGGCGCGAAGGCCGGTCACGAGGCGCCGCTATCGAACCGTTTGACACCGATTTATCCGACGACAGCTGGTTTATCGCAAGAAGTATTGACGAAACAGATTGCGAGGGTCTTGCAGTGGGGAGCGATATTGCACGACGATTTGCCGGAAGCTGTGCGTCAACAGGAAGGCTTATGGAACTGGCCGCAGGCGTTGCGTTTTCTGCACGCGCCACCGCCGGGTTTGTCAGCAGAAGAACAGGCAACGCTGTCGGCGCATACGCATCCAGCTTGGCAACGCATCAAGTTCGACGAACTTTTAGCGCAGCAGCTTTCTTTGAAGCGGCACAAAGCAGCGCGCGCCAGCCGCCACGCTGAGGCGTTAACGCCTCGCGGAAATCTGACGGATGCTTTGTTGCAGCGTCTGCCGTTCACATTAACGGAAGCGCAGCAGCGCGCATGGAAAGAAATCGGCGACGATCTTGCGCGCGCTGTACCGATGCACCGGCTGTTGCAGGGCGATGTCGGCTCCGGTAAAACGGTGATTGCAGCTCTGGCGGCGCTACGAACCGTAGAGAACGGTCGGCAGGTGGCGTTGATGGCGCCGACGGAAATTCTCGCCGAGCAGCATTACCACAAATTGTCGGCATGGCTGACTGGTTTGCCGCTGCGTTTGCTGTGGTTATCGGGATCGTTGACGACGACGCAACATAAAAAGGCACTGGCGGGTTTGTCCGGCGGCGAACCGGCGTTGGTGATCGGCACGCACGCGCTTTTCCAAAAAGAGGTGACGATGCCGAATCTGGCGCTGGCGATTGTCGATGAGCAACATCGCTTTGGCGTCGCGCAGCGGTTGGCGCTACGCGACAAAGGCACCGGCGCTGAAGACGTGCATCAACTGATGATGAGCGCAACACCGATCCCGCGCACGCTGGCGATGAGCTTTTACGCTGATCTCGATGTGTCGGTGATCGATACCTTGCCGCCGGGGCGCACGCCAGTGGCGACGCGATTGGTCAACCAGGCGCGCCGCGCCGAGATCGTCGCGCATGTTGGCAAGCGTTGTGTCGATGGCGCACAGGCGTATTGGGTGTGCCCGTTGATTGAAGAATCGGAAAAGCTCAGTTTGCAGGCAGCGCAAACTTTGTGCGAAGAACTGGTTGCCGCATTCGACGGTAACAGCGAAACGGAGAGCGGCGCGCCGTTGCCAAAGCTCAACGTCGGCTTGTTGCATGGTCGGATGAAGCCGGCGAACAAAACGGCAACGATGGAAGCGTTCGTACGCGGCGACATTCATGTCCTGGTGGCGACGACGGTGATCGAGGTTGGCGTCGATGTTCCGAACGCTTCGATTATGGTGATCGAACACGCTGAGCGTTTCGGCCTGGCGCAGTTGCACCAGTTGCGCGGGCGGGTTGGACGCGGCTCACGACAAAGCCAGTGCATCCTGTTGTTTGAAACGCCGCTCGGCGCAATCGCCAAAGAACGACTCAAAGTGATTTTTGAAAACAGCGACGGTTTTGAAATCGCCCGCCAGGACTTGCGTATTCGCGGGCCGGGCGAATTGCTGGGAGCGCGGCAATCAGGAGTGCCGCTGCTGCGCTTCGCTGATCCCGAACGCGATGAAGCACTGCTCGAACGCGCCAGCGCTGTTGCCGACTGCTTGTTGAAAATGGAGGAAGGTGAAGCCGCTGCTGTTAAGTTGATTGAGCGCTGGCTCGGCGACAAAGCGGAGTTTTTCAAGGCGTGACGCCAATACGGTTTTTCCTGCCCCTATCCTTCTTTTTGAGCCTAAAAACGCCTGTAAGCGTACTGAAAGCTGCATGGCAGCGTGTTTTAGGCATTTTTTACCATTCCTCTATTCGACAAGCGCGTCCAAAGTTGAAAGGCTCTTACGTTCTCGTGCAGCAGCAACCCGGAATCGCCGGCTGGAGCAACCCTCTTTAATGACAAAAGAATATATCATTACAATTCGTTTCACTTTATGCTGATTTTTTATTGAATTGGCAAGAAGCCTGTGTTATCTTTTCATAACCCCTTTTCAATTTTTTTGAAAATACGGGTATGCCCCGCAACGACTTCCTCCCTAGTTCGTTTGCGGGGCTTCTTTATGCGCGTGCGGTTTTTCTCTCTTCCCTATTCCTCTATAAAGCTCCGGATTCCCGCTTTCGCAGGAACGACCGCGCGAAGCATAAAGCGCATCAAAAGTACTTTCAGTCGCAAAGAACGCATGCCGCACAAAGAAAAAACCGGGCGCTATCACAGTTATTTCTTGGCCAAAGCAAATGAGCAAACGACATGGCCCCCGATCTTTTTGGGTGATGTCTGCCCGCTTAACGTTCTTTCCGCTCTATGCGCTTCATTCGTTTTTCTGCTTAATTCTGGCTTATGCGCCCGCTTGAAATCCAAAGGCGTCGCAAAAACAGAAGTATCAACTCTTTCCGAAAACTTCATTCAACTGCTGGCCAACACGAATGAACGTAGTGCGTTTGGAAAATTCGCGCAGTCTGCGGGCGCCGACGTAAGTACACGCCGAGCGCACGCCGCCGAGAATTTCCTGGGCAGTGCCCTCCACCGGCCCGCGATAAGGCGCCAACACTTCCTTGCCTTCGGCAGCGCGGTAAGACGCAACGCCGCCGGCGTATTTGTCCATTGCGGTTTTGCTGCTCATTCCGTAGAACCTCATATATTTTTGTTCATCACGGACAATCGTTTCACCGCCGCATTCATCGTGCCCGGCGAACATGCCTCCCAACATCACGAAATCGGCGCCGCCGCCAAACGCTTTGGCGATGTCGCCGACCGTCGTACAGCCACCATCGGCGCAGATATGTCCTTCGAGGCCATGCGCAGCGTCAGCGCATTCGATGATGGCTGACAGCTGCGGATAACCAACGCCGGTCATTTTCCGCGTCGTACAAACCGACCCCGGCCCGATGCCGACCTTAACGATGTCAGCGCCGGCCAGAATGAGCTCTTCAGTCATCTCGCCGGTGACGACGTTACCGGCCATCAACACGATGTCCGGATAAGCTTTGCGGATTTTTTGCACAAAAGCGACAAATTTTTCGGTATAACCGTTGGCGGCATCAATGCATACGTAACGGATCACCGACGGCGGCTTCAGTTGTTGCATGACCTGATGAAGTTTGCTTTCGTCCTGCTCGCTGATCCCCAGCGAATAGAAAACGACGCCGCTCGCCGATAAGGCGCGGAAGAATCCGATGTATTGCGCGAGGTTATAGTGCTTGTGCAGCGCCGTCGCCATATGGTGTTTGGTCAACGCCCCGGCCATCTCGAAAGTGCCAACTGTATCCATATTGGCGGCAATGATCGGGACGCCGCGATATGAATGTTTGCTGTGACGAAATGAAAACTCCCGTGAAATATCAACTTCCGCGCGAGTGTTCAGCGTCGAGCGCTTGGGACGAATCAGAACATCCTTGAAGTCAAGTTTGATTTCGGTTTCGATGCGCATGTCAGACCTCCGGGATCAAGGTTCAGCGGGTTGGAAGGAAATATCAGCAACGACAATTTCAGCGTAACTGGGAAAGCGCAGCGGCGGGCCCCAGGTGCCGAGGCCGCAGGTGACGATCAGCGAATAATCTCCCTGCGTCAGCAGCCCCCACGAATCTTTAAAAAGAGCTTTAACGATGATGTTAAGAGGGAAAAACTGGCCGCCGTGCGTATGGCCGGAAAATTGCAAGTCGATTTTTTGCGCAACAGCTTCGTCGATTTCGTGCGGCTGGTGGTCGAGCAGAATCCATGGCATCGCCGGATCAGCGCGCGCCGCCAGCACAGCGAGCGGCGCCCGCTCATCGACGATATCCGACGACACGCCCGGTGGCAATGTGCGGGAACCGCGAGCGCGATCATCGCGGCCAATCAGAGTGATGCCCGGCTCTTCGAGATAAAGGACTTCGTCGCGCAAGACGTGCATATTGGAGCGGGTATAAGCATCGATATTACGTTTCGGCGATTCACCGTAGTAGTCGTGGTTGCTCATGATGGTATAGACACCGTAACGGCTTTTGAGTTCCCCCAGAAGGCGCGGCATTTCCTGCTCGAAATACGGCTTGACCGAGCTGTCGATGGTGTCGCCGGTGATGAAGATCATATCCGGTTGCAGGCGGTTGACGCGCGCGACCGCCTCCTGCATCAACGCTATGGAACTGTAGCGGCTAATGTGCAAATCGGAAAGCTGAACGATGCGTAATTGTGTCGCCCCGTTTTTCAACGGTTTATGAACGGTCAGCGAAAAATGTGTTTCGCGCGGCGTGTGTGCGCGATAAAAACCAACAACCGTCAACAGGATGATAATCCCAAGCATCAGGAAGCCGAGGTGATGCGGGTGCTGGCGAACATACGCGTACATGGCCTGCAAAAAAGGCAAACGGCGGATGATCAGACCGAACATATCGGCGATAAACACCGTCGCCAATCCCATCACCAGCGCGCCGTACAGAACGGCGGAGGCCAGAAGCAACCACGGTGGCAACTCCACGCCGAGTCGGCGGCTGAAAAAATGAACGAGCGGAAAGCTCATCACGATCACCGCGACAAGCGGCCAGAACACATACCAGAGCATCAGCCGTGACGGCAACACGCCGCCGAAGGCCCAGCGAAAGCGCCAGCCCAGATAAGCGCCCAGAACAGCCTGAGCGGCGAGCAGGATGAGAAAAAAATAGTTCATGAAAAGAAGCTTATGGCAATCGGTTCCAGCCGGAAGGATATGGATTGTACGTTAATGAAAAAAATCTTCTACGGAACTCAAGCATGGCAGAACTTATATCCTCCTGAAACATCCGTTGACCGCTTGTAAGCATATAGAAAATCGCATGGTAGCGTGCTTTAGCCCCTTTTTTTACCCTGCCCCTATTGGGCGGGCGCGCTTCGTACTCGCCTGCACAACCGAAGTTTTCAGGATCATAACGGCTGATTACAATGGTATGGTTTTTTAATAAAAGCGCCGGATTGCCGTCTTTCAGGTTTATCATAGTACCTTTACATGCTTTTGATGGCGACCCAGGAGATTTTGTATGTATTTTTGTACGCATTTCAAAGCAAGGACGAGAACAGCACGCGCTTTCCGCTGGCTTGCCCTCATGGTTTTTGCCACAGGGTTTGCAGCAGGGTCTGGCGCAATGGCGCAGGCCGCGGGGCAAACGAAGTTGAGCGCCGAAGACGCCGAGCTGGTCAAAAAAGCAACAGCGGATGTCGCAATGCCGACACATCTGGCGGGCATCCATGTCAACAAGTTGAAGCTCGATTGCAAGGCGTGTCACCGCGATAACCCGGTACCCGACGATACAGCAAGCAAGGTCAACGCTAGTTGCATAACTTGCCACGGTGGCTACGACAAGATGGCGGAGGTCAGCAAGAAAAAGGGCAAGAACCCGGACATCAATGCTCATGGCTCGCACCTCGGTCCGGAAATCGGCTGTACGACCTGCCATCAGGGGCATAAGGAATCGAAAACGTATTGCCTGTATTGCCATACCAATTTCGACCTGCCGATTCCCGGCGGCACTGCCAAAAAATAAGTAGTGAGGAGAAAATGATGGATCGACGTCATGTACTGAAAATAGGCGCAGCAACCGCGCTTCTGACGGGCAGCCCAGCAGTGTTGGCCAAGCGCTCGGATGAAAGCGCCGATGTCGTGGTGGTCGGCTCAGGCGGCGCCGGATTGACCGCGGCGATTACCGCTTTTGATTTGGGCGTGAAAGTCATCGTGCTGGAGAAGATGCCGATCACCGGCGGCAATACCCAATTGTCCGCCGGCGGTATGAATGCTGCAGAGACGGTGATTCAGAAGAAAAAAGGCGTCGAAGACAGTTGGAAAACCATGTACGACGACACGATGAAAGGCGGCAAGAACATCAACAACCCGCAACTGGTCGAAATCCTCGCCAAAAACTCGGCCGGCTCGATCGACTTTCTGTTGTCGCTCGGCGCCGATGTGACCGACCTCGGACGAATGGCAGGCGCCAGCGTTAATCGCACCCACCGCCCAACCGGCGGTGAAGCCGTCGGCCATAATCTCGTCCACACTTTGCGACAGAACGCAATCAAACGCGGCTTGGACGTGCGCACAGGCGCGCGGGTGCTGAAAATTTTGAGCGATAAACAAGGAAAAGTCGCCGGTGTCGAGGCCGAAGACCGCAACGGCCGAAAATACAAGATCAACGCGCCAGTCGTTATCCTGGCATGCGGCGGTTTTTCCGCAAATCTTGAACGCGTCACCAAATACCGTCCCGAATACGCCGGTTTTTCCAGCACCAACCAACCGGGCGCAACAGGCGATGGCCTTGATCTGGCGGCGGCGCTGGGCGCCAAGTTGATTGATATGGAACAGATTCAAATCCATCCGACGCAAGCCGCCGGCAGCAAGATACTGATTACCGAAGCAGTACGCGGTAATGGTGCAATCATGGTCAACCGCGAAGGCAAGCGCTTCGTTGATGAATTGACGACGCGCGATGCGGCGTCTGCGGCCGTGTTGAAACAAACCGGCAAGAGCGCTTTTCTGCTTTTCGACCAAGATATTCGCAAGAGCTTGAAGCAGATTGAAGGGTATTACCATCTTGAACTGGTCAAAGAAGGCGAAACGCCGCAGGAGTTGGCCAAAGCATGCGGGATTACCGACGGCGGCGCGCTGGCGGCGACGATCAAAAAATACAACGACTACCAGGCCGCCAAAAAAGACGAGGAGTTCGGCCGCGCCGATATGCCGCGCCCGATTAAAACCGCCAAGTTCGCAGCGATTGAAATTCGCCCAGGAATTCACTACACGATGGGCGGCGTCAAAATCGATACGAAAACGCGAGCACTTCGCGCGAAAGACGAACAGCCGATTCCGGGTTTGTACGGCGCTGGCGAAGTCACCGGCGGTGTTCACGGCGCCAATCGGTTAGGCGGCAATTCCATTTCGGAGACCATTACCTTTGGCCGTATCGCCGGCGCCGAAGCCGCCGCTTATGCCAAAGCAGCGAGAAAGAAAGTCTGATTCCTGCCCGGGAAATGAGCTACAAAAAAGGCTGCGCCATAAACGCAGCTTTTTTTACCCGTGCCGGGGCTTTCTTGATGTTCCGACCTCGCCCTATTCATCGTGGATGTAGCAGGATAAGAGCTTACTCTTTCCCCCGCTTGCGGGAAGTTGGGAATAGGCGCTAACGGGAAAGGTGAATAGATTGGGAGCTCGCGCCCCTTCTTTCGCCTATGCGAACGACACAACGCCATGATACGTCACCTCTTCCTCAAGCGAGAGAAGCTCAATCGTTGACGGGAACGGCGATACAATATCTTTTTTCATAAGGGTATCTCATGACTGAATCAGCGCCGCTTTCTCCCATTGAAATCGAAACGCAGCCGAATCCCGACGCTGCGGTCATCTGGATGCACGGCTTGGGCGACAGCGGTTACGGTTGGTCTTCGGAAGTGTACGCGCTGGAGTTACCGCGGACGGCGCGTATCCGTTTTCTGTTTCCGAATGCGCCGATGATGCCGATAACGATCAATCAGGGATACCGGATGCGCGCCTGGTACGATGTTGTCGGCAGCGATTTGAGATCGCGCGTTGACATCGACGGAATGCGAGCTTCGCAGAAAAGCATCGAAGCGTTGCTACAACATGAGTACCGCCGCGGAATTGCGCCGTCGCGGACAGTGCTGGCAGGGTTTTCGCAGGGCGGCGCACTGGCGTTGTTCGCGGGCTTGCGGCATCCGGAGCGACTGGCGGGCATTGTGGCGTTGTCAACGTATCTGATTGGTGTTGAAACGCTGGCGCAGGAAGCAAGCGCCGCCAACCAGCAAACGCCGATTTTTATGGCGCACGGCACGATTGACCCGGTGGTATTGCCACAGTGGGGAGAGACGTCGCGCGAGGCGTTGCGCGAGCGCCATTATGAAGTCGAGTGGCGGACGTACCCGATGCCGCATTCGGCGACGGAACAGGAATTGCGGGATGTCGGCGCGTTTCTGGCGCGCGTGCTGCCTGCGCTGAAGTAACCTGTTTCGAGATCGAATAAAACATGTCGCTCGCCGCTGTATTACGTTCACAGGATTTCCGTGTTACCGGGACGGTCGGCCTGGCGCACGGCGCTTCTCATTTTTTCCAACTGGCAATTCCGCCGCTTTTTCCACTGCTGCGCGGAGATTTCAATGTTTCGTGGACCGCGCTGGGTTTCATGATGACCCTGTTTTATATCGCCAGCGGCGCCACTCAATTTTTTTCCGGCATGCTGGTTGATCGCTTCGGCGCTCGACCGATACTAATCGGTGGCCTGTTTCTGCTGGCGGGAGGAACTCTGGCCTGCGCGCTGGCGCCAAACATCGTCGTGTTTTATGCGCTGGCGGTATTGATCGGCGTCGGCAACGGCACACTCCACCCCTGCGATTTCGCCGTAATGAACGCCAACATCCATGAACGTCATCTGGGCTACGCCTACGCTGTCCACGGCGTCGGCGGTAATATCGGCTGGGCGTTGGCGCCGGTCACGAGTTATGCATTGTCGGCACATTTCGGTTGGCGCGGCGCATTGCTGATCATGGGAATCGCCGGTTTGCTGGTACTGGCGCTGGTCGTTTCGCAGCGCCGTTTGCTGAATTCAGAAAGAACACAGACCGTCACTATCGGGGAAAAAACATTGAAGCCAGCAGCGAGTTGGTGGCAGTGGGCAACGATTATGTGTTTTCTTTTCTTCGTGTTGCAATCGTTCTCCAGCAGCGGTATTTCCTCATTCACGCCGTCGATCCTGCATGAAGGTTTTTCGTTAACGCTGGCGCTGTCAACGTCAGCGGTGACGACGTATCTGTCAGCCTCCATGTTCGGTACCCTGACCGGCGGCCTGGTGGCGACGCGCACATCGCGACATGTCCATGTCGCCGCAGGCGGATTGGTGATTGCAGCATTGTCGGCGATTCTGGTTTTTCTCATCACAGGTTCGCCACTAACGTTGCTGGTATGCTTTGCCGTAATGGGGTTTTCAATAGGTATCACCGGACCGTCGCGCGACATGATTGTGCGCAGCGTCACCCCCAAAGGAATGGCCGGGCGCGTTTATGGTTTTGTCTATACGGGAATGGATGTAGGCTCGATGCTGGCGCCACTCCTGCTCGGCGCGCTGCTCGATCACAATCTGGGAAAAGGCGCTTATGCGGTCATCGCCGCAGCGCTGGCGCTGGCGATTCTGACGGTGGTGAAAGTACACCGCCCAACATCGGAGTAATATCAAAAAAGGCGCACCCCGGTTTATGCTGTGGCGCACCAGGAGTAACACTTCATGAAGAAGGAGAGCAATGATGATTGATCTTTATTACTGGCCGACGCCGAACGGTCACAAGATTACGATTTTTCTTGAGGAGGCGGGATTGGCGTACCGCGTCAAGCCGATCGATATTCACAAAGACGCGCAGTTTGATCCGGCATTTCTCAAAATCGCGCCGAACAATAAAATTCCGGCAATCGTCGATCATGCGCCTGCTGATAACGGCGGGCCGGTCACGCTATTCGAGTCGGGAGCGATCCTGCTGTATCTGGCGGATAAAACGAAGCGCTTCATCCCGCAGGATTTGCGTGGCCGCAACGCCTGCATTCAATGGCTTTTCTGGCAGATGGCCGGGCTAGGCCCGATGCTCGGTCAAAACCACCATTTTCGTCATTACGCACCGGAGAAAGTGCCCTACGGTATTGAACGCTATACGAAGGAAACAACACGCCTTTACGGCGTGCTCGACCGGCAGTTGCAAGAGCGCGATTACATCGTTGGCGATTACACGATTGCAGACATGGCGTGTTATCCGTGGATCGCACCCGAACGACAAGGGCAAAACATCGGCGATTTCCCGAATCTCGCACGCTGGAAAGAACGAATCGCCGCGCGCGAAGCGGTGGCGCGGGCGTATCGGGCAGCGGAGACGATGCCATAAGTCCGCCGTTGAGTCGTTGACGAATGAACCGCGAAGAACGCAAAGAGTACAGAATTCTCACGCGAAGGCGCAAAGAAAAACAAACGCCGTTCTGCAACGCGCCGCTACGCGCAGAATGACACATTCTTTACCGCGCCTCCGCTTGAGATGCAAACGCCGCCATTGCGAGCGCAGCGAAGCAATTTAGAAAAGGTGTGCAACGAAAAAACATGGGATTGCTTCGTCACTTTTGTTCCTCGCAATGAAGTCTTTCTGGTAGCTGATCCCTGGGTAACCCCATCCCCCTTTTAGAAGAGCGCTTTTCTTCTTCACGGCTTCGCGCCTTCGCGTGAGGCCAAGACGTCGCGGTTTCCCGCCACGCTTCGCTCGTGGCTAAAAGACTGCTCACCCGCGACCTACGACGAAGTTCTGACCTCTGTCTCCGGATGGCGCTTTGTTTCGCCGCAAGTGTTGTATTTCTGGCGGTCGATACCAGGGTTTCAATATCCGGACCTCATTAACCACACCGATCGTCAGGTTATCTGACCTATAATCGCCCCTCACTTTCAATACTCGCGCGGAAGAAGTCATGAAAAGGATCAAGTGGATTTATGGAGTTTTGTTTACCGCGCTGACAGTATTGTGGCTGTTTGCTGAACAGCCCTGGGCGCAAGGCTATGATAATTTTTTCCAGCTCCGTCACATCGTCATTCATTACACGGGGTTTCTCGCCATCGGGGCGATGAGCGCCACGATGATGCTGGCGATCCGGCCGGCGAGGCTAGAGCCCTGGCTCGGTGGACTGGACAAGACGTATCGGCTGCACAAATGGCTGGGCGTGACTGCGGCAGCAGTGGGGGCGGTGCACTGGTTGTGGGCGGCAGTCGTGAGGTGGGTAGTGGAATGGGGATGGCTGAAGCACCCGCAAAGTGCTTCCGGGCTGGAACTCGAGCCGTCGATACAGGAGTTTTTTCAGGAATTTCGGCCAATAGCTGTACTGGTGGTCGAGTGGACGTTTTACGCTGTGGTTGTGCTGGTCGTACTGGCCGTGATCAAACGGCTCCCGTACCGGTATTTCTTTAAAACGCACCGCTTCATCGCCGTTGCTTACCTGGTGTTCGTGTTTCATTCGATATTTCTGATCAAGTTTTCTTTCTGGACATCTTTCTCTCCGATAGCCATGTTTTCTTTGCTGCTGATGGTTGGAGGGACGGTCGCTGCGATATTGAGCTTGACGCGCCGGATCGGCCACCACCGCCGGGCGCTCGGCAAGGTGGAAGCGCTGGAGTATCTTGGCGACGGCTCGCTACGGGTCAATATCCGGTTGCCCCGCGACCACTGGGATGGCCATAACGCCGGACAATTCGCGTTCGTGCGGTTCTACGACGGCAACGACAAGGAGGCGCACCCATTCACGATTTCTTCGGCCTGGAAAAACGACGGAGAGCTACGCTTTTATGTGAAGAACCTCGGCGACTATACCGGCCACCTGCCGAGGACGCTGAAAGAGGGTGATCGTGCCGCCGTCGAAGGGCCTTACGGTTGTTTCAAGTTCGAGAGCGACAGCCCCCGGCAGATCTGGGTGGCGGGCGGCATCGGCATTACGCCGTTTCTGGCACGGCTGGAGGAACTGGCCCACCGCGGTTCGAGGAACAATGCAATCGATCTGTTTTTCTGTGTCAGAAACCCTGATGAGGCCTTCGTCAAAAACCTGGAACAGCTTGCCGGGGAAACTGGCGTGAAACTGTGGGTGGTTGTCGATGGTCGCGACCCGCTGCTGAATGCCGACCGGATTTGCGCCGAAGTACCGGAATGGCGGAACGCTTCTGTGTGGTTCTGCGGCCCGGCCAGGTTTGGCCATGTGCTGCGGGAAGGATTGCGGGCATGCGGCTTCGACACCCGGCATTTCCACCGGGAATTGTTCGAGATGCGCTGATGGGTGGGGGCGCTGAATCGCCATCGGCGATTCAGCGCGTTCGAAATTTTGTCGTATTTACAAATGAGATGGGGATTCATCGTGGGCAATTGCGTCCGAATACGCATCCAGAACATTGCCGAAACCGTCTTCGTCGAGCTCCGGCAGTTGCTCACGAACGTCTTCCGGGCGAATAGCGGCATCGGGTTGTCGCGGTTTCAATTCGCCGAAATCGAACCACTGCCGATCCATCAGGTGCGAAGGCACGATATGGGTCATCGCGCCGAAGATCGAGTCGAGCCGACCGGGGAATTTCTTCTCCCATTCGCGCAACATCAATGAAACCTGTTTTCGTTGCAGATGTTGCTGTGAACCGCACAGGTTGCAGGGAATGATCGGAAATTGTTTCAGATCGGCAAAGCGAATCAAATCGCGTTCGCGCACATACGCCAATGGGCGGATCACGATGTGTTTGTGATCGTCCGAGCGCAGCTTGGGCGGCATGGTTTTAACGCGAGCAGCAAAAAAGAGGTTCAGGAAAAATGTCGCCAACAGATCGTCGCGGTGATGGCCGAGCGCGATTTTGGTCGCGCCCAGTTCGTCGGCGACACGGTAAAGCACGCCGCGCCGCAACCGCGAACAAAGCGAACACATCGTGCCGCCTTCGGGAATCACCCGCTTGACGACGCTGTAGGTATCCTGCTCAACGATCCGGTAAGGTACACCGCGTTCTTCAAAGTAACGCGGCAAAATATCGGCCGGAAAACCGGGCTGTTTCTGGTCGAGGTTGACAGCGATCACTTCAAACGGTATCGGCGCGCGCGCTTTCAGCGACAACAAAATATCGAGCAGCGCATGACTGTCCTTGCCACCGGACAGGCAAACCATCACCCGGTCGCCAGCTTCGATCATCGAAAAATCGGCAATCGCCTGGCCGACCAGCCGCCGCAGTCTCTTCTTGAGCTTGTTGGCCTCGAATTCGGCGCGACGCGGGTCGCGCGCCCTGGTACCAGGGGTTGGAGAAGAATGTTCGTTCATGGGGGCGGATTGTAAAGGATTGACCGCGACATCGCGCAGATAGCGCGGCGGGAGCATTTTGGCGTAATATGGTGATGTCAATCTTGCTTCGGAGGATTTATGCAGACCTTACTGGTGGCCAACGCCAAAGGCGGCAGCGGCAAAACGACATTGGCAACTCATACGGCAGGCTGGCTCGCTTGTAGCCGCCAGCGCGTCGCGTTGCAGGACGAAGATCCCCAGCGTTCTGCCACCAGCTGGCTGGCGCGGCGACCGGCGCCGTTCCCGAAAATCGGCGCGCTCAAACCCGGAACAGGCCGCAAAGAAGCGCGCGAGCAGGGATTCACCTGGCGGGTCATCGACTCGCCCGCCGGATTGCACGGCGAACGATTGCGCGACCTCATCCGGCAAGCGGACAGTGTGCTGGTGCCGTTATCGCCGTCGGCGTTCGATATGGAAGCGACGCAGGCGTTCCTCGACGCTGTCACCGAATACAAAGCGGTACGCGAGCAAAAACTGGCGGTGGCGCTGGTGGCGATGCGGGTTGACGCGAGGACCCGAAGCGCGCAGGAACTTGATGAATTCCTTTACGGTTTTGAGTTTCCGTTAATTACCCATTTACGCGAAACACAGGTGTACGTCCACTGCGCGCGCGACGGCCTGACCCTGTTCGACCTGCCGCCATCGCGAGGGAAACAGGATTGGGAACAGTGGGCGCCGATTACGAAGTGGCTGAGACAAAGCTGACAGACAAAGTGAAGCTCTTGTCCGATATTGCGTATCCGTACTGTAATAAAGGCAGCCCTTTGAGAATCCCGTTCTCTTCAATGGAAATGGTGTTGTGAAATATAGATATCTTTTGTTGGTATGCACCGCCATACTCTTGCCAAGTTGCGCGTCGATGATGAGTGTCGAGCTTGCAAGCGCATCGAAAGGGATGACCTATGAGCAGCTTGTAGCATCGCAAAGCTCAGTTAAATATGTAAATACCGACGCGTTCCCCTGGATCAAGGAATTTTGTTATCGATGTGATGGCCAGCCAATCCGAACCTATACCAATAAGGCGGGCAATAAGGTCGCCGTGTATTTTTATTGGTCAACAGTTATTTTCTATGGCAGTTGCGATCAATACAGCTGCGACGAAGACCAAACTCAATGCCGTATGAGGGAACAGCATTTTGAGCTCATAAACAACGTAGTCGTCAATGCAAAGTGGGTCTTTGGCTATGGAGCCAGAAGGCCAGGATATATTGATAACGCATGTGAAGGGTATAAACCGTACTTGGGTTGGGGCGATGATTAAGAATCGTAAATACGGCAAATAAATAGCTTTATCCCTCCCGCGAAGGCGGGAATACAAAGGCCTCTCCTAAATCAAACTAAGTTACAAACACTTACAACTAGATCAATCGATTGATTGATCTGTCTTCCGCCTTCGCTTATCCTATCCGGCAAATGTCTATTAACCCCTCCCTGCACAGCATAACCAACGACATACCGCTTCCAGAAAAAGCAGCGGATGATACGCGCCAGCGTTTGATTCGGGCCGCCGTTTCTGTATTTGGTTCGCAAGGATTCGAGGGGGCGAGCACGCGGTGTATCGCAGCGCTAGCCGGAACCAATATTTCGTCGATCGCCTACCACTTCGGCGGTAAGGAAAATCTTTATCTGGCAGTCGCCGATCAAATTGCTCTGGAAATCGGTAAGATGGCGGACGAAATTGAGGGGTCGCTGGCGGATGAGCGCGAACGTATCAGAGACGGCACCCTGCCCCCGGCTGCCGCCGTTGCGCTGCTGCAACGATTGTGGGGCGGATGGCTGGATGATCTGCTGGGCAAGAAAAAACATGAGCACGAATGGACATGGTTTGTTGTCCGCGAGCAACTGAATCCGACGGAGGCGTTCGACCGGATTTACAACGCCGGTTCTGTCCGTTTTCTTAATCTTCTGGCGGAATTGATCGGCTGTATCCAGCAGCGCCCGGCGCAATCGCTGACGGTCAGGTTTCAGGCAGTGTCCCTATTTGGAAAAATGCTCTCTTTCGAACGGGAGCGGGCGACAGTAGCACGGTATTTGGGCTGGGAAACGCTCGACAAGACGGCGCAGGACACCATCCGGGCGGCAATCAATGAGGAGGTCGCCCGTTTATTGGTTTGACGGGCAGCAGACTCGAAGTTCATGGTGATATTTTTTTATCTGTGAGGATTTTAAACATGCAGTGCAAGACGATAAAACTCAGCGCTCTCGTGCTGGCAATATTGGCATTGGCGGGTTGCGGCAAGCAGGAGGCGCCCCAGCAGCAGGGGGCGGCGCCGACCGTTGAACTTGGCGTGGCGGAGGTTACCGCGCGGAAAGTCACCATGACCGCTGAACTGCCGGGGCGAACCAATCCTTATCTGGTCGCGGAAGTGCGACCGCAGGTTGGCGGCATCGTTCTGCAACGGCTGTTCAGAGAAGGAGGCGATGTCAAACGCAGCGATGTGCTGTATCAGATCGACCCGGCGACGTATCAGGCAACTTATAACAGCGCCGCCGCAACGCTGTCCAAAGCCGAAGCCAATCTGGCTTCGATTAAATCGCGCGCAGAGCGTTACGCCGATCTGGTCAAAATCAACGCGGTGAGCAAGCAGGATTACGATGATGTCGAAGCGGCGCACAAGCAGGCGAAGGCGGATGTCGAAAGCGCCAAAGCGGCAGTTGAAAATGCGCGTATCAATCTTGATTACACCAAGGTAACAGCGCCGATCTCGGGGCGTATCGGCAAGTCGGAAGTGACACCGGGAGCGCTGGTGACGGCGAGCCAGCCGTCGGCGTTGACCCGGATTCAGCAACTTGACCCGATTTATGTTGACGTGACGCAGTCGAGCGTTGAGTGGCTACGACTAAAGAGAGAAATTGAAACCGGCGCGTTGAAAACCGACAGTAAGAAGCAGGCGAAGGTCAAGCTGAAACTGGAAGATGGGCGGATGTATCCTCAGGAGGGCAAGCTTGAATTTTCCGACGTGACGGTGGATCAGGCAACAGGGATGATCACGCTGCGCGCGGTGTTTCCGAATCCCAAACACGATTTGTTGCCGGGAATGTATGTGCGCGCCGTGCTGGAGGAAGGCGTCAACGAACAGGCGATCACAGTGCCGCAGGCCGGCGTATCGCGCGACCCGAAAGGCCTGCCACTGGTGACCTTGGTGACGCCTGACAACAAGATCGAACGCCGCAATATTGTTGTCGAAAAAGAAATCGGTAACGAATGGCTGGTATCGTCGGGCCTCAAGGTCGGTGAAAAGGTCATCATCGACGGCCTGCATCAGTTGATGATGATACCGCCAGGGGTTACGCCAACCATCAAGACGATTCCGTCGCATTTGACGGACAAAACAACGCCCACTGGTGCAGCAGCGGGACAAGCTCAGGCCGCGCCGGCCATTGCTGCCAAGCAATAACCAGGAGTTCGCAGCATGTCCATTTCCCATTTTTTCATTGATCGCCCGATCTTTGCATGGGTGATCGCGATCATCATTTCGCTGGCTGGCGGACTGTCGATCTTCACGTTGCCGGTATCGCAGTATCCCAGCATTGCACCGCCGTCGATCATGGTGAGGGCCAATTTCCTGGGCGCATCGGCGAAGACGGTCGAAGATTCGGTGACCCAAGTGATCGAGCAACAAATGAAGGGGCTTGATCGCTTGCTGTACATGTCGTCAACCAGCGATTCCTACGGCAATACGGCGATCAGACTGACTTTCGATACCGGCACCAACCCCGATATTGCCCAGGTGCAGGTGCAAAACAAATTGCAAGCGGCGCTGCCGCTGTTGCCGGACGAAGTGCAGCGAATGGGCGTGACCGTTACGAAGGCGGCAACGACCTTCTTGCTGATTGCAGGTTTTTATTCGGCTGACGGCAGCATGTTACAGCCCGATTTGATCGACTATGTTGCAACCAACGTAATGGATCCGATCAGCCGGGTTGACGGCGTCGGCGAGGTACAACTGTTCGGTGCGCCTTACGCGATGCGTATCTGGCTTGACCCAGCCAAGTTGTACAAGTACAACGTGACGCCGTCGGATATTGCGGCTGCGGTACAGGAACAGAACGTGCAGGTTTCGGTGGGACAGTTGGGTGGCTCACCGGCCGTAAAGGGGCAACAGCTCAACGCAACAGTGACAGCGCAAAGTCGGCTGCAGACTGTCAATCAGTTTGAAAACATTTTACTGCGGGTTGAGCGGGATGGTTCACAAGTCTTGCTCAAAGACGTTGCACGTGTTGAGATAGGAAGTCAAAGTTACGATATTTCTTCGCGCTACTCCGGCAAACCGGCAGCAGGGCTGGCAATCAGCCTGGCCTCCGGCGCCAACGCGCTGGCGACGGCAGATCGAGTCAAGACCAAGCTCAACGAACTGCAGAAGTACTTTCCGCCGGGAATGACCATCGCCTACCCTTACGACACAACGCCGTTTGTTAAAGCATCAATCCAGGAAGTGGTGAAGACATTGCTGGAAGCCATCTTCCTGGTGTTTGTCGTCATGCTTATCTTTCTTCAAAACCTGCGAGCAACGCTGGTTCCGATGCTGGCGGTGCCGGTCGTATTGCTTGGGACGTTTGGGCTTCTGGCGGTTTTCGGCTATTCGATCAATATGTTGACGATGTTCGCGTTGGTGCTGGCGATCGGCTTGCTGGTCGATGACGCGATCGTCGTTATTGAAAACACCGAGCGCCTCATGACTGAGGAAAAACTGTCGCCGCGTGACGCCGCAAGAAAGTCAATGTCGCAAATCACCGGCGCGTTATTCGGCATCGTGATGGTGTTGTGTGCGGTGTTGGTGCCGATGGCGTTTTTCGGAGGGGCGCCCGGCGTGATTTATCGGCAGTTTTCAGTCACGCTGGTATCGGCGCTGGTGTTCTCGCTGCTGGTGGCGCTCGTTCTCACTCCGGCGCTGTGCGCGACGATCATCAAGCCATCTCATCAGGGAGACAAGCACGAAAAGAGAGGCTTCTTCGGCTGGTTCAACCGGATGTTTACAGCCAACAGTCTGCGTTATCAGAAAGTGGTTGGGTATATTCTGAAGGCGCCGCTGGTGGCGATGCTTGTTTATCTGGGGATTATTGCCATTGTTGTGATGATGTTCATGAAGTTGCCGAAATCGTTCCTCCCCGATGAAGATCAGGGAATCGTACTGGTCGTGGTGCAGTTGCCGACGGGCGCCACCAAGGAGCGAACACAAAGCGTCATTGAGCAGATAGAGAAGTATTTCCTGGAAAACGAAAAAGAAGCCGTGGAGGCAACGATGGCGATTGTCGGCTACAACGTCGCCAGCGGCAGCGGTCAGAATATGGGCACCGTTTTCGTCAGGTTGAAAAACTGGGACGATCGTGCCGATCCGTTTTTCACCAAGCTGAAAAACTGGGTGACGCGTGACAACCCCAGACTGTCCGCCAAAGCAGTTGTGGATCGGGGCGTGCGGGCGTTAAGCGGGATTCGGGAAGCGTTTATTCTGCCGGTTCTGCCACCGCCGATTACAGAACTGGGGTTAGCGACCGGCTTTGACATGTTCCTTCAAGACCGCGCTGGTCTTGGACACGAGAAGCTGATGGCGGCGCGTAATCAGTTGCTGGGGGCGGCCGCCGGTAAAAGAGAGGTACTGTCCCGAGTGCGCCACAATGGACTGGAGGATACGCCGCAGTTGAAGATCGACATTGATCACGCGAAAGCGCAGGCATTCGGGTTGACGCAAACGGCTATCAACAGCACATTGTCGGCAGCATGGGGCGGCTACTATATCAACGACTTTCTTGATAAAGGCCGGGTGAAGCGCGTTTACATGCAGTCAGAAGCGGAACATCGGATGTTGCCGGAGAACATCAAGGATTGGTATGCTCGCAACAATCAGGGGCAAATGGTGCCGTTTTCGGCGTTTACGACGACACGCTGGGAATATGGCTCGCCGCGCCTGGAGCGGTATAATGGCCTTCCCGCCGTTGAAATTCAGGGACAAGCGGTACAAGGCGTAAGCTCCGGCGCAGCGATGGCCGAGATGGAAAAGATCGTTTCCGGATTGGATGGAGTCGGCCTCGAATGGACAGGCGTATCGTTTCAGGAAAGGACCGCTGGAGAGAAAGCACCGTTGCTTTTCGCTTTGTCGCTGGTGGTGGTGTTCCTCTGCCTTGCAGCGTTGTACGAGAGTTGGGCGATTCCGTTATCGGTAGTGCTGGTGGTGCCACTTGGCGTCATCGGGATGCTGCTTGCAATGAAGACGCGTGGTTTCACGAACGACATCTTTTTCCACGTCGGTTTGTTGACGATCATGGGGTTATCGGCGAAAAACGCAATTCTGATCGTTGAATTTGCCAAGAGCGCGCAAGAGCGCGGACATGCGCTGATTGAGGCAACGCTGGAAGCGGTACATTTGCGCTTGCGGCCGGTTCTGATGACCTCGCTGGCGTTCGGCTTCGGCGTATTCCCGTTGACGCTGACAACCGGCGCCGGTTCCGGCGGACAAAACGTGATCGGTACCGGCGTGGTCGGCGGCCTGTTCTCGACGACAGCCCTCGGTATCTTCCTGATCCCGGTATTCTTTGTCGTGGTGCGCAGCATCTTCAAGTACAAATACGATAAGAACAAACAACCGGCGCCTTCGACAACGGGGGGCTTTTAAAATGAACTGCATTATGAAACCGAAAACTTTATCGTTGGCCGTTGCCGCGTTGTTCTTGGGAGGCTGCACGCTGATTCCGAAATACGAGCAGCCGCAAGCGCCGGTGTCGGCGCACTGGCCGACTGGTCCGGCATACCGCGCGCAAGATGCTGAAGCATCCGGCCGCCTGGCATCCGAAATCGGCTGGCGCGAGTTCTTCGCTGATCCAAATCTGCAACGGCTGATTGAAACAGCGCTGGCGAACAACCGCGATCTGCGGGTATCGGCGCTCAACATCCAGCGCGCGCAAGCGATGTACCGTATCCGCCGCGCCGATATGCTGCCGACAGTCGGCATCGGCGCCGGTGAAACAGCGCAGCGCATCCCTGCTGATTTGAGCTCGACCGGGCAAATGATGATCGCGCACCAGTACGGTGTCAGCGCCAACATCAGCAGCTACGAACTTGATTTCTTTGGCCGCATCCGTAGCCTGAACGAACAAGCGCTGGAGTTGTACTTCTCAACCGAAGAAGCATGGCGCAGCGCCCAGATTAGCCTGGTCTCGGGAGTGACCAATACCTATCTGGCCTGGCTGGCCGATCGCCAACGTCAGTACGTCGCACAGGAAACGCTGAAAAGCCAACAGCAGTCGTACGATTTGATCAAAACGCGCTACGATCAGGGGATTGCGTCCGAACTGGATTTGCGACAGGCGCAGACCAGCGTGGAAATGGCGCGCTTTGATGCAGCGAGTTATACAACGTATGTGGCGCAGGACGAGAACGCGCTGTCGTTATTGCTTGGAACGCCAGCGCTGCCGGAGTGGTTGACAGCGAACAAGACGGAAGATCTCGGCGCGGCCATCCGCCTGACTGCCGGTGAAATACCATCGGCAGTATTGCAACAGCGCCCTGATGTGCTCGCAGCTGAACATCAACTGAAAGCAGCCAACGCCAATATCGGCGCTGCGCGGGCGGCGTTCTTTCCGTCCATCAGCTTGACGACTTCCGTCGGCACGGCCAGCGCTTCGTTGTCGGGATTGTTCAAGGCCGGCTCAGGCGTGTGGTCGTTCGCTCCGCAGATCAGCCTGCCGATTTTCGATTCCGGGCGCAATATCGCCAATCTCGAAGTTTCCGAGACTGATCGCGCGATTGCGCTTGCCCAGTATGAAAAAGCGGTTCAAACCGCATTCCGCGAAGTCGCGGACGCTTTGGCGCAGCGCGGAACCATCGACGAACAGTTGGCGGCGCAAAAAGCGCTGACCGAGGCGACGGCTGCGACATTCCGCCTGGCAACAGTGCGCTACGAAAAAGGAATCGACAGTTACCTGAACGTGCTCGACGCACAGCGCGCGATGTACTCCGCCGACCTCGGCCTGATCGGCATTCAGTTGGCCAGACAGATGAATCAAGTGGCGCTGTACAAATCGCTGGGCGGCGGCATCGACCAGCAGGAATACCAGGGCGAGCGGAAAGCAAATTAACCCTCGCATAGCGCATAAAAAGGAACGTTGGATTCATCTCACCCCTCTCCCAAAAGCGGGCAAGGGGGTAAGAGGGAAATAACCGTAAGGCAAAATTTTTTATCCGCTTTATACGCTCTTTGTGTTTAAAATATTTTCATGCCTTGTGATGATCTCCACTGGATGCGTTTTGCCCTCGCTCTTGCCGAAGAGGCAGCGGCGCGCGACGAAGTTCCGGTCGGCGCGATCGTGGTTTTTGAAAACGAAATTATCGGCCGCGGCGGCAATGCGCCGATTGCCGGAAACGACCCGACAGCACACGCCGAAATCACCGCCTTGCGCGAGGCTGCCCGCACGCTCGGCAATTACCGGCTGCCGGATTGTTCTTTGTATGTGACGCTGGAACCGTGCGCAATGTGCGCTGGCGCAATCATGCATGCACGCATCGCTCGTCTGGTGTTCGGCGCACGCGATCCGAAAACAGGCGTTTGTGGCTCAATCGTCGATCTTTTTGCCGAACCGCGTTTAAACCACCACACCGAAGTGGTTTCCGATATACTGGCCGACGAAAGCGCCGCGTTGCTTTCGACCTTTTTCAAAGCACGACGCTCGTTATCTTCCCCTCTCCCGCAACGCGGGGGAGGGTGACCCGAAGGGTCGGGAGAGGGAAAAACATTTAGCCATATGAACTCGCAGCCTCATTTCGACATCACGCTTTATGCCCCGTCCGGCCGCTTGTGGGAACCGCAGGCATTGATGCGCGCCGAAGCGTTTTTACGCCAGGCAGGGCATCGCGTTCGTGTCGATGCGGGCGTCGGTGTCGAGCAATCATTTCAGCGTTTCGCCGGCGACGATGAGACGCGGCTCGCCGCCGTCCGTCGCGTTTTGCACGATGCGCCAACCGGCATCGCGCTGGCGGTGCGCGGCGGTTACGGATGGACGCGTCTGCTTGATCGCCTCGATTACGCCGCGCTGTCCCGCGATAAAAAACTCTGGCTCGGTCATTCCGATTTCACCGCTTTCCAGCTTGCCGCGCTTGCCAAAGCGCAACGAATCACCTTTGCCGGGCCAATGGCCTGCTACGATTTCGGCGCCGAAGAAGTCAGCTCCTTTACCGTCAACCATTGTTTTGATTTGCTTGCTGCTAACCGCTACACCATCCCATTCGTTTTAAGCGGCGAGCAATTACTGAACGGAGGGTGGAGTGGAACACTGTGGGGCGGCAATCTTACGATGATTACGCATCTGATCGGCACGCCCTGGTTTCCGAATGTCGATAACGGCATTCTGTTCCTCGAAGATGTGAACGAAGAACCGTACCGGATCGAGCGGATGCTGTACCAACTGCATTACAGCGGCGTGCTTGCCCACCAGAACGTCGTGCTGCTCGGCCATTTCACCGAATCAAAAACATCCGAGCAAATCACCGGCTACACGCTCGACACTGCGATTGAGCACATCCAGCATATCAGCGGCGTACCGTTTTTTCGCGGCCTGCCGTTCGGTCATGTGCGCGACAAAGTAACGCTGCCGGTCGGCGCGCCTTGTTCATTGACGATGACCGACAGAGGCACAGCCTGGCTCACTTGCCGGGATTATCTTCCCTGAAGCATCGCTCGTTCGCGCCGATCTCTTGAATCAGTGCAGCCCCTCTTCCTGCATCGCTTGTTTCACCGCCGGCCGCGCGATCACACGCTCCATCCATTTCAACACATTCGGATAATCCGTTAACGGCCTCTTGAAGAATCCCGTCCAGCGCAGGCAGGTGAACAGATAAGCATCGGCAACGCTGTAATGTCCCATCAGATATTCCGTATCACTCAACGCCTCGTTCACATAAGCGATACGCGACGCCAGCCTCGCCCATGCAGCGTCTTTCTGTTCCGGTGTCGATGCCGGGTTCCACATCGGGCCGAACCCCTTGTGAATTTCCGTCGAAACAAAAGCCAGCCACTCTTGCAAGCGATAACGTGCGAACTCGCCCGCCTTCGGCGCCAACGCTTTTTGCGGCGCCAGATCGGCAACATATTGCAACAAAACCTGCCCTTCCGTCAGAATCTCGCCGTTATCCAATACCAATGCCGGCACATAACCTTTCGGGTTTACATTAATGTAAATCGCGCCACTTGCGGTCTTGTGCGGCGTTGAGCGCAGATCGACCGCTTCCGTCTCATACCTCAATCCGGTTTCCGCCAGCGCAATATGTACCGCCAATGCACAGGAACCGGGAGAAAAATACAGTTTCATCACATCTCCTTTTTACGACAGATCGCGTTAAAATGTTTTTTCAGCGCACACTTTGAGGCGCCACCGCCTCCCACTGACACTATACCACTCGATATGTACTACGGTGAACGCTTCAATGCCATCAGCCACGGCGTCGGCGCCGTACTGGCGTTCTCCGGCTCGACCGTGCTGATCGTGCTCGCCAGCCTGTACGGCACAGTCTGGCACATCGTCGGCGCCAGCATCTACGGCGCTTCCCTCACGGCGCTCTATACGATCTCGACGTTCTACCACTCGCTACGCGGCCGCTTCAAACAGGTGTTTCAACGCCTCGACCATTGCGCGATTTATCTTTTGATCGCCGGTTCTTATACGCCATTCACACTGGTCACGCTACGCGGCGCCTGGGGCTGGACGCTGTTCGGCATCAACTGGGGGCTAGCTGTTTTCGGCATCACTCAAGAGTTTTGGCTTGGTCGCAAAACGCGCATTCTGTCGCTGCCGATTTACATCGTGATGGGCTGGCTCATCGTCGTTGCCGTCAAACCGTTGATGGTCGCGCTGTCTGCCGCCGGACTGGTCTGGTTGGTAATCGGCGGACTGCTTTACACCTTCGGCACAATTTTTTACATTTTTGACGAAAGAATAAAGCACGGGCACGGCATCTGGCACCTGTTCGTCTTGGCAGGCAGTATTTGCCAGTTTATCGCTATCCTTTTTTACGTCGTTTTTTAAACATCTTTTGCCCTTGCACCTTTTCTGTTAAAGAAAAACCTTTTCCTATTTTCAAATGTTGTCCTAGAATAGGAGCATCCCTACTTGCTGTCGTCCACCATGCGCGACAAACAGTTCTGCCACTACCACCATGAGTACCCGGCCACTTGGCAGTGCGAGCCGTGCAATCGCTTGTTCGGCGATTGTTGCATGCCGATCAATCTCGATAACCCCAAAGAACCGCGTTGTCCGTTGTGCCATCGCGAGTTGGCTTATCTTGGCGCCGCTAATAACGCGCAACCTTTTTGGGAGCGTATTCCCTTTTTCTTCGGCTACGCCTTGCAAAAAGGCCCGCTGCTGTTTTATCTGATTGCCACGATTGTTGTCGTTGCGCTTACTGCTACCATTGTTTCACCGTTCTTCCTCGCAAAGCTGCTTTTGCTGTTGCTCGGCGTCTGCGCCATCACCAAATACCTGTGCACGGTACTGATTGCGGTCAGCGAAGGCGAAACAGAAGCGCCTCCCGTCAGCCAGATGTTTCGGGGCGAAGGTTTTTGGGTTTACATCAAAATTCTTATTCTGTTTATTGTCCTCTCTATCGTTTTATGGCTTTCTTCCACCTTGGGGCCGCTCGTCGTATTCCTGGTCGGGCTGCTTCTGACCCTCGCCTTCCCGGCGATGATTATCGTACTGACCCTTGAAGACAGCCTGATCGCTGCGCTCAACCCCCGCAATATCATCACGATGATCGGCGCGATGGGCTGGCACTACCTGATCTTGTGGGCATTTCTGTTCATCATCATGCAGTCGCCGGGGTTGCTTGTTTACCTGCTCGCGTCGGCGCATATCCCGGTTTACGTTTTGATCGTTGCTTTCTGTCTCGTGTTCTTGTATTTCTACGTCGTGATGTTCTCGATGATGGGTTACGCCGTCTATCAGCACCAGGGCGCACTTGGCCACGTCGCCGGCGACTGGACGGAAGCAGGCTTGGAAGAAAACGAATACATCCCGAACAAAGCGCGAGCACTGTCCGAAATCTACGCTCGTGAAGGACGCCACGAAGATGCCCTTGACGCGCTGAAAGAAGCCATCAAGGCACAACCCAAAAACATGGCCCTGCACGAGCGCTATCATCGTTTACTGCTGGCGCATGGTACGCTCGAACAAAGCCAAGCGCATCTGATGCGCGCCTATCTACCGTTGCTGTTGTCCAAAGCGCCGGCTCGCGCAGTCGAAGTGTACCTTGCCGCAAAAAAGAAAATGGGGGATATTCCTGCGCCGCCGCACCCGATGATCTGCGAAACGTTGGCGCTGGAGCTGATTCAAAAAGGCCATCCTGCCGAGGGCTTACAGTTAACCCAAAATTTTCATCAGCGCTTCCCGGATTATCCGCATACGCCGCGCGTTTACCTGATGGCCGCAAAAACGCTCGCTTATCTCCAACGCGACACCGATACCGCCTATCAGTTGATGACCTACATTCGCCAGCATTACCCGAAATCCCCGCAAATCGTTGAAGTCAACGCGCTCGAAGTAGCCCTGGGCCGACACGCTTTGAAAACCGTCAATCCATAACGGTAAGCCAAAACAAAGCCATTCCGCTTTCGTAAAGAGGATGAAGAAAAATCAAGCGAAAATAACCCCCCTTCGCAAAAGATATTCTTTGCACACTATGTATGCGCCCTTTGCGGCTTATTTGTTTTCCCTGGCTTCGCTTCGTTCGCGTTGATGATCGTTCTGATCGCTGACTACTTGAGATGCTGCCGATACGCGTAGAGCAGCTTCGCCTCTTCACTGCGCGGATAAATTCGCACCAACGCTTCGGTCAGCTCATTGAGTGCTGTCATTTCTTTTTTCTGTCCCGCCAGCTTGCCGAGCATCAACGTCAGCTTCGGCCAGTTCGGAAACGGTTGGCGTTTTGCGTACAGTTCGCGCCACAACGAAAACGCCATGTCAAAATGACGTAACGACAACATCCGCTCAAGCAGTGCCAACAGCACCCGTGGCTCCTGCAACAGCGCTTTGTTAGCGTGATTGCTCCGCTCTTCCACCAGCTTCAATAACAATTCTTCCGGCGCTCTCGCCGCCGACGCCTGCAATAGAATTTTAACGAACTGCGCCATTAGCGCGCGATCAGCATGCGAGCGTAACAACGCATGGCAAAGCCGCAACACGGTTTCGTCTTGCGGATGCGATTTCAACAACGCCGTCGCCTGTACGGTCGCTTTTTCAGCGTCGAGATCGCCTACTGCTTTTTCCAGCGCAGCCAGTGCTTTTTTGAACGGCGCCGCCCGTTCTTTTTCGTAAAGATAATCTTCATCAAGCGGTAAAAGTCGCAACGCTCTTCCTGCCATCACCAGCACGAAACCGCCGATCAGTCCGCCGATGTGCGCATGATAGTTAATGTTGGTTTCGGTAAATAACAACCCCCACAGTTCCTTACCGATCCAAACCGGAAGCATCAGCAATGCAGGCGCAGTGAAGAAACCGAAAAAAATCAGAAACCAGTAGAAGAAACGGATTCGCTTCATCCCGTAAACAGCCAGATACATTCCCATCAAACCCGCGATAGCGCCGGATGCGCCTACCCCCGGCATCAACGATGATGAGAAAATCCACCAGAACGCATGCGACAAAACGCCTGATACCAGATAAAGCAACAAATAACGACTGCGTCCCAGCGCCGCTTCCAACGCAAAACCGAAAATGAAAAGAAACACCATGTTGCCCAGCAAATGCATCGGACTGCCATGCAAAAACATGGCCGCGAACAACCCCGTTAAAGTCGGCTTTCCCGGGATGAAGCCGAACCGGAAAAAACTGATTTTGTCGCGACTGTTCTCAAACGTCCGGCGCGCTTCCTGCCATGTTTCGTCTTTCTGAAAGCCAGCGTTTCCGCGCACTGCCTGATCAAACGCCGGCTCCATCAATACATTCCGCGCCAGAACGAAATCCGGCTTCTGTTGAAAGAGCGCCGTCCAGTCGTGTTTTTTCAGCGATTGCGGTACTTCTTTGTCGTCGTTATCGTCATCGCTTTTGTTGTCACCATCGTTGTCATCGGTGGCAGCGTCAGCATCATCGTCGCTGCTTCGCTTTTTATGTTTGGCGTTATTTTCTTCCCAGCGTTTGAACAGCGCCCGCTCTTTTGTCGGCAAGCCGCTATCGACATACAGTGTGACCGCCGTCTCGATACGCTTCCCGTCGTAAAACTGGTACATGAAGTAAACCAGCACATTGACGACGATCAGCAGAAACGTGACATAAGGCAGCGTTTTCCGGCTCGGCGCAGTCTGGGCGGGAATAATGAGCAACATGCGGCGTTATCGACAGAAAGCAGGAAGCATTGGCTACAAAATTGAATCGTAAAGAGCGTACAGAACACAAGAGGCTTGATGTCTCATGGCTGTTCCTTTCCTAAACAAACCCTCTGCCCCCTGATTCCTGGTCTCTGATACCCGGTTCCGCACATCCCGGATAAACCGCTCCAAGAACTCTCAACCCTTTGGCTCCTGTCGCTGCCGGCAGATTGCCGGGGCGGCGCGCCAATGTTTCACACGCCAGCCAGGCGAACGCCAGCGCTTCGACGTGCTGCGCCGAAACGCCCAGAGCATCGGTTGCCTGCACCGTTCGCGGCGCCAGTAAGGCGCGTAACGCACTTATCAATGCCGTATTGTAAGCGCCACCACCACACACAAAAATTTCTTCAGACCCTGCCGCTTCTTTTGAAACGGCGACAGCAATGCTCGTTGCGGTCAATTGCAATAACGTCGCCTGAACATCGGCAGGCGACAACGAAGAAAACGACGCCAGATGCGCAGCAAGCCAAGCCGGATGAAACAAATCGCGGCCGGTGCTTTTCGGCGGCGCCTTGCTGAAAAACGGCTCGTTCAATAACGCCGCAAGCAGCGCCGGAGAGGATTGTCCCGAAGCTGCCCAAGCGCCATCATGGTCGAACGCCCCCTTCTGATGCCGCGCATACCAGGTGTCGAGCAATACATTCCCGGGGCCGGAGTCAAAGCCTCTCACCACACCTTGTGGCGGCAAATCGGTCAGATTGGCGATACCGCCGATATTGATGATCACCCGATGTTTCGCCGCGCTACCGAACATCGCCGCATGAAACGCCGGCACCAGCGGCGCACCCTGTCCGCCCGCCGCCAGATCACGGCTGCGAAAATCTGCGACAACATCAATCCCCAAATGCTCCGCCACGCGCGCCGGGTTGTTGAGCTGGCATGACCACGCCTCCGTCGGGCAGTGTCGCACCGTCTGACCGTGCACACCGACTGCCCGCAACTGCGCCGCCTCGACGCCCGCTTGCCGGGCGGCTTCTTGCGTCGCCTGCGCATAAAGATCGGCCAATGCATTGGCGACGCGAGCACTGCGCGCCAGTTCATCAGCACCCGCTTCCTGTAGGGCGAACAGTTCCTCGCGCAATGCTGCCGGAAACGGCACGAAAGCGCTGCCGCGAAGCTCGCAAAAGGGTTCGCGAAAATCTTTTCCGGAAAAAGATAAGGCTGTTTCTTTGGGGAAAGCAGCAACCACCGCATCGACGCCGTCCAGACTGGTGCCGGACATAATTCCGGCGTAGAGCGCGTCGGTCATCGTAAAGATAACGTCAGTTGAAGGTTGCGACTTTTTGTACCGGGGTTTCGCGCGCCGCCTGCAGAAGCGGCTTGATTAAAGCGACGCTGTCTTCAAATGCTTTTTTGTCTTTCGCGGTAATCGGATCAGCCGGCGGCATGACCATTTTCAGCGGGTTATACGGAATATTCGCAACACGGAATTCGTAATGCAAATGTGGGCCAGTCGCCCAGCCGGTTTGCCCCACATAGCCGATCACGGTTCCTTGCGTGACGTGGTTGCCCCTCTTCAGACCGGCGGTGAAGCGTGACAAATGCCCGTAATAAGTAGTGACCTTCCCAGCGTGATGCAGAATGATCAAATTGCCGTAACCGCCTTGATTGCCAACAAAATCGACCGTGCCGTCGCTCGCTGCATGTACCGGTGTTCCGACCGGCGCCGCGAAGTCGGTGCCGGTGTGCGCTCGCTTGACATTGAACAGCGGATGTAATCGCGCCGATGAAAAATTCGATGAAATCCGTGAAAACGCCAGCGGCGTCCGCAAAAATGCTTTCCTGCTGCTCTCGCCTTTGGCGTTGTAATAGCCGCTGCTCTTGCCGTCCGGGCTTTGCCACCAATAAGCGCTGTGTTCGACACCGCCGTTAACAAATTCGACGGCAAGAATACGGCCGCTGTTGATCAACTCGCCCTCAACATACACACGCTCATAAAGCGCCGCAAAACGATCTCCCTTGCGCAAATCGTGATAGAAATCAATTTCACCGCCGAGTACATTCGCCATATCGACCGTCACCGCCTCGGGGATTCCCGCCGCATCGGCAGCGCCGAACAACGACGACTGAATCTCGCCAGCGCCCTGTTCGCGCCGCACTTCGCGTTCCGGCATTGACGTTATGGCTCGAAACGCTTCGCCCTCACGAACAATCGTGAAAAGCTCGGTCTCGGAAACAAGAAAACGCAACTCCTGCAACCGCCCTTCGCTGTTCAGCGCGATGCGCAGCGCCCGTCCCGGCCGCAGCCTGTACAAAGGGCGTGCCTGCGCGTCGGACAGCAGGAACGTCATCGCCAGCGAGTCATGCATCCCGGCGCGGGAAAGCACATTGCCGATCGTATCGCCGCTCCGGACGCGCTCCTCATGCCAGTACGGCTGATCGCTCAAATCGTTGAGTTGCGGCAATGCAGAAGGTAGCGGCAGCGCTCGCTCCAGCGTTATCGCCGGATACGGGGGCGGCGCAGAATCGGGCACAAAGCCGAATGCCGCCATGCCGGAAAACCCCAAGGCAAGCACAACAACAAGAGCGCCGGGATTGAGCCGATGGTGCCGCCATTGCCACGGCAAAACAGCCCCAAAGGGCTTACGTTCGGCTAGAATGTCGTCGGTGATTTTTTGCACGGGCACCTTTCCTGAATCTGCGGCATTTTAGCAAGAAAGAGCGAAAATCAAAGCCCTGCCGGTGCTTTCGCCGCATTTTTTTGACAGCACGGCACTGCATCCAACAGTTTTTTTACTTTTTCGAATGTTTTTCTGCCTTCCTGACCATGACAGCTCCCTTAATCTCCGCTGATATTGAACATCAGCTTGCCGTCTTTAAACGCGGCGCCGACGAACTCCTGATCGAAAAAGAGCTGGCCGCCAAACTCGCCCGCGGCAAGCCGTTGCGGATCAAAGAGGGCTTCGACCCTACCCGCCCCGACCTGCATCTGGGGCACACCGTCCAGTTCAATAAACTGCGCCAACTGCAAGACCTGGGACACCACATCATCTTTCTGATCGGCGACTTCACCGGCATGATCGGCGATCCTTCCGGACGCAATGTCACCCGTCCACCGCTGACACCGGAAGAAATCGCCGCCAACGCCAAGACTTACACCGATCAGGTCTTCCTGATCCTCGACCGCGAAAAAACTGAAGTCGCCTTCAACTCCAAATGGCTTTCCGCGCTGGGCGCTGAAGGAATGATCCGGCTGGCCTCGCATTACACCGTCGCGCGGATGCTGGAACGCGATGATTTTTCCAAGCGTTTCCGTGACAACCAGCCGATTGCCGTCCACGAATTTCTCTACCCGCTGGCGCAGGGCTACGACTCCGTCGCGCTGAAAGCTGATGTCGAACTGGGTGGCACCGATCAGAAATTCAACCTGCTGGTCGGTCGAGAAATTCAAAAAGCGCATGGACTTGAGCCGCAATGCATCCTGACCCTGCCGCTGCTTGAAGGGCTAGACGGTGTACAAAAAATGTCCAAGTCGTACGATAACTATATCGGCATCACCGAAGCGCCGCGTGAAATGTTCGGCAAACTCATGTCGATTTCCGACGAGCTGATGTGGCGTTACTACGACCTCATTTCGCTGAAAGAAATCGAGCACATCGCCGCGCTGAAAAAAGAAGTCCGGGACGGACGTAACCCGCGCGACATCAAAGTGCTGCTGGCGAAAGAAATCGTCGAGCGCTTCCATACAAAAGCCGCTGCTGAAGACGCCGAAGCCGAGTTCAACGCCCGCTTTCGTCAAGGCGTTCTGCCCGACGACATGCCAGAAGTCACCCTGCACACCAACGGTGCTGGGCTGTCGATCGCCCAACTGGCAAAACAGGCCCATCTGACCCCGTCAACCTCGGAAGCGCTGCGCCTGATCGAGCAACATGGGTTGAAAGTCGATGGCGACACCATCAGTGATAAAAAGCTGCTGATCGCAGCGGGCAGCACCGTCATCGTCCAAGCCGGCAAGCGGCGGTTTGCGCGGGTAAAAGTGCTGTAATCAGCAGTCAGTCCTCATGAGGGGCGGGTCTAAAACCCGCCCCTCATCTTCGTGAATTGTTTTTCCTGAATTTCCGCCTCCGTCAGGATGACAAAGCTCTTATTGCTAATTTTTTATACACTCATACCAGAAAAACAACACCATCGTCCCAAATCTTGCTCTTTTTGTGATCTGCCATGCTCAAATGGGCGAATTCCATGCAGAATGTCAAAAGGTTGCATGCTGCGCGAACGCATCGAAACGCAACCAAGATGTCCATCAAGTTACGGTTTACCACTACCTCTCATTGGAAAGGAAATATCATGGCATCAGAACAAGCAGCAAGGAGTGGACGGCCGCTTACCCCCCCCCCATATGATGTACGCATGCCGGCGCGTCCTCTAGGACGCTCTTTTACCAAGCACTCCTCTCTCAAGTCTTTTTCCCTGCGGCATTTCCTGCTTGCGCTGATTGCTGCGCTGGTGTTTATGCCGGGGCTGGCGTGGGCGCAAAGCACCGTCAACATCTATACCGTTGCTAACGGCGATTCCGGCACGGGTTGGTCGTTCGCGAGCGGCGTACTCACTGTCACCGGCGATGTGACGATTACCGGCATTGGTATTTGCTGCACCAGCAATCGCATCGTGGTCGCCGCAGCGGGCGGGCCAAAGAACATCACACTGGGCAGTGGCGTCAATATCGACACCAGCGGCAGCGGAAGCAGCATCGCTTTCGATATGACAGGCGCCACGGTCCACCTGACGCTGGTCGGAACCAACACGCTCAAAAGCGCTTCGGGCCGGGCTGGCCTGCAAGCACCGGCTGGCGCAACGCTGACGATTGGCGGCGCGGGTAAACTCACCGCCACCGGCAGCGGCAACGGCGCGGGCATCGGCGGCGGCAATAACCAAGCGGGCGGCAACATAACTATCAATAGCGGCGAGGTCGAGGCTAATGGCGGCGGAATCGCGGCAGGCATTGGCGGCGGCTATCAAGGCAGTGGCGGCAACATCACCATTAACGGTGGCACGGTCACGGCCAAGGGAGGCACTAATCCTTACTTCGCTGGCGCGGGCATCGGCAACGGCGGCGCCAACACCAGTGACGGCTTCATCACCATCACCGGCGGCACAGTCACGGCCATCGGCGGTAATGCCAGCGCAGCCTCCTCTGGCGCTGCGGGCATCGGCTGCGGTAGTAGCGATTACGGCGACCTCGTTATCGTCATAAGTGGTGGCGCAGTTGAGGCTAATGGAGGTAGCCGCAGCGGCCCAGGCATCGGAAGCGGAAGCAGCGGCACTGCTGGCAGCAGCATCACCATTACCGGTGACGCCACGGTGAACGCCAAGGGTGGCGATGCTGGTGCTGGCAACCCCAGCTCCGGCGGCGGTGCGGGCATAGGCACTAGCGGTGCCATTGGCTCAGAATTCTTTCCAGTAGGCACAATAACAATCGACACCACCGGCACGGTCACGGCCATCGGCGGCAGCAGCGGCTGGGGCGGCGCAGCCGCTCCTATCGGTCAGGGCGGAATTAATAACGGCGGCGATGGCTCTGGTATCAGCCCCATTGCGGCCCCGGCGGACAAAACAGTCGCCGCAGGCGGTAACACCTCATTCAACGTAACCGTGACGACTGCGGGACCGCTCACGCCGACACTCGCCTACCAATGGCAGGTTTCCACCAACGGCGGCGCAAATTGGTCGAACGCGACGAATGGGACAGGGGTAGCGGGCGCAACGACTGCCACCTTGAACCTGACCAGCGTGACTGCCGGCATGAATGACAACCTGTACCGCTGCGCGGTAACGGTTTCCGGCATGGATGTAGATTCTTCCATCGTTTACACCACCCATTCCGGGCTGCTGACAGTAACAGGGGCGACCACCTACAACATCGGATTTACGACCAATGGCATCGCGGCCAGCGGCATCACGGCGACAGGCACGATCAGTCCGGCCAGCCCGCAAGCGGCGGGCACAGCGATAACGGTAACGGTGACGCTCACCGGCACAGCGGCGGCGGCAGGAACGCATACGGTGGGGCTGACCAGCGCCACCCTAGGCGCTGCCGGGATTACCGCTCCCGCCAACGTAACCAAGGTGGTGACAACAGGGCAGGCGATGACAGCGGCCGACACATTCGCGTTTACTTTCACCATGCCCGCAGGCAATGTGACTGATCTGGTGGTGACGCATACGTTCAGCGCCGCGTCCGTCGCACCTACGATCACCAGCACCAATAATGCCTCCTTTACCGAAGGTGTCGGTGGATCTTTCAACGTAACCGCGACAGGCAGTGGCACGGTCACTTACTCGCTGACTGGTACCGTGCCAACCGGGTGCAGTATCAACAACACGACAGGAGTTATTACCGTGGCGGCATCGGTAACGGCAAATGTTTATTTGTTCACCGTCGTCGCCAGCAATGGGACTTCACCTGACGCGATGCAGCCATTCACGTTGACGATCAATGCGGCGAGCGCCACTGCCCCGACGATCACAACGCCCGGCGGCGCGTTGATGAGCGGCACCAGTGGATCCCCGTACAGCACAACGCTGACCGCAACCAACAACCCGACGAACTGGTCTGTTGCTCCCGGTTCGCTACCGCCAGGGCTTTCGCTGTCGAACAGCGGCATGATTTCCGGTACGCCGGGGGCGGTAGCAACAGCCACCACGTACAACTTCACGATCATCGCCAGCAATGCTGCGGGAGATTCTGCACCGGTTTCTTACAACATCACAATAAGCCCTCTGGGTGGACATAATTTCCCTGCGCAGAGTATTCCGACGCTCAATCCGGTTATGCGGGTATTGCTGATTGTTGCGTTGGCCGGGCTGACGCTTCAACAAAGGCGACGCCGCGTGTAACGCCGGTTGATAAAAATAATTCGTCGCAGACCCACGGCCCTTCATGGGCAGTGGGTTTTTTGGGTACGGCGAACAGGTTACGGGAGAGCGCAGCGAATCCCAACAAGCAGAACCTCCTCCCCATTCTGATGCCGTCCTGTCATCAGCGCTTGGAAATATCGGGCATAATACATCTGCTTAATTTATCGCTGCTTTTCACGTTTTATTCTTTCGATATAAGAATAAATTTTACTTTTTGACAAAATCGGTCAAGTATTTGCTAAGATTGTTACGTCATATAGGCGTTGCGTTTGAGTAGTTTGCGTAAATTTTTAGACGAGACGGCGAGCTGCAAGCATCACCAGCGACGCGGCAAAGCGAAGCCGACAAACATAATTATTTACACAACTCGCGATAACACCGAGACCGAACGGCCTGGCGATAAAGGGGTGGTCGCCACGAACCGTACTCTGCCGTTTTTCGATTTGATTCTTCGCAGGAGTGCATCATGATTCGTCGCTTGGGAATTCTTTGTGTCTGTTTGTTGGCTTTGCTCTCGACCAACCTGCCGGCGCTGACGATTGATACCACCAACCGCACCGAAGTAAGCGCCGCTTACGGCACAATCTA